>Ga0310786_10007282_pt1 | contig 14472 bp, 13 predicted proteins | sample AusTroGonzalo_MG_FD_203881 | JGI IMG/M metagenome (GOLD analysis project Ga0310786, IMG submission 203881) | Bovine rumen microbial communities from tropical cattle in Woodstock, Queensland, Australia - Gonzalo_03 (v2) (version 2) | ecosystem: Host-associated > Mammals > Digestive system >... | reverse complement strand
ACCTCTTTCGGCAGCGAGTATGACTTCCTTGACTATCATACGATCATTACGAGCCAGCTCTCAAATCTCGAGAACTTCAAGAGCGTTATTGTAAATAACCTCACAAAGCGCTCACATTTCGGCACAGAGGACGATATATCGCTCTCCTGTGTATACAATACCGATATGATAGATAATCATATGGATAAGATCCTCTCAATGGTAGAGGAAAACAAGAAGCGCGCCGCAGCACGAAAAGCCGCGCTCCTTACCAAAAAGATAGATAACTTTGAATAACAATGTCTCTTAACGGCAGGTGCCGTTTCTCCGCACCAGCGGAATATAAGCCGCACACCTCAGCGGCACAAAATACTGAAAGGGAAAAGTGGTGTTTGCTATATGGAAATTAGCGCTTTCTACAATACTGCAAAAAACTTCGCGACCAAGATCAAATCAGAAAAACCGGATTACGTTACTGATCCTGATGCCTGTCTCTGTATAATTATTGCGGATACAGAGGAAATATACTCGGGTATCACTACAGTAGGTCTCGATACTGACGGAAACATCGTGACAGTTCCCGCTGAAAATATCGCCGTTGCTTCACTTCTCGCAAGCAGGGCGAAGGCAAAACAGCTCATTGTCATCTCATTTGATGATTTCAGCTTCTTCGAGCCGAGTCAGGAGAGTGTGAATATGCTCGCTGCCTCCAGCGCAGACAACAGCGGCTGCCAGATCGTTATCTCCCCCGAGGAGGCTGCAACAGCTGCAAGCATGAGCAATGTTGCTCCTGACTTCCTCAGCGGCTATGACGGAGCTACTTCAGCACATTCTCTCGGCGCTCCCGCTGACTTCTCAGCAGGCTTTGACGTTGATGAGAGCAATCCCTTCTATGCTGCTCCCGAGGCTAAGCCGGAGGCTGCCGCCAATCCCGCAGCTCCTTCCGGTGACGGACCAAAGTTCCTCTATGAACAGCCCTCAGAAGCTCAGCAGAAGGGCGTAAGCGGATTTGTTGCCGCCGGTCAGCAGCAGTCAGGCTACCCTGCACAGCAGCAGTCCGGTTATCCTGCACCTCAGCAGAGCGGCTATCCGCAGCAGTCTGGTTATCCCCAGCAGCCTGGTTATCCCCAGCAGCCCGGTTATCCCCAGCAGCCCGGTTATCCCCAGCAGCCTGGTTATCCCCAGCAGCCCGGTTACCCCCAGCCCGGTTATCCCCAGCAGGGCGGTTACCCCCAGCAGCCTGGTTATCCCCAGCAGCCCGGATATCCTCAGCAGCCCGGATATCCTCAGCAGGATCCGAATTTCCCGCAGCCCAAGCCTTTCGGCGCAGGCGCTCATACATCGGTATACCAGCATAATATGAACGCTAATCCCTATAATCAGGGATATGCAGGCCATTCTGTTCACGTTGGTGCAGCTCCCATGAGAAGCACTTATCAGAGCAGTATGCAGCAGAGCAGCGTTATGCTTTCCAAGACAAGCGGCAGCGCATTCAAAAAGCGTCTCAGCAGCTTCCTTGATGATGACGATGCAGGTATCGATGCTGAGACCGCTGAGATCGCTGCAAATGCTGCAACAGCCGGCGAGACAAGCCTCGAAGACGGTCCTATGTCCAAGAACGATATGCTCAAGCTCGCTAAGGAGCGCAAGAAGATCGCTAAGGATAGTCTTAAAAACAAGATGTAGTTTTATTTCCGGAAGGCGCGTATCCCCCGGGTACGCGCCTACGGCAACCGCATAATCACCAAATCTCCGAACGGAGAGGTTTCAATTATTCACAGCTATGGCAAAAATGCTTTTTTCAATACTTCCCACTTGCATTTTTAAAATGCTTGTGTTATAATTGAAAGAGCGGCGCAATGCTGTCCAAAATTCAGAATAGACCTGCCGGTCAGCTGACAAGCACTGTTCAGTTACCGCGTAGTCAGAAAGGTATATTTATGAAATATTTGCTTAATGTTGATGAGGCTATTGACAGAAAGTTTCTCGTAATAAAAAATATCAAGGGGCAGGCTGAACCCGGTACCATTATCCATGTTCTGGATGCTGAAAAGGTTTCAAACCAGCTTCTAGTCACATATCGCGTCGCCCGCTTCAACGGTAAATTCCATGATTATCAGGATTATAACGCTAAATTCGATGATCTCGCTTCTTTCTGCAAGTGGGCTCAGCCTGATAACTTCATTGCAAGAAACTATGAGAGCTTCAGCCTGAAGGATATCCAGCACTATATCAAGGTCAAGAACAGGACCTTTGCTTCGTTCTGCCTTCCTATAATCATAGTGCTCGCAGCTATCGTATGGGCAGTTGCACTCTTCGTACTCAAGGGCACAATCGGTATCATTGCCGGTTCTGCACTCACAGTCGTTGTATTCCTTCTCGTTGCTGTACTCTTCAAGTCTCAGAAGAAGAAGGAAAAGATGCGAATGTACAAAAAGATGACCTCCCGGTGGGGCGTCGTCTTGGATTAACAGGAAAAGCCGTGATAGAACTATCGCGGCTTTTTTGTGTTCATATAACTTTTCCGCAAAAAAAAGAGCACCTTTGGCGCTCTTTTTTATATTGATACGAACTCAGGATCTAAGTTGAAACGTCGAAAATGACCGTCTATAACCGCCCTGTCAAGGCCGTCTCCTATCACGGTCAACACAGACTGTCCATCATGCGAGGGCGATAACTCAGTGTGCTCCGGCGAGGAATTAACTCTCAGCCAGCCCCCCCTGCCGTCCGGCAGTCCGCCCTTGATACGGTAGATCCTTCCGCATCCCGGATCGGAAAATATTTCCCCAAGCACAGTCCCGATATGCTCCGGCGGTATGCTCAGGTTCATGAAATAGTGTGCTGTACTGCTGATATCCTCCGGAAGATACAGCTTGACATACCGTGAACCGCGGTAGCCGGATTTCATCAGGAGGTCAAAGTCCTCCGCAGTCAATCCATCCCACTCCTTCACGAAGATATCCGCAGAACTCAGCCGTCTGTCGCACTTTATCGCTTCAAGTCCTCGGTTTATGCGGCCAAGAACTCTCGCGGCGGCTTCCTCAGGAGTTTCTCCGTGCAGCATTGAAGTCTTGCTGAGTATCAGCTTGCCGCAGCAGGCAGCCTGTGAGGCGAGGAGGTACTCCATCTGTCCGGAAAGCTCCTCCCTCATCGTCGGATCAGCTATCGTGAGAACACTTCCTGCCTCGAACCACCTGTCAAGGGGAGATTCGTGCAGAAGGTCGAAGAATTCGTCCATATCGAATATACCTGACGGTTCAACGATAACGCGGTCGAAATGCTGCATCCCGAGGGATATTAGCTGGGTCTTGAACCGCCTGCGGTGACAGTCAGGATCACCGCCGCCGGCGACCATTTCAAGCACACAGCCGGCTCTTTTCAGTTCCTCAAGCATCATCATATCCGCATTGACTGCGCCGTAATCATTTTCAAGGACCGCGATCCTCTTGCCCTGAGCGGCAAGATGTCCTGCGTAGTGCTTCAGGAACGTCGTCTTTCCGGAGCCGAGAATACCGGTGATAAGGTCGATCTTAGCCATATTATCAGCCCTCCCTTTTCAGAAGCTTGTTCACGGTAAGGAGCATCGAACGGGAATTCAGTGCCGCTATCACAGCCGTTGTCAGCATGAGCAGTACGAAAAATCCACTCGGACGGAATATCCAGAGTCCGCACATTGCAAGCAGAAGTGCCGTATTTACCGCGTTTTTCAACGGTGAGAACCTAAAGGGAACGTAATACCTCGCGTCTATCATGCGTATGCAGTAGCACAGCAGATAGCTCAGGAAGGTCGCAAGCGCTGCTCCCTGTATGCCCCATTCGGGTATGAGACATATGTTAAGTACGATATTCACAGCACATACCGCAAAAATGCTCCAAAAGGCGTTCTGTGTGTGACCGGTTGCGGTGTAGATGCCGTTGAGAAAGAGGTCAAGGCAGGTGAAGACCGCAGCCGCAATGAGCAGCGGAGTGTACTTGTAAGCGTCCGCGTATTCCGGATAAGTGCTGTAATTTATCAGCAGTGCCGATATTGGACGAAGTATCACCATAAGGGCTGCCGCACCGATGAACAGCATTGCCTCGAACGCCGAAAAGACCTTCTCGTAAAAAGCCTCGCGATCCGCAGAGTCATTCTCAGTTATCGCGGACATATTCCAAGCCTGAAAGAAGACCGTTGCCGCCATAGATACGAGATTCGGCACCTTCGTGGCAGCGGAGTAGATACCTGCGGCCTCAACGCCGGTAAAGACCTTGTCACTGTGGATATTGCCGATGAATATCTGATCCGAGAAGCCGGTGAACGTCCACATTACAGCAGTCGGAACGAGCGGCAGCGAGAAACGCAGCATAACCTTTCCGAATTCCGGAGAAAACGCCTTCATATTCAGGAACCTTTTCAGGTTAGCCACAGTGAAAAGGAATACCGCTGAGCAGAGGTCGGAGAGTATGCCGGAGAGCATGAAGCCCTTCACGCCGAGGCCCATTCCGCTGATGAAGATAAGGCTGAATATGAACAGCATCATGGTCGTGAGTATGCCGTCAAGAGCAAAGAGCTTGACCATTTCTCGCGCCCGGACAAATTGCGAGCAGAGCGCTCTCGAAGCGGAAGCGCATATATATATCACCAGAAGCATGGTATATCCGCTTACCTGTCTCAGGAACGGTACAAGATGCAGAAACGGTGATACCACTGCCATTGCGGAAAGACCGATTCCTGTTATGACCGCAGCTGTGGTGAAAATGCAGGCCTTGTCGTATCTTTTATCGAGACCGTAGCGAACGACCGCTTCGGTTATGGAAAACGTGAACACCGGAAGCATGAACAGCAGCAGTGTATCAAGGAGCGTTTTCGTATAGAAGCCGGAAGGGCTGAAATGCTTGGTATAAAGATTATTGAGCAGCAACGAGAAAAGCTTTGAGCTGAAGCTGCCAATCGCAAAAATGACGGTATTGAGCGCAAGATTTTTGTATTTGTTCAACTGATCGCCTCCTTATCCAATACACATAAAACCATTATATCATATTTTACAGGATCAGGCAAGTGATTGTGGTTTATCGCCCAAAGCGATATCATTTACCTTATATGTTTGTTTTAATAAGCCAAAGAGGAACACATTCCATACTATCAAAACACTTGCATTTTCTTCCCCGATGTGTTATAATATAGTTAGTTTAGACTTACTATATATAATGAGGAAATAGTTTTGAAGATAAAATCTTTCAGTTCATTCTTTCTGTGTGCGGCGATGACCCTGTACACAGCGACAAGCTGCGGCACAAAGTCCTCTGAGACCGCTCCGGAGGTATTTAACCGGATGGTCTTCGCCATGGACACCTACATGAGCATAAAATGCTACGGTGGCGGTGAAGCTGCCCTCGATGCAGCCGAGGCTCGTATAAGATCGCTGGAGGGCACCCTCTCCGTTACTGCGGAAAACAGCGACATCTCAAGGCTCAACAGCAGTGCAGGCTCGCCTGTTGAGGTAAGCCAAGATACCATAACGATACTTTCAGAAGCGATCGAGACCGGCACCAAGACCGGCGGCTCTCTGGACGTTACCGCCTACCCTCTCGTCCGTGAATGGGGCTTCACGACCGGTGAATACCGCATACCTTCGCATGAGGATATAGTTGGTCTGCTGAAGAATGTGGACTTCAGCCGTATAACTATCGACGGGAACAATGTCTCTATCGGTATCGGTCAGGCGCTGGACACCGGTGCTCTCGCAAAGGGGTACACAGGAGATGAAGTCGTGAAGGTGCTCCGGGAAAACGGCGCGGAAGCCGGTATCATAAGCCTTGGCGGAAACGTTCAGTCCTTCGGCGAAAAGCCCGGCGCTTCTGAATGGACGGTCGCTGTCCGGGACCCTTTTTCGCCCGAAACGGATATGTGTACCCTCAATATCGGCGAGAAGGCTGTCGTGACCTCAGGCAATTACGAAAGGTTCTTCACCGGAGAGGACGGAAAGAACTACTGGCACATCATAGACCCTGCTGATGGCTGTCCTGCCGATAACGGCATCGTTTCAGCTACAATTATCGGCGATAACGGTCTCAACTGCGACGCTCTCTCGACCGCGATGTTCGTTGCAGGCACAGAAAAAGCTGCGGAGATATGGCGCAGTGACCCTTATTTCGATATGATACTCGTCACTGACGATGGAAAGATATACTACACCGGCGGCATTTCCGAAAGCTTCCGGAACATGAGCAGTATGGAAGCGGAGGTGCTGACCGTTGACTAAGGGCGTTAAGATATGTCTTGCGGCAGTCGGCTTGATATTCGCCATTTCGCTGGTGCTGACGATAAAATTTCTCAGCCCGACCGGACGCGATGCCTCGAAGGAGGACGTATGGGTCGAAATAGAACAGGACAACAAAGTATTATACCGTCTCAACCTCGCTGACGAGCCTGACCGTGTCTTCCGTGTGAGTGCTCCCGACGGCGGCTACAACGAGATAAAGATATCCGATGGAAAGATATGCGTATCCGATGCGGACTGTCCCGACCACACCTGCGTGAAAAACGGCTGGCTCCGCTACGACTACCTCCCGATAATATGCCTTCCCCATAAGCTCGTCGTAAGATTTTGCGAAGGAGGCGACAGCGAATGAGTACAAAGAAGCTCACGGAGCTCTCCATACTCACCGCGGCTGCACTGATAGTCTTTGTGGTGGAACTGAGATTTCCGGATATACTTCCTATTCCCGGCGTAAAGCTCGGACTTGCGAACATATTCACAGTTTACGCTGTATACCGTTTCCGGGCAAACGAAGTCTTTCTTATGGTGCTGACCCGAGTGATACTCGGTGCGATATTCTGCTCTAATCTTTCTGCGCTGATGTACAGTCTCTCCGGAGCTATGCTATGTCTGGCAGGTATGCTGCCGCTCCATAAGATAATACCGGTGAAGTACCTGTGGCTTTGCAGTATTATCGGCGCAATGCTCCACAACACCGGACAGATACTTGCGGCAATGGCGATAATGCGTTCTCCGGCGGTACTGCCCTTCTACCCTATACTGCTGACAGCAGGCTGCATAGCCGGAGCCTTCACAGGGATATGCGCCCAGCTGATACTGAAGCGGAAGCTTCCTTCCGATAAAAAACAATGAGGTGATATTATGCAGCTTTCAGACCGTGATACCTATAACAAAGGCATAAAAGAGATACTTTTCACAGAAGATGACATAAGGGAGGCTATTCAGAAGGCAGGCAAGTACATCAGCAGCCTTTATGCCGGCAAGCCTCTGCTTCTCGTAAGCATTCTCAAAGGTGCATTCGTATTCCTTGCCGACCTTTGCAGAGCGATAGAAATTCCCTGTGAGATAGACTTCATGGAGGCAAAGAGCTATTTCGGCGATACAAAATCGTCAGGAAGCGTTGCCGTTACCTTGGACCTTAAACACGACGTGAGCCAGTACAATGTAGTAATAGTCGAAGATATAATCGACACCGGAAGAACTCTCAGTGAGATAAAGAAGCTCCTGTTAGCACGTTCTCCCCTTTCACTGAAAATAGTTACACTCCTGGACAAGCCCTCGCGCCGTGAAGTTGAGCTGGAACCGGACTATTCGCTCTTCACGATACCGGACAGATTCGTTATCGGCTATGGTCTCGATCTCGCGGAGTATTACCGTAATCTCCCCTATATAGCTGAATTCGACGCAAGCTTGCTGAATGAATAAATAAGGGCACCTTAACTGTGATACTCATATGGAGGTATTATGAGAACTTAACGGGGGAAATCTTTCTGAGGAAAGGTTCTCCCCCGAACCCCTTTCCAAAGACTTTATTCTTGTTTTTTCCACAATGGTATAATTATCTTGCAAGAAAAACAAAACCGGAAGCTGAAAAAGCTTCCGGCCATTTTTATACCATTGTGGAAAAAACTAAAGATAAGGCTTTGAATAGAGTTTGAAAAGCACTTTCATCAAAATGGCTTATCTCAATAATTCTGATAAAACTGATATATAAGCATCACGGTTAAGATTCTCTTTTTAGTTGAGAACTGAGAAGTAATCGCTGACGCGATATGATCGTTCCCTCAGACTGTCTCCGGCTCATGTATAAGCTCCGGAGGTATCAGTGCAGGGTCGAACATGACCTCTGAATGGTTATCGAGGACGAGCTCCTTGCTTGTAAGCTCACCGGTCTCACGATCGTAAGCGTTCTTGTAAATCTTAGAAACGCGGTAGAACTTGCCGTCTTCCTCCTTGCGGAAGTGGTGTCCCTCCTCGGTTATGCGGTAAGTCTCCGGAAACTCTCTTACGCTGCGGAGCTCGATGTGGAGCGACTCCTTATCGCACCATGCAAGCAGCTGAACATCGCGGTCGGTATTGTTCCTGAAGCGGTAGTCGATATAGTTATAGTTCACGGAAGTACCTGAGCTGAATGGAACGCGCTTTCCCTCATCGGGAGCGAGAGCATCCGAATGCTGGTGGAATTCCGTTACCTCAAGAGGGCTGTGGAGCACGGTCCTGTGAATGGTATTGCTGAGGTTGCAGAGACCGCCGCCGATACCGGGTATAAGCTTACCGTTGACGATAACACGTCCGTCACGATAGCCGCGGCTCTTGGTGGTCTTGCCGACTATATGCCAAAAGGAGAACACCTCACCGGGACGGATGAGCAGGCCGTTCATCCTGCGGCAGGCAAGTCTGATATTGACCGCCTTGTTTATCTGAAGTATCGGGTCGATGCCGGGACCGCGCTTGATGAGGTGCGAGCTCTGACTGTAAACAATAACAGGGAGCTTCTTCTTTATCCTCTTCTTAGCGTAGTTCTCTCTTCCAACAAAGTCGGAAATATGTCTCTTTATTATCTCCTTCTGCTCCGAGATAGCGTAGCAGGTAGGATTTATATCACAGAACAGTTTATCCTTGTTCCAGAACATTCAGTTCACTCCTTTTCTGTATACGTCACCAAGCCTGTTCCTCAAACGGCTGCGACGGTAAAAGCTGAGTATGAGCTTTTCAATATACCTCTTCTTGCCGATCTTCGTCTCACCGGGAAGCTGTATAAAATGCACGAGAAGGCTGGGGATACCGGCTCTGTTCGCGCCTATAACGTCTATGAACATCTGATCGCCCACGCAGAGAGTCTCGTCCTTCTCAGTACCGAGCATAGCAAGAGACTTTTCGTAACAGGCTGAAGCAGGCTTGTCCGCATCGCAGATATAAAGCGTGTCGATATTCTTTATAAACATCTGAACACGCTCCTCATCGTTGTTTGTGAGCAGGAGCGTGTTCAGTCCGGCAGCGTGTATCTCCCGGAAAAGCTCATCTATCTCAGGCGTTGATGGATCACCGTGGTGTACAAGAGTATTGTCTATGTCGAATATAACAGCGCGGAAACCTCTGGCATAGAGCTTATTGTAGTCCAGCGAGAATACGCTCCGTGCATAGCCCCACGGGTAGTATCTTTTCAGCATTTCACAGTGCTCCTCCCGGCAACATGATCGCATACAATGTCTATCTGGGTACAGAAATCACTGCCAAAGTCCTCATCGAAGAAGGCGCTTCCGATAGTGAAAGCCCACGGCTCGATATCGCAGAGCTCGTCCAGCCTTTCAAAGCTGTTTACGCTTCCGGCAACGCACACAGGAGCTTCCACTCCTCTCACGAAGCGGCTAATGAGCTCGACCGGATCGCCGGTGAACCGGTAACCGAGAAGATCAATACCGTAAGCTCCCTTGCTGATGCACTCCTTCGCCTCGTCTATCATGCCCTCGATAGTGCCGCCAAGTATGGAAGGACGGTCATAGACATCGCCGACGAACGGCATATACTTTATACCGTTTTCACGGCATATCTCGTTTATCCTGTCCGAATACATCGTACCCATGAGGATATCGCAGCCGCATTCAACGGCAAGCTTTGCGCCCTCGATGCCCTCCTCCTCGGTATACTCGACTACCTCAAGAACGGTAGTCTTTCCGCATTCCTTCATGTAAGCGAAGAGAGCCTTCATCTTCTCCGGAGGAAGGGGCTTTTCCTTGAAGCCCCAGTATTTTGCCTTTGAAGCCTTGCACCTGTTGAATATCTCGTATGCGTTTTCGACAGTACAGTCGTTATACGTCAGCATAACGATAAGCTCAGGATTTCTTTTCATGATCCCACCAACCTCAAAAAAATCTTCCTTTCGGAATTATCTATTTCCTAAACAAAACATACACTACATTATATCATAAAGCACGAAACTTGTCAAATATTGAAGGGAAAGCGCCCAAGCTTAGAACTAAAAATTGAAAAAGCGTAAGCTGTTCATTCAGTATCTTGTCGGTGTTATTGATAAGCAATGCTTTGAAACTGCTCACTGATCTTTTTGCTCTTAGTTATTAGTTCTCAAACCTTGACAAAGCCGGTATAATGTAGTAAAATAATAATATAGATTACTTTAGATTCTTTAACAGGAGGATTGGAATTATGCCGGGCTTAGACGATTATGCTCCCGCTGTCAGAAAGGTGATGACCCTCTTCTACGTCATCGACACTTCGGGAAGTATGCAGGGCAGCAAGATAGGACAGGTCGAATCTGCTCTTGAGGAGGTAATGCAGACCCTTCAGGAGATAAGCGATGAGAGCGATGACGCTGAGATCAAGATCGCCGTTCTCGAATTTTCAACAGGCGCAAAATGGGTGACCTCTGAACCGGTCTCCCCCGAGGGCTACCGCTTCAAATCATTTGAAGCCTGCGGAGTTACGGACATGGGCGCTGCTTTCAAGGAGCTCGACAAGAAGCTCTCGCGCAACGAGTTCCTCCAGACCTCAGCAGGTGCTTATCCGCCGGTAATACTCCTCTTCAGCGACGGCGGTCCTACAGATAACTGGGAGAGCGGTCTCGCTGCACTTCAGAAGAACAACTGGTTCAAGAGAGCCATTAAGATAGCCTTCGCTATCGGCGAGGATTCAGACAAGGGCGTTCTCGCCCGCTTCTCAGGAAGCTCGGAAACTGTCCTCGACGTCAAGAACAAGGATCAGCTCCGCCTTATGATCGAAAAGGCAAGCGTTATCACAAGCGTGTTCGCAAGCCACTCCAGCACCGTTGACAGTGATACCGACCCCGTTGAGATATCCAAGAAGCTCGCCGAGGACGTAGTTGAGCAGACTAATGAGGCTATGGGAGACGAGAGCACAGCAGACTGGGACGAGTCGGACTGGTAAGGTGATATGATGGAGAAATATTCTTCCTTCGCACATAGCTGTATAGGAGAGAATCATATCAAAAAGGGGATAGAATGCCAGGACAGCTCGCTTAATGTGGATAACAGTCTATATTCCTTTGCTTCAACTGCGGATGGACACGGAAGCCTTTGCTACCTCCGCACGGAACGCGGCTCTGAATTCGCCGTTGACTGTGCGTTCGAATGTGTGAACGAGTTCCTGAAAGGGCTCAGTGATACCGACGCTGACCTCAGCAGTGAGAATGAACGCGAAAGGCTCTTCGGCCAGCTTTGGAAAAGTATAGTCTCGCGCTGGCACACCACTGCCGAGGAAGATTTCCGCTTTGAACCCTTCACCGAGGAGGAACTTGACCGAATACCTGAACAGTTCGCATACTACCGCGAAAGATATCTCTCGGGAAGATACATCGAAGCTTACGGCACTACCCTTGCATTCGCAGTAGTTACCGAGGATTTTGCACTCTGCGTACAGATAGGCGATGGAAGCTGCGTCGTTATCAAGGCTGACGGCGAGGTCTGTGAGCCTGTACCGGAGGATCCCAGGTGCTATGACAATGTTACGACTTCCATGTGTCAGGATGACGCAGTTCTTTCCTACAGATACCACTACTTCCCCAAGGATGAGATACCTGCCGCTATATTCCTCGGAACTGACGGCATCGAGAATTCCTACTGGAGCAAGGAGCAGCTTTACGGTTTCTACCGCGGACTTGCACTGACCTTCAGCGAATGCGGTCTGGACGAGGGCATCCGTCAGCTCAGCGCTTTCCTGCCCGAGATGACCCGCAGAGGCAGCGGCGATGACGTAAGCGTTTCGGGTATCATAGATAATGATCGGCTGAAGGCTATCGAGGATATGCTCCGCGAACAGCTCAGCGCTGACGAGGCAGCTGAGGAAGATGTTACCCCGGAGGATGTAACTCCTGCAAGCGACGACGTTATCATCAATTCCGAAGAAAATGATTCATAAACAAAGAGGACAGCTTATGCTGTCCTTGTTTTATTGTGCCATGAAATAAAAAAACCGGACTTGCGTCCGGTTTTTTTGTTATACTAACGGTGAAGGTGCTGCACCGTTATTGTGTTCCATATATGCCTCATTCTTGACTGTCTCGACCTCAACACGGTTGTAGATATCCATACCTGTTCCGGCAGGGATAAGCTTACCGATGATAACATTCTCCTTGAGTCCGAGGAGCTTATCGCTCTTGCCTCTGATAGCTGCATCTGTGAGAGCCTTAGTGGTCTCCTGGAAGGACGCTGCTGACATGAAGCTGTCGGAATTGGATGAAGCCTTTGTGATACCCTGAAGCACAGGAGTTGTTGTAACGAGCTGGAGATCGTACTCTCCTGCGTCGATCCTTGCCTGTAACTCGCCGTTGATAGCGTCGATTTCCTTGCGGTCAACAAGTGTTCCGGGAAGGAGATAGCTGCTTCCGGATTCCTCGACCTTGATCTTGCGGAGCATCTGACGAACGATAACTTCGATGTGCTTATCGTTGATATCAACACCCTGGAGACGGTAAACCTTCTGTACTTCGTTGATGATGTAGTTCTCAACAGCCTGAGTACCGAGGATATTGAGGATATCAGCCGGGTAGATGTTACCTTCAGTGAGACGTGTGCCCTTCTCTATCTGCTCGCCCTCAGAAACTCTGATCTTGAAGTTATAGGGGATCATATAGCTTTCAGACTCGCCTGTCTCATCGTTGGTAACAATGATATTTCTGGTTGTCTTGACTTCTTCGATGTGGATCTTTCCGGGGATTCTCGAAAGGATAGCCGCACCCTTGGGACGTCTGCTCTCGAAGAGTTCCTCAACACGGGGAAGACCCTGTGTGATATCTTCCGCATCGGCAGAAGCAACGCCTCCGGTATGGAAGGTTCTCATGGTGAGCTGTGTACCAGGTTCACCGATGGACTGAGCAGCGATTACGCCGACAGCCTCGCCGACTGATACGACATTGTTATGAGCAAGGTTAGCGCCGTAGCACTTAGCGCATACGCCGTATCTTGCCTTACAGGTAAGAACGGAACGTATTCTTATCTTATCGATGCCTGCATCGATAATCTTCTTTGCATCGGCATCGCTTATAAGCTTGTTGCGGGATACTATCAGCTCGCCTGATTCATCGCGGAGATCCTCAGCGAGGTATCTTCCAACGAGACGCTCAGCGAAAGGCTCAACGATCTCGTTGCCGTTCTTGATCTCATATACCTCGATACCGTCTGTAGTACCGCAGTCGTCCTCACGGATGATAACGTCCTGAGAAACGTCAACAAGACGTCTTGTAAGGTAACCGGAGTCAGCTGTACGGAGAGCCGTATCGGCAAGACCCTTTCTTGCGCCTCGGGATGCGATGAAGTATTCGAGGATGTTAAGACCTTCACGGTAGTTAGCTCTGATCGGGATCTCGATAACGCCGCCGGAGGTGTTTGCGATAAGTCCACGCATACCGGCAAGCTGTCTGATCTGCGAGATAGAACCACGCGCACCGGAATCAGCCATCATCCAAATAGGATTGTAGCGGTCGAAGTTAGCCTTCAGAGCGGCAGTAACCTGATCGTTGGTATCAGTCCAAAGAGAGATGATCTTCTTGGACTTCTCCTGAGCGGAGATATAACCGTACTCGTATTCCTCTGTGATCTGTGCAACCTCTTCGTCAGCCTTAGCGAGGATCTCCTTCTTCTGCGGAGGGATAGAAGCATCGCAGACAGCAACAGTGAGGGCAGCCTTTGTGGAATACTTATAGCCGAGAGCCTTGATACGGTCGAGTACCTCAGATGTGGTAGTAGTGCCGTGTATCTTTATGCAGCGCTCGATGATATCAGAGAGCTGCTTCTTGCCTACGAGGAATGCAACCTCGAGGTCGAACTGCTTATCGGAGTTGGTTCTGTCAACATAGCCGAGATTCTGCGGGATATTCTCATTGAAGATAAGACGTCCGACAGTAGCATCGATGATCTTTGAAACCTTCTTGTCACCGATATCCTTTGTGATCTTGACCTTGATGTTGGCATGGAGAGAGATGTCGTGCTCATTGTAAGCCATAAGAGCTTCATTGACATCGCGGAATACCTTGCCCTCGCCGGGCTCGCCGGGCTTATCCATGGTAAGGTAGTAGGAACCGAGTACCATATCCTGTGAAGGAACTGCAACAGGCTTACCGTCGGAAGGCTTCAGCAGGTTGTTAGCTGCGAGCATGAGGAAACGTGCCTCAGCCTGAGCCTCAGCAGAAAGCGGAAGGTGTACAGCCATCTGGTCGCCGTCGAAGTCAGCGTTGAACGCGGAGCATACGAGCGGGTGAAGC
>Ga0310786_10007281_pt1 | contig 14473 bp, 10 predicted proteins | sample AusTroGonzalo_MG_FD_203881 | JGI IMG/M metagenome (GOLD analysis project Ga0310786, IMG submission 203881) | Bovine rumen microbial communities from tropical cattle in Woodstock, Queensland, Australia - Gonzalo_03 (v2) (version 2) | ecosystem: Host-associated > Mammals > Digestive system >... | reverse complement strand
ATCCGGTTCCGGGTCACGGCGTTGCCTGTTTTCTTGCTGACGGAAAACCCGATCTTCAGCTCCCGGCCCGGGGCCAGAAGCATGACCAGATTACGGCAGGCGACCGAATGTCCTCTGCGGTAGACATACTGGAACGCCCGATTCTTCTTCAGCCGATAACGTCTCTCCATCGTTGGTTCATCATCCATCCGCTTCAGGCGGATTCACCCTTGCTTTATGAGGAAAAGCCCGCCCATTGGAAAACGGGCGGGCCTCATCCACAGTCATACTGAAGTCGGCTGTACGGCAAATCACACCGTCAGCTCTTTGCGGCCGCGGCGGCGGCGGGCAGCCAGAACCCGGCGACCGTTCTTGGTCGACATGCGGGCACGGAAGCCATGCACCTTGCTGCGCTGACGCTTCTTGGGCTGGTATGTACGGAACATAATCAACACTCCTCACGGTTTCGAACTGGTCTGCGGATCCGGATGATCCGCTTTTGCGGGACAGCGTTTCACACTCTAGCGCGGACGCTCGTCGCAAGCCTACTTAGTATACAGAAGCTTCAAATCCTTGTCAAGCACAGTTTTGGAAAACACCGCCGGTTTTCTTCGACTTTCTTTCCCGCCCTGTGTACGCCGGTTCCCTCAACCACAATATGTAGTTTCCGCCTTGGTTACCTCACACTTGTCCCTCGTGTTTTCCTTAACCCCAAGGGCCCGAAGGGGTCAAAGGGGGCGACCGGAAAGCCCCCTTAGCTTTTCCGCATAATCTTCCTTCTCCCACGGCAGTTCCACATCCAGGCGTCCGAAGTGTCCGTAAGCAGCGGTCTGCCGATAAATGGGCCGGCGGAGATCCAGACGGCTGATAATCGCGGAAGGCCGGAAATCGAACACCTTCCCCACAATCTCAGCCAGCTTGTCGTCCGGCAGCACGCCGGTGCCGAAGGTATCCACAAGGATGCTGACCGGCTCAGCTACGCCGATGGCATAGGCCAGCTGGATCTGGCAGCGATCCGCGAGGCCGGCGGCAACAACATTGCGGGCGGCATGCCGGGCGGCATAGGCAGCGCTGCGGTCTACCTTCGTGGGATCTTTGCCTGAGAAGGCGCCGCCGCCGTGAGGCGCGGAGCCGCCGTAAGTATCCACGATGATCTTGCGGCCGGTCAGGCCGGTATCCCCCGCGGGGCCGCCGATGACAAACCGGCCGGTGGGATTAACGAAGATCCGGGTGTTTTCCGTGATCAGTTCATGCGGAATCACCGGCAGAATCACCTGCTCGATAATGTCCGCGCGCAGTTTGTCCGGATCGGCGTCCGCAGCGTGCTGGGCGGAAATGACGACGGTGTCAACTGCGACGGGCTGATCATCCTCGTAGGCTACGGTCACCTGGGTCTTGCCGTCCGGATAGAGATAGGGCAGCGTGCCGTCCTTGCGGACCTTTGTCAGCCGCAGGGCCAGGCGGTGGCTCAGGGCGATCGGCAGGGGCATTTTCTCCGGGGTCTCGTTGCAGGCATACCCGAACATCATGCCCTGGTCGCCGGCGCCGATGTCTTTCTCATCGTTTCCGCCGCGGGTCTCAAACGCGTCGTTGACGCCCATCGCAATATCCGGGCTCTGGTCGTGGATCGCGGTCATCACGGCGCAGGTATGGCCGTTGAAGGATTTTTCAGGGGCATCATAACCGATATCCGTCACGGTCTTGCGGACAATGGCGTTGATATCCACATAGGAAGAGGTCGTGATCTCGCCCATGACAGTGATCATGCCGGTAGATGCGAAAGTTTCGCAGGCGACGCGGGCATAGGGATCCTGAGCGATAATCGCGTCCAGTACGGCGTCGGATACCTGGTCGCAAAGCTTGTCGGGATGTCCTTCGGTGACGGATTCGGAAGTAAAAAGTCTGCGCATGGTTCGTCTCCTGTCTTATTGAAATTCTGAAATAAAACCGCCCGGCTTGCACACAAGCCAGGCGGGATTCGATCTTTCAGACCGTCCTTATCTGTCAACGCTTCCCATCGGGGAGTGTGCCGCGCTGCGGGATTTGGCACCTTGCTTTCGCCGGTTGCCGTGACGTCATCGGGCCCGTCCCTCGGTCACTCGTGATAAGGTATTCAGTTGCGGTGATTATCATAACGGTTCAAAGACCGTTTGTCAATGTCTGAAAATTAATCTTTTACACCAGCGCTGCCGTAATAATGGACATCTGATACACTTCGTCGGCGTTGCAGCCGCGGCTGAGATCGTTGATCGGCGCGTTCAGTCCCTGCAGGATCGGGCCGAAAGCTGCGAACCCGCCGAGCCGTTGGGCGATCTTGTAGCCGATGTTGCCGCTCTGGATTTCCGGGAAAATGAAGGTGTTGGCATAACCGGCAACCTTGCTGCCCGGGAACTTCAGCTGGCCGACAACGGGCGAAACCGCGGCGTCAAACTGCATCTCGCCGTCCACCGCGAGATCCGGAGCCTTTTCCTTGACGATAGCGGTGGCATTGCGGACCAGATCCACGTTGGCGCCTTTGCCGGAACCCTTGGTGGAGTAGCTCAGCATGGCGACCTTCGGATCCATGCCGAAAACCTTGGCGGTTCCGGCGGTGGCAATGGCGACTTCCGCCAGCTGCTCCGCGGCGGTCAGGGTCACGTTGCCTTCCTTGTCCTTGCGGTCCTCATAAGCGATATTGATCGCGCAGTCACCCATACACAGCATTTCATCGTCGCGTACGAGGATGAAGCAGGAGGAGACCAGATTGGAACCCTTGCGGGTTTTCACGATCTGCAGCGCGGGGCGGACGGTGTCCGCGGTGGAATAGGTGGCGCCGCCGAGCAGCGCGTCCGCGACGCCCATCTTGACGAGCATCGTGCCGAAATAATTGCCCTTCAGAAGCAGCGCGCGGCATTCCTCTTCCGTCATCTTGCCCTTGCGGAGCTCGACCATGGTTTTCACCATTTCTTCCATCCCGGGATAGGTTTCGGGATCCAGGATCTCCAGCCCTTCGATGTCAAAACCGCCGTTGGCGGCTACGGCCTTCACTTCCTCAACGGGGCCGACCAGCACAGGGGTCAGGAAACCTTCCTTCTTCAGGCGGGCGGCGGATTCCAGGATCCGGGCATCCGTTCCTTCGGTATATACGATCTTGCGCGGATTGGCTTTCAGGATATCAATCAGATTTTGAAACATCTAGGTATTCCTCCAGTTATTCAGTATCTTCCCATCATTCTCGCTCATTGCGGCCGAAGGGGGTTCGGGCGCTGACGCGCGCGGTGCGCGAGCCGGTACACTGGCCGCGGTGCGCGTGCGTTTCCTTACGGAAAGCCCCCCGATATTATTTCAGCTCACTGGTGCAGTGCGGGCACCGCGTCGCCTTGATATCGATCTCGCTCTGGCAGAAGGGGCACACCTTGGTGGTGGGATCCGCGGGCGCTTCTTCCTTCTTCGTCAGATCCCTCATCTTGTTGAAGCCCTTGACAACCAGGAACAGGAAGAATGCGATCAGGATGAACTCCACGACAACCGCCGCGAAGCGGACCAGGGAACCGACGATGCCTTCGCCGCCGCCTTCGATGGTCAGCTTCTCCAGGATCGGATTCAGGAAGATCTCGATAAAGGACGTGACAACTTTGCCGAACGCGGCGCCGATGGTAACACCGACGGCCATGTCAACTACATTGCCTCTGCATGCAAACTCTTTGAACTCTTTCAGAAAACTAGACATTTTTGGTTTCCTCCCCTGATATTACTTTTTCTTGTTATTGCCGCCGAAGAGATCCCCGATGGCATTGGTAACGCTCTTGGTCAGGCTGGAAACAACCTGACGGGTCGCCGTGTTGATCGCGGTGTTCTTCACCCGGCCTGCAACGGAATCGTTCCGGCGGGCACGCTCGGCGGCTTCTTCACGCAGCTGGTCGTTCCGGGCGCGGCGCTCGGCGGCTTCCTGCTCGCGGGCTTTCCGCTCGGCTTCCTTCTGGGCGGCGGCGGCAGCCTTCTGCTGCGCGGCCAGCGCTTTGGGATCGGCGGCTACGGGAGCAGGCACATAGTTTCCGGTCGCGGGATCCAGCACCATGTCGATCATCTGCTGCACATACTGGCCGGTCGCCTGGTCCAGCACCATCACGGGCATCTTCTGTACCTGGGGCTGAACCTGAATCGTGGGCACAGCTTGCTGTACGGCCTGAACAACCGGCTGGGCTGCCTGAACTGCAGCCTGAGGAACCTGCTGCACGGCCTGCATCACAGGCTGAACGACGGGCTGAGCTGCCTGTACGACAGCTTCGGGCGCCTGCTGCACGGCCTGGACCACAGGCTGAGCCGCCTGAACCACGGCCTGGGGAACCTGCTGCACGGCCTGAACAACCGGCTGGGCTGCCTGTGCAACGGCTTCAGGCGCCTGCTGTACGGCCTGAACCACGGGCTGGGCCGCCTGTACGACGGTTTCGGGAACCTGCTGTACAGCTTCAACGACGGGCGCCGCCGCCTGCTGTACGGCCTGGGCCGCATCCTGGACAGGGGTCATGGACTCGATTTCTTTCTCGACATACTGACCGGTGGCAGGATCAAAAACCTTGAATTTCTGTCCCATTTTTCTTGCGCGGTGCTCTCCTCCTGCGCCGCGAGAGGGGTCGTTAAGTAAACAGTGACATGGTGATCAGCTTCATGCCGCACCTCAGAAATAGTACCACTGGCCGTTAATCAGCCTGAACCGCTGTGGATCCATTTCCTGCGCCTGAGGTGCCTGTGGAACACTCTGTTCTGTCGGTGCAGGCGGTATTGGCTGTTCCTGAGCGCCCGGATCGTCGGCACGGTCATCATCATATTTGTCCTTCAGCGGACTGGATGAAATGATCAGATTGCGGACTTCCTGGCTGATCGCTCCCATATAGCTTTGCGGGGGAAGAATGGTGGCCCGCTCCACCACGCCCGGGGCTCCGTGCTCATCAAGGAAGGAGACCAGCGCCTCCCCTGTCTTCAGGGTCGTAATGGCTTCTTCTGTATCAAAGGACGGATTCGTCCGGAACGTCTGAGCCGCAACCTTGACCGCTTTCTGGTCCAGCGGCGTGTATGCCCGCAGCGCGTGCTGGATTCGGTTGCCCAGCTGACCGAGGATGGACATCGGGATATCCGCCGGACTCTGGGTGATAAAGTAAACGCCCACGCCCTTGGACCGGACCAGCCGCACTACCTGTTCAATCTTTTCCATCAGGGGACGGCTGCAGTTGTTGAACAGCAGGTGTGCCTCGTCGAAGAAAAACACGATCTTCGGCTTTTCCGCGTCACCCCGCTCCGGCAGCAGGTCATAAAGCTTCGTCAGCATCCACAGAAGGAACGTGGAATACATTGTCGGGTTGTTGAACAGCCGGTCGGCGCACAGAATGTTGATTTTCCCCCTGCCGTCCGCCGGATCGTTCTGGATCCAGTCGTTGATATCAATCGCCGGCTCCCGGAAAAACACGTCGCCGCCCTGGTCCTCCAGCACGCCCACGGCCCGCTGGATGGCGCCCACGCTGGCGGCGGACACATTGCCGTACTCCAGCGTATATTCCTTCGCGTTCTCCCCCACATGGATCAGCAGCTGTTTCAGATCCTGCAGATGTTCAAGGGGCAGTTGCTCCCGGGCCGCTACCCGGAAAGCGATGTTCATCACGCCGCTTTGCGTTTCGTTCAGGCTCAGCATCCGGCTCATCAGCAAAGGACCCATGTCCTCCACCGTAGCGCGGATCGAAATGCCCTGTTCCCCGTATACGTCCCAGTACTCCGTCGGATAGGAAGTATATTTGAACTGCTCCTTCGGCACCCCGCATGCTTCAAGTCTGCGGTTGATCGCGTCCGTTTCCGTCCCGGGTGATACCATGCCGCTCAGGTCGCTCTTGATGTCGCTCAGGAAAACGGGAACACCCAGATCGGAAAAACCTTCCGCCAGCACCTTCAGGGAAACCGTTTTCCCGGTTCCCGTCGCGCCGGCGATCAGGCCGTGCCGGTTTGCCATGGAAGGAAGCAGGTAGACCGGCCCGTTTTCACAGGTACCGATCCAGATCCTCTGATTCTCCTGATGGAGCATGCCTGCCGCCTCCGTTTTTGTTCTCTTTTCTTCCGGATATTTTACCCGATTTCTCTTTGAACGTCAAGATTTTCAACGGCTTCCGATGTATTAATTCTGAATCCCTAATGCTGGATTTCTTTCATGATTTCACGCATTTTTTCCGCGGCCCGTGCCCGGTGGCTGATCCCGTTCTTTTCCTGTTCGTTCATCTCCGCGTAGGTCTTGCCCATCGGCTCGTACAGGAACAGCGGATCGTAGCCGAAGCCGCCGGTCCCGCGGCGTTCGTACAGAATCGTTCCCGGGCATTTTCCCTCGGCGATCAGCGTATCCTTCCCCGGGATCTTCAGCGCCAGCGCGCAGCGGAATGCAGCGCTCCGGTCCTTCCGGCCTTCCATCCGGCTCAGCAGCAGGTCGTTGTTCGCTTCATCGTTGCCGTGCTCCCCGGCATACCGGGCGGAAAGGACGCCGGGCTCGCCGTCCAGCGCGTCCACTTCCAGTCCGCTGTCGTCCGCGATCGCCGGCAGTCCCGTCGCTTCGCAGACGGCTTCCGCCTTGATCGCCGCGTTTCCGGCAAAGGTGGAGGCGTTTTCGTCGATCGGGCCGAAGAAGCCCGCGTCGCTCATCGGGGCCAGCGTGTAGTAGTCCCGGAACATCTCCTGCAGTTCCTTCAGTTTGTGCTCGTTCCCTGTCGCTGCCAGCAGCAGCGGCTTCGGGGCAATTTGCGCCGTCCGCTCGCCCAGGGCTTCCCGCTGGACCGCCATGAGCTCGCTGATTCCTTTCCGGCCGTGGCTCATCAGCGCGTCCAGTTCGCTCCCGGAAAAAGCCCTGCCTTCTCCGGTCCCCTGCAGTTCAATGAACTCGCCCTTTTCGTTCATCACAAAGTTCATGTCCACCTGCGCCCTGCTGTCTTCCTGATAGCACAGGTCCAGGCACGGTACGTCATCCACAATGCCGGCGCTGATCGCCGCCACCTGATGGATGATCGGACTGATCAGCAGCTTCTTTTCCCGCACCAGCCGGTCTATGGCGCAGGTCAGCGCCACCATCGCGCCGGTGATGGACGCGGTACGGGTCCCGCCGTCCGCTTCCAGCACGTCGCAGTCCAGCGTAATCGTCCGCTCGCCCAGCTTCGTCAGATCCACTGCCTGCCGCAGCGCGCGGCCGATCAGCCGCTGAATCTCCACGCCGCGCCCGTCCTTCTTGATGCCGTCCCGCTTCTTCCGTTCGGTGGTGGATGCCGGGAGCATGGCGTATTCCGCCGTCACCCAGCCTTTGCCCTTCCCTTTCAGGAAAGGCGGTACTGTCTCTTCAACGCTCGCCGTACAGATCACCCGCGTGTTTCCCGTCGCGATCAGGCAACTGCCGTAAGCCGTCCGGACAAAATCCGTATCAATCTTCACCGGCCGTTTCTCGTCCGGCTGTCTTCCATCTGCTCTCATAATCTTTATATTCCTCCGAAGGTCCCGGGCACTCGGAAAGCCCTCCTTTTTTCATTCTCTATTTTTCCGAATGAGTTTAAAGTAGGTTCAGCCCGAAGGGGTTTAAGGGGGCGATCGGAAAGCCCCCTTTATTTTTGTTGAATCTTTCTTAAAGATTCAACAACATACACCACCATTGCAATCAGCGCCAGCGCCACCGTAATCCACAGCAGAATAATATCCGGCGTCATCCCCCACAGCATGATATTCCCGGCTTCAAACTTGTCGTGGAAAAACGCCAGGATCAGGCTTGCGATAAAACATACCTGCGCAGCTTTGCCCACATAGTTGCTGTAAACGACCACGTCTTTTTTCAGCATGAACAGCCCGCCGATCACCATGAACAGTTCTTTGCATGCCACAATAATGATCGCCGACCACGGAAAAACACCGACGATGCCCTGGCATACCATGGCCGACAGCACCATCAGCTTGTCCGCCAGCGGGTCAAACAGCTTGCCGAAATCGGTAATCTGATTCAGCTTCCGTGCCAGATATCCGTCCAGCATGTCCGTCAGGCTGGCCGCCACAAACACCGCCAGCGAAGCCATCTTGTGCCCGTTCAGAAACAGCACCACGAATACCGGCACCAGAATCAGCCGGATCATCGTCAGTACGTTCGGAATCGTCCAGACATTCGTAAATAGTTTCCGGATTTTCTCTTTCAGGTTCAAAGGTTTCTGCCTCTCTTCTGTATAGCTCAATACTTACTTATCTATCCACCCACCGAAGCCGAAGGGGGTTTGGGGGGCAAAGGCGCCAGTGGCGCCTTTGTTGGAAGGGCAGGAAAGCCCCCCAATCAGTCTCTCGCCCAATCCTTGGCCCGCTCAACCGCCTTGTGCCACCCGCGAAGGTTCAGCTTCCGCGTCGCCTCGTCCATCCTCGGCGTAAACTCCAGGTCCTTCTGCCATCCCTTCGCGGTCTCCTCCAGGCTCGTATACACGCCCGCCCCGAGACCGGCCAGCAGGGCCGCGCCAAGCGCCGTCGTCTCCAGCACCCGCGGCCGCACCACGGGGATTGCTGTGATATCCGCCTGGAACTGCATCAGGAAGCTGTTGGCGCTTGCGCCGCCGTCCACCTGCAGCATCTCCGGCCGCTTCCCGCAGTCCGCGGCCATTGCGTCCATCAGGTCCGCGCTCTGGTAGGCAATCGCCTCCAGTGCCGCGCGGGCAATATGCGCTCGCCCCGTTCCCCGGGTCATGCCGATCAGCGTGCCGCGGCTGTACATGTCCCACCACGGCGCGCCCAGCCCGGTAAAGGCCGGCACCAGATAAACGCCGCCGGTACCGGGGATTGAGGTAGCCAGGGTCTCCGTTTCCGCAGCGTGGTCAATGATCTTCAGCTCGTCCCGCAGCCACTGGATGGTCGCCCCGCCCATGAACACGCTGCCTTCCAGCGCATAAGTGGGTTTTCCGCCGATCCGCCACGCCATCGTGGTCAGCAGACCGTTCCGGCTCATCACCGGCTTGTCTCCGGTGTTCATCAGCATGAAACATCCGGTTCCGTAGGTGTTTTTGATATCGCCTTTCTTCAGACATGCCTGTCCGAACAGGCTCGCATGCTGGTCTCCCGCGATGGCTGTCACCGGGATCGCGCGCCCGAGGATGGCCGGATCCAGCATGCCGATCATCCCGCTTGAGTCGACCACCTTCGGCAGGCAGGCCCGCGGGATTCCCAGCAGCTTCAGCAGATCATCATCCCAGTCCTGGGTGTGCAGGTTGAACAGCATCGTCCGCCCGGCGTTCGTCGCGTCGGTCACATGCGGCCGTCCTTCGAGCATATGCCAGCACAGGAAACTGTCCACCGTGCCGAAGCACAGTTCGCCGTTCTCCGCCTTTTCCTGCAGGTTATAGTAGTCCAGCAGCCATTTCAGCTTCGTTCCGGAGAAATAGGCGTCCGGTACCAGTCCGGTTTTCTCGCGGATCATGTCGCTGCAGCCGTCCGCCACCAGCTGGTCCACCATCTGGCTGGTCCTCCGGCATTGCCAGACGATCGCGTTCCCGACGCACTCGCCCGTGTTCCTGTCCCAGAGGAAGGTGGTTTCCCGCTGGTTCGTGATGCCGATCGCCGCGATATCCGCCGGGTTCACGCCGCTCAGGCGCACCGCTTCCCGCAGCGCCGAAATCTGTGAGTCCAGGATGTCATGGGGATCATGCTCCACCCAGCCGGGCTTCGGATAATGCTGCGGAAATTCCTTGTTGAAGGAAGAAATCAGTTCCCCTGTCTCGGTAAAGATCACCGCGCGGGAACTGGTCGTTCCCTGGTCAAGCGCCGCCAGATACTTACTCATGGTCCTCTTCTCCTTCCTCGTCGGCCCATTCTTCTTCCCCGTCCTCCGGGACTTCTTCCCCGTCTGCCGGTTCGGCCTCTTCCTTCATCTCCGGTTCGGCTTCCTCCGGTTCCGCTTCCCCCTGCGCTTCGTCGGCTTCCGGTTCGTCTTCTGACCTCGTCGTCTGGATCTCAATGCCGTAGATGAAGGAGGTTCCCTTGCCCGTTGTGCCGATGACCATCGTATCGTTGTACACCGCCGGGGAAGCGATAATCTCCGCGTCCAGTTTCATCGACCCGGTTTCCGTTCCGGTCAGGCCGTCCGCCAGGTAAATGTTCCCGTCCTCCGCGCACTGGATGATCCAGCCGTTCCCGTCGCCGTCGTACACGGCGACCGGGGACGATTCGGTCCGGCTCTCCATGCCCATGACCCAGGCGATCTTGCCGCTGTCCTTGTACAGGGCGATCAGCGCGCTCTTCTCTTCTCCCGGCAGGTTCAGCTTCACGCGGCCTTCCTCGCTCAGTCCCGTTACCGTGAAGTAAACCAGGTCATTCAGTTTCTGCTGGCCGATGACCGGGGACGCCTTGGCCCCGACATCTGCCTTGTCTTTCTTTCCCTTGGTGACGCCGACGTCCGTACACCAGATTTCCTTGCCGCTCAGCGCGTCGTACCGGCGGATCTGGATCTGGTCGCTGCCCTTCTTCCGGTTCGCGAGCATGTTTGCCGTGTAGAGGTTCAGTTCCCGGTTTTCCGTCAGGTCCAGCGCCACCGCCGCCATCACGGCGTCGCCGGTCGCCACCGCCCACACGGGCTGCAGCGTGTCCGTATCCACGCACCGGAGCACGCCGCCCATATCCGCGTAGAAGATATATTTGTCATAAGCGGCCAGGGAGCTTTCCACCGCCATCTGCGCGGTGCTCTTCTGTCCCTTTGCCTTAGAGGTCATCACCGTCTCCGAAGGATTGACCTTCAGTGAGGCGGCCTTCCAGTCAAACTCGGAGTTCAGCGCTTCCAGATAAACCATGCCGTTGCTCCCGGCGATGATCATCGTGTCGCTCGTCCGGTCGTACAGCGCGGAGGTCTCAAAGCTGCCGGTGTTGTTCAGCGCCCTGTGGTGTTTGCTGTCCAGGCCGTCGATCAGCTTCAGTTCCTTCGTGTTGTACAGGTTGTATGTCCGCAGGCCGATCCGCCCGGTTTTGACCTTCATCTTCCGGGCAAACTGTCCCGCGCTCATGTAAGGCTGGCCGACGGTGTGCACGCTCGGCGTACCGTTCATCGGGTATCCGAGCTTGATGCTGTTCCGGGTGATGGTGCCGTCGTCCAGGTCCAGGAAACGGATCGCTCCGTCCTGCCCGGCGATGATGACTTCCTTCAGCTTTTCCTTCGTCTGTTTCGACTCATAAAGGTTGCTCGACGCCCGCACCTGCTTGCTCCACTGGACGATCGCAGGCTGCCCGGGCCAGCCGTATCCGTAGAAGGTCTGGTTCACGCCGCGCGAGCTGCCGCCTTCTTCTTCCCATTTCAGTTTCAGTCCGGTCGCTTCCCCGTCCAGTGTTCCGACCGCCGCGTTCCGGCGGAAGTTGTCGCCCCGGAAGGTCAGTACGCCCATCTTTTTCAGCGTATACTGATCCGCTTCCGGCATGTGGATCAGTTCCTTCAGCGGGCGGGCATAGTTCTTCTGCTTCCTGCCGCCCACATAGACCGTCGTGTTCGTAATCAGGTCCGGATTGGCTTCCGGGGCCGTCTCCACCGTCAGCGGCGGGGTCTCTGTGGGTTTCTCAATCTCCTGCGGTTCGGGCGTGTTGGTCGGAACCGCTGTCCGCAGTTCGCCGGCCGCGCGTTCCGTCTCGCTTTCGTCGCCGCTGTCTTCCCCGGAATCTTCGACGATTCCCTCGGCCTCATCGCCGGGTTCTTCTTCGTCCCCCGCTTCCGCCTCTCCTTCCGCTCCCGCTTCGGATGCTTCTTCCTCTCCCGCTTCGGGCGCTTCTTCCGTTGTCGCTTCCGCGGGCGCCTCGTTGTCGGGCGCCGGAGTCGTCACGGGTTCTTCCGTCGTCTCTGTATCTTCTGCGGCCTCGGGTTCCGGGGTATTTTCGTCTTCCCAGTTTTCCTCGTCGCTCTCCGGTTCTTCTGCGGCCCTGAGCGAAGCGAAAAGACCTTCCGCTTCTGCTCCCGTTCCGCCGTCAGGCGCCGGGGTCATCCCCTCCTGCGGGGCTGCTGTTGCCGTCAGCGCGCCTTTCACCGTCAGCTTTGACGTCTTCCGGTCCGTCTTCTGCCATTCCCCGTCCTCGCCGCGGATCTCCAGGCGGAGCGTACCGTCGAAGTCCTCCTTCATATTCAGCGCGATCATCCAGACATTGCCGTCCGCGTTGCCCACGCCGGCTCCGCTGATCGGCACCGGTTTGCCGGTCTTCTGGTCGACCAGTCGGATATAGTTCACGTTTTTGCTTGTCAGCACGGAATAGGTCACGTCCGTGCATACGGTCGCCCCTTCGGGTTTGGTTTCCTCGAAGCTGATTACCTGAACCGCTTCGCTGACAGTATCGGTGCCTTTCCCTTTCCCCAGCGCCAGCAGCACAGTCAGCGCCGCGCCGGCGAGCAGCAGCGCGATCACCAGCATCTTCAGTCCGCGGGAAGCCGGCCTGGCTGCCGGTTCCGGCGCCGCCTTTTCACGGAAAGGCTGTCCCCGTCTTTCCAGATAAGCTCTCGCCTCCCGGTTTCCGGAATAGGCGTATTCTTCATTTTCGGCTTCTTCCCGGATCTCCGCCTGCGAAGGGATCTTCCGTGTATTGCCTTCGGTCATCCGTCCCGGCGCGTAGCCGACCGCGGACTGCCTCCGCAGTTCCCTTGCCAGGGCCCTTCCGTTCGCTCTTTCCGGCTGCGCGGACGCCCCGGATTCGGAAGCTCTGATGCCCGGTTTCGCCGGCTGAACGGGTCGGGGCTGAGCAACCATCGGGCGGGTTCCCGGCCTGCGGGGTTCCGGTCTGCCGGTCCCGTAAGGCGCCGCCGCCATCCGTCTGGCTTCTTCCGGCACCCGGCTGTCCGCCCGGGATCCGAGGGAACTGCCGTTCCGGCTGTCCGTTCCCTCGTCCTCATCTTTCGCTGCTTCTGCAATACTTCCGGTCACGTCAAGTCGCCGGGTCTCCTCGGCGGAAATCCCGGCGTCATCCCGAGTCTCCATGTCATCCCGGGCTTGGCGAGAAATCTCCTTCTCCGCCGGCATAGTCGGTTTCCGGAAATCGATTTTTTCTTCCTCCTGCTTCCGGAAATCGATTTTTTCTTCCTCCTGCTTCCGGAAATCGATTTTTTCTTCCTCCTGCTTCCGGAAATCGGTTTTTTCTTCCTCCGGCTGGCCCGGTCTGCGGAAATCGGTCCCCGTTTTTCCCGTCTCCGCCTGCACGGGTCGGCGATAAGGCGCCATGGCCGCTTCGTCATATGCCGCGCCTCTCCGGCGTACTCTGTGCTGTGCGTTTATATCTGCGTCTCTGCTGAGTCCGTCACGGTCTTCTCTGTTCAAAGCCTCATCCTCCTTCTCCATGCAAAGTCTGAGACAGTGTATATTATAGTCCAAACCGCCCTTCTTGTCCATCTTGCACGTCCGCGCCTGCCGATTGACACGGAAACCTCTCCGATTCATAATATGCCTGTCAGAAGCATACCGATCGGAGGGCGTCATCTGCAGCCTATGAAATGTTATCTTTGCCCGCGCGGGTGCGGCGCTGACCGCGCCGTGCACCCCGGTTTCTGCGGTCTCGGCAGCGAAATGCTCATCGCCCGCGTCGCCCCTCATCTTTGGGAGGAGCCGCCGGTCTCCGGCACCCGTGGCACCGGTGCGGTCTTTTTCTCCGGCTGTACCCTTCGCTGCGTTTACTGTCAGAACGGTGATATTTCCCACCGCAATGAAGGACGTTCTTTTACGCCCCGTGAGCTTTCCGACTCCCTTCGCCGTCTCACGGACCTCGGCGTCCATTCAATTTCTTTCATCACCGCGACGCCCTTCATCCCACAGATCCTGGAAACGCTGGACCTCTGGCGTCCCCCGCTCCCCCTCGTCTGGAACACCTCCGGTTATGAAACCGTCGAATCCCTCCGCCTCCTCGACGGCGTGATCGACGTCTACCTGCCGGATCTCAAGCATTGGTCCGCCCGTGCCGGAAAGCTCTGCGCCGGCGCGCCGGACTATTTCGAAATAGCCTCCGGGGCTGTCGCCGAAATGTGCCGCCAGACCGGAACCCCGCAGTACGCCCCGGACGGCATCATGCTCCGCGGTACGCTCATCCGCCATCTGATTCTTCCCGGCTTCACCGGCGAATCCCTCCGCCTCCTGACCTGGATCCGCGATAATCTTCCGCCCGGCACGCTCGTCAGCCTCATGCGGCAGTATATCCCCTGCAACAATGTTTCCGTTCCCGGCCTGGACCGCCGCATTACCGGCCGGGAGTACCGCCGTGTCCGGGATCATATGCTGGCCCTGGGTCTCCCCGGTTTCCTCCAGGAGCCCGATTCCGCGGACAAGGACTTTATCCCCGTCTTCAACCGTCCCGAAAGTTTTGTATAAAAAAAGACGGCAGCATCACCTGTCGTCTTTCACTGTCCACTAGCTACTGACCACTATCCACTAATTATCTTTCAAAGGGAGTCGAACCGAAGGGGTTTAAGGGGGCGATCGGAAAGCCCCCTTATTAATTATCCTTCTTCCCCGGAATCAACAAAGGAAGT
>Ga0310786_10007280_pt1 | contig 14475 bp, 13 predicted proteins | sample AusTroGonzalo_MG_FD_203881 | JGI IMG/M metagenome (GOLD analysis project Ga0310786, IMG submission 203881) | Bovine rumen microbial communities from tropical cattle in Woodstock, Queensland, Australia - Gonzalo_03 (v2) (version 2) | ecosystem: Host-associated > Mammals > Digestive system >... | reverse complement strand
AACGGATGTGGTCATTCTCTGTCCAGTAGAAGGTCACGTTGCCGGTACCCTTACCGGGGAAGCTGCCGCCGAAAGAGGTACGGCGGGGAGCGGAACGGGGATAGTCCGTCCACTCCGTAGAGCGGGGAGCGTATAGCGGCTGCGAAAGCATGCTGCCGTTGAACACCACACGCTGGCCGCTGGGCAATACCAGGCTGTCAAGCTGGGTAAGCAGGTACTGACGCTCATGGCCCTCGGCATCGGTCACTACCATCGTCACGTAGTCCTGGTGAACCTGGCCGTTCAGGTCGGTGCATGAGTGCCTGATGCTGCCGTTGGCGTTCATGCGGACGACATCAACCATGCCCGTCTTCTGATACACCTTCAGCTGACGAGTCGTCTGGGCAGCCAACGGCAACGATAACGTTAACAACAACAGGAACAATATGATAAGTATCTTTTTCATTATTTTTCTCCGCCCCAAATATTTAGCGTACAAAGGTAGTAACTATTTATGAATTAACCAAATCCAACAACGAAAATGATTCGTTTATATGTTACCAAACGGAAGGGACCATTGTCGTGAACCTCACATATGATATGGTATGACGTATTCTTTACACCATCAGGGACACGAACGGTAACAACTGGGTTATCAGCGGCACTAATGGCCAAAGTGCCTGTAACTATCTCGGGCTGTTGCCACCAATGAAATGACAGACTATCACCATCGGGATCGGAAGAAAGAGAGGCGTCAAGACGAATTGTTTCACCTGGCTTGACATGAAGCACCAAGGGTGTCAAACTTCCGTCACCATTCACCACAACCTGCGGATTATGGTTTCCCTGACCTTCATCTGCCCACTGCATACGGGCCATGAAGTCACTGATTTCATCTGGATAAAAACGTGTCTTATACCCAATACTAATACCACGAACGGGCTCTTCCCAACTGGTCCATGCCGTAGTGAGTGAATCAGGACACAGACCACGCACATGATAGCCCGCCCATCCAGCCTGTTCTGGACATTCTGGATCATTAAGGCCATGGGGCATCAAATAAAGAAAACTCGGCGTGTCACCTTCCACACCCCACTTATAGTCAGGGTATTCCTTTCCCAATGCGCCTTTTCCCTGTATAGAAGTCTGGTGTAACGACCAGTTTCGCTTACCCAGTTCGCACTGTTCCTGCCACGTGCCTTCGTCCCAAATGAACTGCAGGTCATCCTTGAACTCACTACGAAGCCACTGGTGAGAGCTATAGGCACGATTCATACGCATGCTATACTGCATATCCTGATCTGTAATAGTATAGATGCGAAACTTACGGACAAAGGCTTTTAACTGCTCTGCTGTCCTAGTCTGTTTTACATGCCAAATAGCCTGTGCCAGTGTATTGGCTCCACCCCATGCGGCTACATAGATGGGACGGGGGTCACTCTCGTCTGCCAGACGAATCAATAGATTGCTACCTGGCGAATCATTATCTGCTCCTATTGCCTTGATGCCTCCACGCTGACTACCCATCACAACACGGCTGGATAGGTATTCAGCACTCGGCCAATAGCCCAATGGTTGGCTGCCATTTTCTTGCTCTATCGGCATAAACACTGTCTGCCCGGAACGTTTCATCAGGTTCGTTACGTCTTTACCGTAGGCTGCAACTACCCTGTGCAAATATTCAGCCCACTCCGTAGGATAGGGATCACAGTTCCACCCCACCGAAGTAATCAAAGCCTCTATCTCGAACCTGTCGGCATAGGCCATCAGACGTACCATCGACTCCATGTCGTCAGGCTCCACATCTGCCGGAGCAATGTCAGTACATACTACAAGCCGAGGTTTCAGTGCCGTTTCCTGTGCAAAACCTGTTACAAGGAATAAAAGCCCTAAGAAGATAATAATAGTTTTTCTCATATTGCTAAAAAGTTTGCTGCAAATATACATGATTATGATAAAAACTCCAAACAATTACCCCAAAAGACGATTACAGCGGGATAGTCGTATCCCCGTGTATTCCATACTCCAAACGGTGGCGTAACGGCAGCAAGGAAAATAGGTATGGACTTGATTGTATCATCATCGTACCGCCTCCCCTATGGACCTCAACATTTAATAAATGTTGATAGCTAACTCATGACAAATACCCAACTATTAGCCAACCATTCCACAGCCATAGCCATAGCGTCAGTAGGCCTACTATGATATGCAAACTGAAATGGCGCAGTCCATGCTTCTGATGGAACAGGTAGCCGATAACAACAGGAACAATGAATGCCCAATGAGCCGTCATGATATACACCTCATTCAGACCGAAGCCCAAGCCGAGGTGCAGCGCCATATCAAAGGCTAAACAAGAGAGCAGCATCCAAAGGAAGCGACTACGACGGCCGCACCAGATACCCCCAATAAAAAGCAGGACAATAAGAACCTCTATCGCATAGTTATACCATGAGCGATAGGGGACAATGGCTGGCTTCGTGCGCAGACAATCCTCTAACAGATAGTCACGATGCAACTGGAAGCCCTCGCCCAGCAGGTTCTCGACAGTGCTTTCCCAACGAGGTGTAGAAACATCTGTCCAGGCCATGAAGCCACCCTTGCTGATGGGTTCTCCCTTATTGGCATTCCACGGGTCTTTCATGTTACGCTCATGCACCTCCCACAGATGCTGTTGGTAACGGTGCTTAGCAACCATCTTGATTGTCGCAGAATCATAAAAAACGGTGGCCGTATCAGCCACAGCCTTTTCATACGCCTTGAGTTCAGCAGAACTCTGCGCACGACGCTTGGCAGCCTTCTGCTGTTCGCGTGGCTCAATATACTTATTCTGTTGCCACTGGGCAAAGCCCCAGATAGCGGCAGCTGGCAACAGGATGGCAAAGATAAGGTAGCTCGGACGCCAGAAACGCTTGCCGTTGGTGAAGAGTGCCATGATAAACGTCTTCACCCCATTGCTCATGGTCACGCCAGCCGTCAGCAGGAAGAGTACAACGGTCTGGAAGATGGTAAACGACTTACCCTTCTTCATCTTCTTTCCTGCCAAATACATGGTCAGCGTAAGCAGCGTCATGGAGCCTGCAAAGTGGTCCGGCACGATGTATGTCAGCGTGATAAAGGCAAACGAGAATGTCAAGTACGTCAGCAGATTGGCATCGAGCCGACCCAATCCGACAACCTCACGCATGGTACGACGGATGAAGACAAACGTATAAAGCGTAAAGACCATAAGAATTACGGCAACAATGATTGGAGCCATGTTCAATCCTGTCAATGCATAAAGACCATTGTTGAGCTCCGTCAGTGGCCATAACAGGTCAGCAAGCAACGGATGGCGATGGACGAAGAATGCCAGATGCCACTGCGTCAGCGTACTATAAATAAGTGAGTCGAAGCCAGACACACGGAAATGGGCAAAGAAGTCGGTGGTCTTCTGAGTATGCAGGAACACGTCAGCATACTTGCTGACAATGAGGTAGTTCAGCCATGTGAAGTATAGCATCAATGGAATGGAGGCAATCCATTCGCTCGGACGGATGATGAACAACTTGAATATCTTAAATAATGTCTTCATATTTTTACCCTTTTACTTTTATCCCTTTGTCTGCCCACTGTAGCATTTCGAGGTCACCACGGCTGTCGCCATAGGCTGTAATATAGAAAGAGGAGCGGTCACCGATGATGTCCGTCATCCTGCGTACCTTTTCCGGACCGTAGCAGTTGGGGGTGAGGAAACGACCAGTCAATACGCCATTCTGCACTTCTATTTGTGTGCCCACTACCCTGACATCAGGAAAGAAAGGTTGTACCCAGTTAACGATGCTGGCACTCACGATGAATACACTGGTACCATTCTGCTGAGCTTGGTGCAACGACTCAACAGTCTGAGACCGCAGAAGATGGCGGTAGCTGTCAGAAAAATGCTGACAGATGTCATTGAAGTCATCTATTGTCCATCCACGGAAAAAGTGAGAAAAGAGTTTCTGCTTGGTCTTTCCATTGTGGTAGAGGCGTAGCTTCATCAGCATTAACAGGGGCGCAAAGCATAACAGTCCCCAAAGGAAAGCCCATCGTCCGCAGGCAAAGCGGATGAACAGCAACAACGTGTCACGCGTGGTCAGCGTGCCGTCGAAGTCGAAACACACAATCCTTTTCTTTACTTCCATGGCAGCAATGCTAACAGTTTATGAATGATCCATGCTAATAGTAGCGCAATAGCCGTCATCAGGAGCATTGTCCCCCAATAGCCAAGGTCATACGGGCGCAGGTACTTGAGTACGAAATTGACATGAACCAGATATAGTTCCAAGCTCACCGTGCCTACGAAGGCCAGCATCTTCAGGCTCCACTGAGGTAAATGTACCAAAGCTTTACATAGCAACAATAGAGCAGAGATACTCAAGGGGATATAGACCATACGTTCCATAAACAATGGGAAGTGACCACGAAGGCCTTTCTCGAAGTTGATGCACACACCGAAAGCCAGCACAAAGACCAGCAGGAGCAGCCAAAAAGCGTGGGGCTCCATCTGTCGCTCCTCCTTCACCCACTGTCCTGCATTAATACCTAACAGGAAAATGGGCACACGGCTGAACAGAATTTCCAGATGTCCCAATGCTCCATTCAAAGGTTTCCAATATTGCAGGAGCACGCAGAACACCATCGACACCACTGGCAGGCAACGCCACACGCTATGCTTTCTGATGAGCATCATATAGAACGGTGCCACTAAGTAGAAGGTCAATATCATAGGGATAAACCAGAACTCATCGACATACCCACTCCACAAACGCCAACCAATCAGCACATTGCCGATGGTCTGCCAGACAGTAAACTTACCTTCAATGCACAACGGAATATAATGAAGGCTTGACAGTAACAGCCAGGCCGGATAGATGCGAAGCAGGCGACGACGGTAGAAATAGAGGAGAGAGGAGAGAGGAGAGAGGAGAGAAGGAGCTTTTGTCCAGGCGTACCATAGGCCGATGCCACTCAGGAAGAGGAACATGTCAACGCCTACATTACCACAACGACTCACGCAGAACCAAAGCGTGTCATGACGATTGCCACCTACATGAAATAACATGACGAAGAGCATGGCAACGCCCATCAGTTCTCCGCGATAGCGGCTCAAGTCGTGTATTGCTATCGGCTTCATCGGTCAAATCTTGGGCTTAGGCATTCTATTAATAACCAGCATGAACAGCCACGAGACAACAAACGTAGCCACAACATAGAGCAGCAGACCTGCATAAAGGTCATCACGATGAGAAATGGGAATGAGTATCTTACGTAGTGTAGGATGTGCCACAAACATGGCAGCAGAGATGCTGCCCGTCCAGACAAGCCACCCCATGACCGGCTCAGGTATCAGCTTGACAAATGCTATGCCTGCTATCAAAATCATGACAGGAACCCAGAGCCATGTCTGTGCCGTCATACAAAGGGCAAAGGTCAGAGGCAAAGCAACCAAAGCCACAAGTGCCCACTGCCATTTCTTCAGCTGATCCACGTTCAAGCAGGAACCATAACGACCAGCTAAGATACCTAAGCCAAAGGGTAGCATGCCACTGATACAGTTATAGCGCAGACGATTCAACATTGCCGCATCATCAAGGAACGGCAGCTGTACCAACCAACAAAGCACAACAAGTGCTACCACAATGCCCCAATGACGACGGAAGAGGAACAGGCGATAGATGATATACAGCTGCATCATCAAACCGAAAAACCAGAACGGCCCTGGCCAAATTACATGATGGGGTTCAGGTAGCAGGTTATTGAACATGAGCAATTGCGAAACGACATCCAGCAAGACATAATGATGAGGACCAGGTGTCATATAGTCAACCAGCACGAAGAATACGTAGCCGATAATCATCATGCGGAACAGTTTAAGATAATTGTATTTGGTGAAGGCGAGGAAGGAGGGAGAAGGTTGGAAGGTAGATTTCTCATACTTCATCACTAGGCCGAAGCCACTGAGGAAAAGGAACACTGGCACACCATAGTGGCCGAAGTACGACAGCAGATGGACAGGCATATTCCAGTCGGGATTTGCCATAACATCCAACAAACGGTCGTTATTCGCCTCGGAGAAGGTATATTCATTCTCCTTCACCGCCATACGCAGCCAGTGACAATAATTATGCAACATGATACCGAGAATCGCGATACCACGCAATGCCGTACATTCCTTATAGCTTATCATAATCTGTCTGATTTTTTAATATACGAGGACGTTTGCTGTTATACTTCGGACTCAACAAGTCGTAGTCAGAACGGTAGTCCTTGGTATGAATGCCTGCCAACGACAGCAGCATGTGAGGCAGATTATCTGTCATGAAGGGCCGCTCACGAGCCGCCTTTACTGCAGCATAGACATCGGGGTGTAACTCGCGGTTCTTGCGTGAGCACCATATCCAGAAGGGTATCTCAAACTCTTCGCGTGCCAACCGACGGTCAATTTTGGCCGAATGTAGACGTCCATGGAACTTATAGGGCGGATTGAAACACTCCTCACCATGATCAGGCATATAGATAACCACCGCATCCTCCTGTTCAAAACGCTTGACAATAGCATCGACCACAGAGTCATTGTAGGCTGTGGCATTGTCGTAGTCAGCAACGACCCATCGTTCTCGTTTATTCAGGTCAGGACGGTCATAATCGTCAGGTCCGAATAAAGGACGGTCGCGGCGGAAACGTGCCCGATACTCAACATGTTGTCCCATCAAATGGTAGATATTCAAGGTTGAGGGAGAAGGGCTAAGAGAAGAGGAAGAAGAGGTAATGGAAAGCAGTCCCTCATCCAATTGATATGTCTTGTCGTTACGCTCATCAAACATTTTACGGCTCAGTTCAGGATCATTCAGAAAGAAGCCACCGCTGAAATCATAGACTGCCTCGGCCTTCTTCGGCAAGAACTGATTGGTGAAGAACGTCACTCTATAGCCGGCCTTACGGAATACTTCCGGAAACAACGGTGCATCGCACCAGTCGCCCTCGTCGCCAATGGCATGAAGCGACAAGAAATTCTTAAAGGAATAGCTTGTCAGGTTCCAACATGACACTACATCCGTGAACACGATGAGGGTGCTATCCTGTGCCCGCTGCAACTGTCGTGGGGATGTCGGCTTATCATAGCCGTAAAGCTGGGAATGGTATTTATTATAGCTCTCACCAATGATGAGAACGATGTTGGGAGTACGGAACGTGCAACTATCCACCTCTATCTTTTCACTGGCAACCAACACCAGATCCAGTTGCTTGCCTGCCAAGTGATTGGCATAAACACTGAACGCAAAGCGCCAAACAGGCAGATAAAGCTTGGCAGCATCACGTCGCGTCAAATCATGTTCCACCTGTCCTATGGTATCATGACTGAATAGGCGAAGCATAGAAGCCTTGTTTTGACGAACGTCGGCATAGGACCAAAGAAGGAATACTACAACAAGGGGGCCGCCGACACATCCCAGGTAGGGGTATGCTTTACGAACGCCATTGGCAAGACTCAGCTTACGGAGAGTCGGAGTAAAGATTTCCATCAAAATATGCACAACGAAGACCAGTACCACCCACCCTACTTTTGTGGTCAGCAAGTCCCAACCAACATAAGAACGGAAAAACTCACTGGTCTCACGGCCGTCGGTCTCCTGAGCCAGCATCAGCATGGTGGGCGTCAGCGTTGATTCGAAACGGACATAGCAGAACATATCGACCAAGGCAATGGCATAGAGCAAGATGGCAACCACCCAGCGTACCCAATGGCGTATCTTCTTCGGGATGAGCAACAGCAGACAACAAAGCACATAAAGGTCAAGGAACAGCTCGGGAACGGACATCTCGTACGGCTTGGCACCTGCCAAATGGAGTGTAATCTCCAACTGTGTGCAGAGAAAACCCAACACATACAGACATACGAAGAATAGAAAATTCTCCGTGATGGGCTTCAACGGCCACGCCAGAAGGCGCATCACTGTTCCTTCATTCTTCATACAGACGGTGTTCTTTAATAAACTTTTCCACTGCTTCCGGCACCAGTCCGTCTATGGGCTGACCTGCTCGAATACGCTGACGGATATCTGTACTGGAGACATTAATCAAGGGTACATCAATGGTCCCATTATACGATGAACGCGGATAGACCACAACACGATAATGTCGCAAAATGTCTTTCCAATGATACCAACGCTCGAAACGTGCCCAGTTATCCCCACCAACAAGTAGTGTAAACGTACAATCAGGATAGTCTTGACTCAGCCGTTGTAACGTATGCCACGTATAAGAAGGTTTGGGCAGTTGGAACTCATAGTCGATGGCCTTCACGCCTTCCACGTCCCTCACTGCCAGTTGTGCCATCTCAAACCGTGCACCATCATCCAACAGGTCAGCCTGCTGCTTCAGCGGATTCTGTGGCGAAACCATCAGCCACACTTCATCCAAGCCACACTGCTCCAGAATCGCCTTTGCCAGTGCCACATGTCCCATATGGATGGGATTAAACGAACCGCCGAAGATACCGATCTTCATGGTTTAGGATTTAAGATTTGATTTTCAGGAAATCCCTCAGCAGAGACAGCGTTTCTTGTTTAGCCGTCTCAAGATTGTCATTGGTTACCACATGGTCAAACTGCGGTGCAAACGTCATTTCGTACTCAGCCTTGGCTAGTCGGTTTTCAATGGCTTCAGGAGTATCTGTTCCGCGACCTTCAAGACGACGACGCAGTTCCTCTACCGACGGGGGTTGAATAAAAAGGCTCATGGCCCGCTCGCCATAATATTTCTTGATGTTCACGCCGCCTTTCACATCGACATCGAACACCACATTCTGGCCAGCCTCTAACTGACGTTCCACCTGTTGCTTCAGGGTTCCATAGAAACGGCCAGTATACACCTCCTCATACTCCAGGAACTCATCATTGTCAATTTTCTGACGAAACTCCTCTTCCGTCAGAAAGAAATACTCCACTCCATTCTGCTCAGTACCCCTCGGTGTCCGACTTGTACAACTTATTGAAAAGTATAGCCTCAGCTCTGGGTGTTCTTTCATCAGCCACTGCACAATGGTTGACTTACCTGAGCCTGACGGGGCACTTACTATTATCAGTTTTCCTTTCATCTCCTTCTATTCGTGAAATTTGTGTGTTTCGATGTTTCAAAATCACAGGGCATTCAGTACCTGCTCCTTGATTTGCTCGAGTTCGTCCTTCATTTTCACCACAATATTCTGCATCTCTGCCTGATTCGACTTAGAGCCTGTAGTGTTAATCTCTCGCCCCATCTCCTGAGCAATGAATCCTAATTTCTTTCCCTGACCACCAGCTGGCTCTGCCATAGTCTCACGGAAATACTTGAGGTGATTGGTCAGTCGCTGTTTCTCCTCGCTGATATCCAGTTTCTCAATGTAATAAATAAGCTCCTGCTCCAGACGGTTCTTGTCGTAGTCGGCCTCAGGAATCTGTTTCAAACTATCAATGATACGGCTACGTATCTTTTCCACGCGCTGTTTTTCCCATGGTTCTATATCGTGAAGCAACTGTTCGATGTTGTCTATTTTCTCTGCGAACTTACGCTCCAGGGCTGCGCCCTCCTGACGACGGAAATCAACCAACGCAGCAAGTGCATCGGCTACAGCTACACGAGCAACAGCCCATTCCTCGTCATCAAGCACCTCGCAATCGGTCTTCGTTAACACATCAGGCATGCGGGTCAGTGTGCACATCCAGTCCTGAGGTTCAGGAATGCCTGTCTTGGCAGCGATGTTCTTCAGCTGGTGGTAGTAGTTTTCCATGAGCGCACCGTTCACGGGCGTAGCATCCACCATAGTGTCTTTTTCTATCCAAATGCTAAAATCTACCTTTCCGCGCAACAGGGCCTCGCTGACCATCTGGCGGATTTCCATCTCTTTCTCACGATAGAGCGGCGCAATACGTGTCTGCAGGTCTAGCTGCTTCGAGTTCAGCGACTTCACCTCCACGTTGATTTTCTTGTCCTTGTAAGCCACGACAGTCTTGCCATAGCCCGTCATTGATTGTATCATAATTTCTTGCTTATTATAAATAATGTGCAAAGGTAGTGCAAACCGAGTGAAAAGCAAAATAAATTGAGATTTTTCTTGCATTTCCTCACATTTTTCCGTACCTTTCTCCCCGTTTCTTTGGCTTAAAAAACTATAAAAACATCAAGGCGGTGACAAACTTATCACTTATCACTTGTCACTTATTACTTTTTTTATTACCTTTGCACCTTATTAATAATAGTAAGTAGAAGAAATGGCAGTCATACTGCATATAGAGACGAGCACGAATGTGTGCTCCGTAGCCGTCAGCGAGAATGGGCAATGCATTTTCGAACAGTCAGAGCGTGGTGGCATGAACCATGCCGAGAAGTTAGGGACGATGGTCGATGAGGCCTTATCATTCACAGACAACCACGCTATTCCGTTCGATGCCGTAGCCGTGAGCTGCGGTCCAGGTTCCTATACTGGTCTGCGTATCGGCGTATCAATGGCCAAGGGCATATGCTACGGCCGCGACTTGAAACTCATCAGCGTGCCCACGCTAGAGCTCCTGTGCGTGCCTGTATTGCTGAAAGCCTCCTTCTCGTCTCCCGAGGAAGACACCATGGAAGCAGCAGGAGATGCAGCTCCTTTGTTCTGTCCCATGTTGGATGCCCGTCGCATGGAGGTGTATGCCGCATTATACGACCGTGCCATGAAGCCCATCCGCGGGGTTCAGGCCGATGTGGTGACAGCAGACACTTATCGGGAGTGGCTTGATAAGCGACCTGTATATTTCTTTGGCAATGGTGCAGCAAAGTGCATTGACGTCATCAACCACCCCAATGCCCATTTCATTGACGGAATAGAACCGCTGGCCAAGTGGATGCAACCGTTGGCCGAACGACATTTCCTCAATAGTCGGTTTGAGGACGTGGCATACTTCGAGCCATTCTACTTGAAAGATTTTGTGGCGAAGGAACCCAAGAAATTACTTTAGAATTATGAATATCAAAGGATTAGACTACAACACCCAGCGCGAGATGCTGGTCATGTCAGAATACGGACGTGAGATACAGAAGATGATTGACCATGCCGTGTCGCTCCCCACAAAGGAAGAACGTCAACGTGCAGCTGCAACCATCATACGTCTGATGGAAAACAAGAATCCTCAGGTACGTGAAAATGCAGACTACCAGCAGACGCTATGGGATCATCTGTACCTGATGAGCCACCGCGAACTGGATATAGATTGGCCCTTCGATGTAAGCAATGCCGAGAAGATTCACAACAGGCCGGAACCCATAAAAATCCTGAAGCGTAGTGAACACCATTACCAGCGCCATTACGGACAACTGATAACGGAGCTCTTCGAGAAGCTGAAGGCCATGCCCGAAGGAGAGGAACGCGATGAGCTGGCACGTCTGACAGCGAACCAAATGAAACGCGACCTCATGACCTGGGGACACGGTTCCATGGACGATGAGAAAGTGGCCGACGATCTGGCCCGTTACACCGACGGCGCCATACAACTGGACCTCAAGACGTTCCGTTTTGACCGTACTGACCAGAACGGCAATGTAGAAGGCAGCAAGCGCAAACGTAAAAAGTAACTCCAATACGTATCAAGATGTCAGCATTCATCATCGAAGGCGGTCATCCGCTGAAAGGAACCATCACCCCGCAGGGTGCCAAGAACGAGGCCCTACAGGTTCTTTGTGCCACGCTCTTGACCAGTGAGCCAGTGACCATAGAGAACATCCCCAACATCCGCGATGTCAATAACCTCATCCAGCTGCTCAAGGAGATTGGAGTAAAGATCAAAAAGAAGCAAGGAGCCTTCGTCTTTCAGGCCGACAGTCTTAACCTGTCTTATTTAGAGAGCGACGAGTTTGTCCAAAAGTGCGCAGACCTGCGTGGCAGTGTACTGATGATTGGCCCGTTGCTGGCCCGTATGGGCAAGGCCATCATCACCAAACCTGGTGGTGACAAGATAGGCCGTCGCCGTCTGGACACCCACTTTCTAGGTTTCAAGGCATTAGGAGCCAAATTCCGCCATATTGAGAACCGCAACGTCTATGAAATAGGAGCTAAACAGCTGAAGGGCACCAACATGCTACTTGACGAGGCTTCCGTAACGGGAACGGCCAATATCATTATGGCGGCTGTCTTTGCCAAAGGCACTACCACGATCTATAATGCAGCCTGTGAACCGTACGTGCAGCAGCTCTGTCGCATGCTCAATGGCATGGGCGCACAAATTGAGGGCATCGGCTCGAATCTGCTGACCATTCAAGGTGTCCGCCAGTTGCACGGCACCACCCATCGCATCCTGCCCGACATGATTGAGGTAGGCTCGTTCATCGGCATGGCAGCCATGGTGGGTGACGGCATCCGCATCAAGGACGTGGCGCTCCAGCATCTCGGTATCATTCCTGATGCCTTCCGCCGCTTAGGCGTGAAGATAAACGTAGAGGGCGACGACCTCATCATACCCAAACAGAAGCACTACGTGGTCGATTCCTTTATCGACGGCACCATCATGACGTTGGCCGACGCTCCGTGGCCAGGACTGACACCCGACCTACTGTCGGTGCTCATCGTCGTAGCCACACAGGCCCGCGGCTCGGTACTCATCCATCAGAAAATGTTTGAAAGCCGCCTGTTCTTTGTCGATAAGCTTATCGATATGGGCGCGCAGATTATTCTCTGCGACCCACACCGTGCCGTTGTCGTAGGTCACGATCGCAAATTGACACTCCGTGCCCAGCGTATGTCGAGCCCCGATATCCGTGCAGGTATCGCCCTGCTCATTGCCGCCATGAGTGCCAACGGGACTAGCCGCATCGATAATATCGAGCAGATAGATCGTGGCTACGAGAACATAGAAACCCGTCTCAACGCACTGGGTGCACAGATAAAGAGGGAATAAATGATTAAGAAAGAAAACTGTTACAAGATAGGCCGCATAGGTAAGGCTCACGGTGTGAAAGGCGAGGTGTCGTTCCAGTTTACGGACGATGTCTTCGACCGCACAGAAACGGACTACCTCATTCTGGAGGTTGACGGTCTGCTTGTCCCTTTTTTCATGGAAGAGTACCGTTTCCGTTCTGACAACATTGCATTGGTTAAGTTCTGTGATATTGACACGCAGCAGCGAGCTTCGGAATTGACCAACTGTGACGTCTGGTTCCCTCGCTCCTTGACACCCGACGACGAAGAAGTGCCGTCGTTGGCCAGTCTTGTAGGCTTCGACTTGGTTGAAGCCAACGGAATGGGTGTCGTTGGCCGTATAGCCGCCATTGACGACAGTACCGTCAACCTGCTCTTCGAACTGGAAGACGGCACGCTGATTCCTGCCAGTGACGACCTCATAGAAGACATTGACACGGCAAACAGGAAGATCATCATGAACATCCCTGAAGGACTATTAGCGCTTCGCTAAATGATAAAGGACATAGAATAAATGAAAAAGAAACAAATATGCATCCTCGGCTCCACAGGTTCCATCGGCACACAGGCCTTGCAGGTCATTGAGGAACACGCTGACCTGTACGAGGTATATGCCTTGACAGCCAACAACCGTGTGGAACAACTGGCCGAACAAGCCCGTAAGTTCCGCCCCGCTGCCGTGGTCATTGCCAACGAACAACACTACGAGCGACTGAAACAACTGCTTGACGACGTGCCCGACGTGAAGGTATATGCCGGTCAGCGGGCTCTCGACGAGATCGTAGAGGCAGAACCCATCGACATGGTACTCACGGCTATGGTAGGTTTCGCAGGCCTGTCGCCCACCATCCATGCCATCAAGGCCCGTAAGGCCATAGCCCTGGCCAACAAGGAGACGCTGGTTGTGGCTGGCGAACTCATCTGTCAGTTGGCACTACAGTACCGCGTACCCATCCTACCCGTTGATAGCGAGCACTCCGCCATTTTCCAAAGTCTGGTAGGTGAAGACCAGAATCCTATCGAGAAGATCCTGCTCACAGCTTCCGGTGGTCCGTTCCGCCAGATGACGATGGAGCAGTTACAGACTGTCACCAAGGCTGATGCCCTGCGCCATCCGACATGGGACATGGGTGCAAAGATTACCATTGACTCGGCCACGATGATGAACAAGGGTTTCGAGGTTATCGAGGCCAAATGGCTCTTCGGCGTTGATGCCCGTCAGATTCAAGTACTGGTACATCCGCAGAGCATCATTCACTCAGCCGTGCAGTTTGCCGATGGAGCCGTTAAGGCCCAGCTCGGCGTGCCCGATATGCGACTGCCCATCCAGTATGCCTTCTCGTTCCCGCAGCGGCTGCCATTGAGTGGTAGCAGACTGGACTTGTTCCGTCAGCCGCTCGAGTTCTTCGAGCCCGATCTCAAGAAGTTCCACTGTCTGGCACTAGCTTTCGAGGCCATCGCCCGTGGCGGCAACATGCCCTGCATCGTCAATGCTGCCAACGAGATTGTCAACCGTGCCTTCCTCGAAGACCGCTGCTCTTTCC
>Ga0310786_10007279_pt1 | contig 14477 bp, 12 predicted proteins | sample AusTroGonzalo_MG_FD_203881 | JGI IMG/M metagenome (GOLD analysis project Ga0310786, IMG submission 203881) | Bovine rumen microbial communities from tropical cattle in Woodstock, Queensland, Australia - Gonzalo_03 (v2) (version 2) | ecosystem: Host-associated > Mammals > Digestive system >... | reverse complement strand
AAGGAGCGTGGTCTTTCAAGACTACACTCTTTTCCCTTGGATGACTCTTCTCCAGAATGTTTCGCTTGCCATCAAAAAGACGAAAAAAGTCAAAAGCAGCTATGCAAAACATTTAGCGGAAGAATACCTGAATTTGGTGGGGCTTTCGGGGAGCCTTCATAAATATCCCTTTGAACTTTCGGGCGGCATGCGTCAACGCGGTGCTATTGCGAGAGCGTTAAGCGTCGGTGCAGATGCCCTTCTTTTGGACGAACCGTTTGGAGCGCTCGATCCTATAAATCGCGCAAGTCTCCAGGATTTGGTTTTGGAACTTTGCCGTGGTTCTAAAGATCGTGCAATTACGACTTTGTTTGTGACGCATGATATTCGCGAAGCGGTTTATCTCGGTAGTAGAATTATCGTGTTGGGCTCTACGCCCGGTCGCATTATCGCTGATATCCCGCTAGATTTTCCGGTGAAAAAAAGCCGTAGCGAATGGTTCCGCAATGAAAAAGTTCAACAAACAATTGCCGCTATCGAAGAGGCTTATCACAAAGATATTCTTGAAAAATTGGGTCATGTTGTGCAGGGAGGTGCAAGTATATGAGAGTTTTTATAAAGTATCTGTCTAAATTTTCGGGAGTGCTCTTTCTTCTGTTTTTGCTTGGAATCTGGACTCTCATCAGCTGCGGCCCGGAATGGAGTAGCCAATATTTGTTCCCGTCACCTAAGGCAATCGTGAACGCGCTTTTCAATTCTCGCGAGGAACTTTTGCGCAGTGCATGGTCATCGCTTTTGAAACTTGTTCCCGCTTATTTGGCGGCTGCGGTTGCGGGCATTTCCATCGGGATTGTTTCGGGATCCGTCCCATGGGTTGGCAATATGCTCAAGCCCATTTCCCGATTTGCAGCCCCGATTCCGCCGAACGTTTACATCCCTTATGCCATTGCAATTTTGCCTACTTTTTATTTGTCCTCTACTTTTATCATTTTCATTGCCGCCTTTTGGCCAATTTACTTGAATACGGCTGCAGGCGCAAGCGAAATTCCTGAAAAGTACAAACGAAATGCCGCTATTATTGGAATTGGCAAGTTTGAATACTTGTGGCGAATTGCTTTTGTGGCAAGCCTTCCGTCAATATTCTCTGGGCTTTCCGTGGGCATGGGGCTTTCTTTCATTATGCTCACCGTTGCGGAACTTTTCGGTGAAAATACGGGGCTTGGGCACTTTGTGCAATTCTACGCCGACTATTCCGATTACCCCAACATGGTCGCCGGAATTTTGTGGACAGGCATTGTTGTCCTTACGATTATGGAACTCTTTGAATTTGTAAAACGTAAAGTGCTATTCTGGACTAAAGCGAATTAAATCGGCAAGTATTTGTACTGCCTTTTTCATGTCGCTTTTTTCAACAGAAGAATAGTTGATAACAAATTTGTGCTCTGAAGGAGTTGCCTTAAAGTAATACTCCGAAAGCGCTTTGATATTGACGCCCTTTTGACGAGCCCAGTTGCAAAATTCTGCATCCGGGTATTTTGTATGGACTTCCAAGATAAAGTGTAGCCCGGCATCTTCTTCGTGAATGCTCGCGACTTTCGAAAGATTGCTTTTGTCAATTGCAGAGAGCAAAACATCCCGCTTTGCGCGATACAGATTACGCATGCGATTGATGTGCGTTTCGTAATACCCAAGGTCAATAAATTTTGCCAATACATATTGGTCAAGATTTGAAACCGTACACGAATAGAATGATAGCTTGTTGTGAAATCTTTCGGCAAGGTGCGGCGGAAGCACCATGTAACTGAGCCTAATTGCAGAAGTCATCGTCTTTGAAAATGTGTTTAAATATATGACCTTCTCGGTGACATCGATATTTTGCAATGCCGGAATCGGTTTCCCGGTCATGCGGAATTCACTGTCGTAATCATCTTCTACAATGTATCGCTTGGACGATTCGGCAGCCCAGCTGAGCAGGCGATAGCGATCGCCTACGGGCATGACTTTCCCTGTCGGGAAATGGTGTGCGGGCGAAATGTGTACAACATCGGCATTCGATGATTTTAATGCATCGACAAAATCTTTACCTTCGATAGGAATGTAGCTGACGCTGATTCCGTATTGGCTGTAGAGTTTTGAAATTTTGCCGTAGCCAGGATCTTCAACAGCATAACATTTGTCAAAGCCCAATAACTGTACCAGCAAACCGTAAAGATAATCTGTTCCTGCGCCGATGACGATTTGCTCGGGAGATACATGAATGTTTCTGAATTCTCGTAGCATTTTAGCGATAGAACGGCGAAGTTCTAAAGTGCCGACGCCTGGAGAAACTTGCAGCAAGTCTTTTTGCTTTTCGCAGAGAACTTCGCGTGTGATTTTTGCCCAAGTGGAAAATGGAAATGCATCGATATCGGACCCGTTACTTGCAAAGTCGGCAATGTATTTGAGGTTGGTATGTTCCGATTCTTCAGAAATTTCTGGAAGGCGACGAGCGTGTTTTGGTTTGCGCTTGTGCCCCGGTTGAATTTCTGCGGTAGCGTTAATATCGGCGACAAAAAAGCCTTTTTTGGGGAGCGAATAGATGTAGCCTTCGGCCAAAAGCTGTGTGTAAGCGTTTTCGACCGTCACAACGCTAATTCCAAGATTCTGTGCGAGATTCCGTTTAGAGGGGAGTTGCTCTTCGGCAAGAATTTTTCCGCTTACGATATCCTTTTTGATGCATTGGTAAAGATAATGGTAGAGGCTATTCGCGCCTGCTTTTGACATATCGTAAGTGAACATATCTGACCTTATTGAATTTAAAATCTGGTATTAAACTGACCTTATAAAAATAATAAAAAACTGAATATTGGGGAAGGCCAGCGAATGTTTTAAATTACACCTCGAAAACAAACAATTCTATAATCAAGGAGATTTACATGTCTGAACAGAACCGTTACGAACTCAATAAGAATCTTGCTCAAATGCTCAAGGGTGGTGTTATTATGGATGTGACCACACCGGAACAGGCTAAAATCGCTGAAGCCGCGGGCGCTGCCGCCGTGATGGCTTTGGAACGTATTCCCGCCGACATCCGCGCTGCAGGCGGTGTGTCGCGAATGAGTGACCCCAAGATGATCAAGGGCATTCAAGATGCTGTTTCGATTCCTGTGATGGCCAAGTGCCGAATCGGGCATTTTGCCGAAGCTCAAATTTTGCAAGCGATTGAAATTGACTACATCGACGAAAGCGAAGTGCTTTCTCCTGCCGATGATGTTTTCCATATCAACAAGCGCGAATTTGATGTTCCGTTCGTGTGCGGTGCCAAAGATTTGGGCGAAGCGCTCCGCCGCATTGAAGAAGGGGCTTCGATGATCCGCACCAAGGGTGAGCCGGGAACAGGTGACATTGTGCAGGCGGTGCGCCACATGCGTTTGATGAATCAGGAAATCGCCCGCATTTCGAGCTTGCGTGAAGATGAACTTTTCAATCGTGCCAAGGAATTGCAAGTTTCGTATGAACTTGTACGCTATGTTCACGACCACAAGAAACTCCCTGTGGTGAATTTTGCCGCCGGTGGTGTTGCAACTCCTGCCGATGCCGCGCTCATGATGCAGTTGGGTGCTGAAGGCGTGTTTGTGGGTTCCGGTATTTTCAAGTCTGGGAACCCGGCCAAGCGCGCTGCTGCCATTGTGCAGGCTGTCACGAATTACACCGATGCAAAGCTTATCGCAAAACTTTCCGAAGACTTGGGCGAAGCCATGGTCGGTATCAACGAACAAGAAATCGCATTGCTGATGGCTGAAAGGGGGAAGTAAATGGGGATTAGAAAAATACAAATTGGTGTGCTGGCGGTGCAGGGGGCGTTCATCGAACATGAACGCATTCTCGCATCGCTCGGTGCCGAAGTTTTTGAAATCAGGCAATTGCGCGATTTGGACCGCCCGATTGATGGACTCGTGCTCCCTGGCGGCGAAAGTACCGTACAAGGTAAACTGCTTCGTGATTTGGGGCTGTTTGAATCATTACGCAAGAAAATTGTAGAGGGTTTGCCGGTGCTTGCGACATGTGCCGGAGCCATTCTCCTTGCTGAACATATTGCAGGCGAAAATAAGGCGCATTTTGCAACGCTCCCGGCTGTCATCCGACGTAACGCTTACGGCCGGCAACTCGGCAGTTTTTTCACCGAAAACGAAGTTGACCACATCGGGAAGGTTCCGCAAACTTTCATCCGTGCCCCATTCTTTGAATCCGTCGGGAATGATGTCGAAGTCCTTTCGCGAACTGTGAGCAATAACGCTGGCGTTGATGCTGCTGCAAGTACCGCCGCGCAAATCGTTGCCGTGCGCTACAAAAAACAAATCGCGCTATCGTTCCACCCGGAACTTAACAGCGATTTACGAATCCACAAATACTTCTTGAATATGGTGGGGAATCTGTAAGAGCCTTATAGAAAAAGAGTCGCATAGAAAATGGTCATGCATTTCATCGCATGACCATTTTTTTTTACAAGCCGCAATACATCAGGTGAACGCCCTCGAAAGAGGATAATCCAGTTGATGGGCTAAAAAAGGCGTTATCGATATCTTTGGGAGAAAGGTCGTGACAATATTGGATGCCCGATTTTCTTGCCAAGTCGATAACTTGAGCGGGGTCGTAGCCATCAACCATGCGCTCGCCACACGATGCCGCTATTTGCTTTAGGCGGCCGATTTTGGTTGTATTGTCTGTACTGTCTCGCTCTTTTTCGTAGTAATCGAATACTATCACACTGTTGGGTGCTGCGATTTTAGAAATTTCCGCAATGGTCTTGAAAAAGATTTCAATAGGAATGTAGTACGATACGCCGAGAATCGAAAAGACGGAGCGTTTTTTCGGATTGAAACCGGCGTTTACCAATCTGCTGATGATGCTGTCCTTGTTGAAATCGATTTCTACAAAGTGAACTTTGGGCCGTTTTTTTGTGAAGAGTTCTCGCGTCCGTTCGATTTTGAAGACTTGCGTTTCGTACAAATCAAGTTCAAAAACATCTACGTTTTGACTTTTGTTCCTAAGCGCAAAGGAATCTAGGCCCGCACCCAGGAGAACGTATTGCACGTCTCCTGTTCTCTGTTTGGCTTCGACAATGTCTTCGGCAAAACGATTCCGAGGAAGAATGATTGGGAGAAGATACTGATCAATCAAATCCTTGGCGGGGTATTCTTTGGGCTTCGAATTTTTTGCAGGGAGGAACCGCCTTGCAAGATTACGCGCGTGGCGGTATTCCTTTAAGCCTACAAAATCTAATGCAAATTCGTCTTCAAAAATTTTTTCACTTTTAGTATGAGTGTGGACAGCTCGGGCAAGAGCGCATAAAAGCGCAGTTTTGCTAATCATAAACTAGTACACTCTAATTAAAGTTGAATTTTTTTATTCATATAATCCTTTGCTGAAGTAGCGATCGCCGCGGTCCGGGGCCACAAAGACAATGTTCCCGCGAGCGCCAGAGGCAATCAACTTCTTGGCTGCTGCAAAAGCCGCGCCTGAAGAGGAACCTGCAATGATGCCTTCTTTTTTGGCGAGTTCACGAGCGCCACCAAATGCGTCGTCATCGTTAATTTTGACAACTTGATCGACGAGCGACATGTCCATGGTATCGGCGATAAAATCGTTTCCGATTCCTTCGATGTTGTAATCTCCGTGTTCGCCACCGCCCATTGTAGAGCCTACAGGGTCGGCGAGTACCCCTTGAATTTTCGGATTGCGTTCTTTGAGCGCTTTGAGAATGCCACTGAATGTGCCGCCACTCCCTGCGCCTGCAACAACGTAATCAACATGGCCGTCAAGATCCTTGTAGATTTCTGGGCCGGTCGTTTCGTAGTGTGCGCGTGGATTCGCCATGTTGTGGAATTGCCTGAGCGAAATGGAATCTGGAATTTGCTTGAGCAATTCTTCGGCCTTCTTTTCGGCTCCGAGCATCCCTTCTTCGCGCGGAGTGTTGATCAGTTCTGCGCCAAGTGCACGCAAAAGCGTTTGCTTTTCTTGCGAGAACTTTGTTGGCACCACAAAAATTACTCGTACGCCGCGATTCAAGGCGGCAAAAGCGATTCCGAGACCAGTGTTCCCTGCGGTTGCTTCGATAATGGTTCCGCCTGGTTTGAGCGTCCCCTTTTCAAAGGCTTCTTCGACCATGTAATAGCCAGTGCGGTCCTTGACGCTGCCCGAAGGGTTCCATAATTCCAATTTTACAAATAAATTTACACCTTCAGGAATGCCGACGTGAGTGAGTTTGACAAGCGGTGTATTTCCAATCAACGATTGCATGGATTCGTAGTAATGCATATGAAATTCTCCTTTGACTGCTTCGTCGCGATTATTGCGAAGCAATCTATTATTGTTATGCGCGAGATGCGTTAATGGCGTTGTTTACATCTGCGATGATATCATCGACTTTTTCGATGCCCACAGACAAGCGGATCAATCCATCGGTAATGCCGACTTTTTCGCGAATTTCCTTTGGTATAGACGCATGCGTCATTGTGGCGGGGTGGCATACAAGGCTTTCGACACCGCCCAAGCTTTCGGCAAGCGATACGAGTTTTAAGGCCTTGAAGAATTTCTTGATATCGTAATTTTCGCGGAGTTCAAACGAAATCATGGCACCGCCGTTTTTGGCCTGCTTCTTGTTGATTTCGTAGCCCTGCGCTGTCGGGAGTCCCGGATAATACACGTGCTTTACTGCTTCGTGCTTTTCGAGATATTTTGCGATGGTTTCTGCATTTTCTGTGTGGCGATCCAAGCGCACGCCAAGCGTTTTAATACCGCGAATCAGGAGGAAAGAATCGAAAGGTCCGAGTACCGCACCTACGGCGTTTTGCGTAAAGGCAAGGCGTTCGGCAATTTCTTTGTTGTTGGTTACCGCAAGGCCAGCCACCAAATCACTGTGGCCGCCCAAATACTTTGTCGCTGAATGTACCACGATGTCGGCGCCCAATTCAAGCGGACGTTGCAAATAAGGCGTCATGAAAGTGTTATCGACAATCGTCAAGATGTTGTGCTTTTTGGCAATTGCGGCAACGCCAGCCAAATCCGTTACGGTCAAGAGCGGGTTTGCTGGGCTTTCAACGAAGAACGCTTTCACGTCGGGCGTGATTTTTGTTTCAAGAGTCTTCAAATTCGTGGTATCTTCAATGGAATAAGAAATGCCGAGATTCTTGAAAACTTTATCCAAAACGCGGAATGTGCCGCCATAGACATTGCTCGAAATGATGATGCGGTCGCCTTGTTTAAAGAGCGAAAGAACCGTTGAAGTGGCTGCCATGCCGCTTGCAAACGCAAAACCGGCAACACCGCCTTCGAGTTCTGCAATCAGCGCTTCCAAAGCAGCGCGAGTCGGGTTACCCGTGCGCGAATATTCCCAACCCGTATTTTCGCCAAGGCCGGATTGCTTGTAGGTGGAAGTCTGATAGATGGGAACATTGACTGCTCCTGTTGTCTTGTCGCCGTCAATGCCGCCGTGAATGAGTTTGGTTTCGATATTGTTGAAGTTTGACATAAGAAAAAAAATCTCCTATGACGCTACTGTTCGATAGCGCCTTTTTTTTTGAAAAATTTTTGAATAAAAAAATCCTGCTACGGTAAACGAGCAGGATTCAGTTTAAGAGAAAAGTCTAAAAACCAGATGCTCGTTCAACATCGTCTAGAACAACAAACGGAACAACAGATGGTTTTGAAAAATTGGAACATTTTATAATCCTATTAATTTTGTAGGATAATATAGACAAATCGATTTTCCCTGTCAAGTGAAAAAGGGCATTTTCGGTTATATAATTTTTCGTTGACTGGTTATAGGCGGAGGGTATGGAAAAGAAGCAGAAACCTTACACCTTAAACTGCAAAATTTCTTCTGCAGTCAAATCTTCGATTTCCTTGCCGACACGCTCTGCGTACATTCCCAATTCATAAATATTTAATTTACTTTTCGGAGGGTTTTTGTATGGATTCGGAGGAGCCATGTATTCTTCCATGGAGTCCGCCAGAATAACCGCAGGTTTTCTAATTCCATTCATAGGTATAGACCTCCAAAAGACTGAAAAAAATCCATTTCTTTCGCCATTAGCATCTCCTAATGTAAATGGAATCTCGCGGGTCGCCAGTCCTTTGTTCCGCTTCCCACATATCGAAAATTCCGAAGCAGCTAAAATCCCACATTTGAAGTTCTGGATTACTCAGCATTTCGTATGTCTTCGAGAACATGAACTTCTTGTACGCCTCCATAATTGGGAAGCCGTACTTCTTGCTAATCATCTGCGAAACTTCGCGATCGTAATAGTCGAGGATGAAGGGAAGTGCTGCTTTGAAATTCATTATTTTAATCAACGGCTAAATCACGTTCAATAACAGAATCAAAACCAAATTCTCGAATATTTTTATCAGCCTTTGATAAAGATTCAAGACCTTTTATAAGGGATTTTCCCAGCTCAACAATATCACTCACACATTCCCAATCTTCAGGAATCGGAATCAACATTTCTTGAATGTGACGAGGCTGTAAATGCTGCTGCACAGACCCATACTCATCCAATAACATTAGCGACAGTGCTGTTTTTGATGTAAAATAAGCTAAAAGATAAGCCCTCAAATTTACATCCTGCACACGAATACGAACAAGATCATCACTTACAATATAGTTTTCTGCCAAATCCTTGGTTGCATAGGTGACCTTCCCAATTGTTCCTGATCTTGATATGAGAATATCGCCTTCTTTTATTTTCAGCATTTCAATATTTTGTTTCTGTAATTCGCTAGCCTTGGTTACATCTAGCCATTTTATAGTAAATCGTCTCAATTCAAGTGCCGCATTTGCTGTCAAATAAGGAATCAAAGTTTCAGATGATTTTGGATTATCGACCTTGATAGATGTGGAATTCCATCGTGGACCAATATAAATCTTTATACCGGATTCTAATTGTCCAATAGTTGTTGTCGCCCAACCATCTTTATTGTCATACTCAAGAACTCTATTCAGAGCAGCGTTCAGCATAGGCGAATAATGCTGCGGATTAATGTTCAGATGATCTTTAACATCCTTTCGCTCAATGGCGAAAACATATTCTGAATTCTTAAGTTCTCCTCTTCGGAAGGACTCGTATGCTGCAGCAATATCATTCAAATCATGATTTATCTCGCCCGTACTGTTCCCATTACCATCAAGAATGAAAATAGGTTTTCCCTTTGAGTCTTGACCAATTCTTTCAGAAACAGCCATAAATATTGGATAATTATTTCTTGGTTTTTGTTTATCCAATGGTTTTGTTAAGAATAAAACACAAGTTCGCACACCTGTATCCGGCTGAAATGTATCCTTATGTAAGGTAACAACACCATTTAATTCATATCTTTCTAGAATCCAATATCTATAGGCTTCATAACTAATATTGTCCAAAATGCCTTTGGGAAGAACGATACCTATACGACCACCAGGTTTTAGCCAGTCCATGCATCTTTCCAAGAACAAAAGTTCTGGAGCCTGATGTAGTAAGATATCTTTATCATCCGAGCTAAATTCGAAAGCATTTTCATTTAATTTTTTATAGCCATGTCCAAAAGCGAAAGTCTTCAGAATACTCTTATCCGATATCTGCGATTCAATCTTTTGTCCTGCAAATGGTGGATTTGTAGCAATTATATTGGGAGCATTCGATTTTCCCCTTGCACATCTTGATTTAATCCAGTCATCAAATTTATCAAAATCATCCAAGGAATTTCCCTTGGTCATTCCACATTGTCCATCACCAGTCAATAGCATCGCACATTTTGCAACTTTCACTAGACGTGAAGAACTTTCAACCATAAAGACACTATTCTTTACCCGTTCAATCTGTCTATCTCTTGTCGCAGAATTTGTCTGAGTCGTAGAAACAACCTGATGTCTAAGATGACGAAAAATGGCTGTTACAAACCCACCACTTCCTCCAGCGGGATCCAAAGCCCTATCACCTAAAACGGGATTGAGAATTTTTACCATCATATTGACAACAAGTCTGTTTGTAAAAAATTGCCCCTGTTGTCGTTTCAGATTTATTCGCGTAAATTGTTCATATGCTTCACCCATCAAATCCCAGTCATCAGCCGCATCAAATTTTGAAGCAAGAGCCCAATCTTTTAAAACCCCCACAACCTCAGCTATACAATCAGGACCAACGGTTATCTTCTCATGCGGACCAAATATATCAGGATATAGGTCCGCATATTCCCTAAACAACAGTTGCACTTCATTTGCAACTTCTTTCCTTCCTTCAGAAGACTGATGTTGTTGATCAGTAATCCAGAATCTCGGATATTGTCCCGAAGATGTTTCGTCTTGTATTTTCGCCAGCAGAATACGAACCATATCCATAGTCAAATCAGATTCGTCATTTTCCATTCCGCGACCATACAATTTGTTATGGCATGTAGTAAGCAGGAAACGAACTTCATGAGGTCGGGGCAAATTCTGCTTATTGGGAATATAATCCGAATCATTCCATTCTTGCTTGTATTTGGGCAAAGAAAGAATTCGCTCTAATCCTTCAAAATTCCCCTTTTGCTTTCTGTACACATCTAGTCCGTTCCCATTCGTCCAAACGCCACCTATCGCGGAAGTGTTAAAGATATACGAAACAAGCTGCGCATAACCCTCCGTTGCTTCTTTTTTCTTGCATTCTACAACAAAAAGGATATTTCCCTGATCTCGTTCCAAAGCAGCCTTTTTATTCTTATAGACAACAATGTCTGCACGAATGTCGTTTCCGTTCAGGTCCTGTTGTATTTTAGAGCCCCTTTGAATAGGCACTTCCCTCAGCATCTCATTTTTAGGGTAACCATAATCAGAATGCAAAATCTTAATAAATTTCTGCCTTACACGTTCTTCAGGAGTATCCGCCAATTCCTTGTCGCTGAGATAGTCGATGATTTTACCTTCATCCGTAAACCTAATATCTTCAAAAACGGGCATTTGGTCAATCCTTTTTTAAGTCCTTTAATCAAGAATCAACTCATATTCTCACAAAGACCTTAAGACCTTCATGCCACAAAAAAAGGCGTGGAGCCGTAAGCACTTATTGTTACTGAGGGCTACCACACCCATTTCCACGATAAGCACAAAACGACCCACGCCCCAGATGGGACGTGAGCGTTCGTCTTACTCTCGTGGATTTTGAAAGTGGTAGTTTCAGTAACAAGAATAAGAGACGAATCTCAAAATTTCCGGTCGCCCACCATCTTGCGATGTAGGGCTATGTCAATGAGAAATATAACTTATGTAAATAGGAAAGGAGATACCCGCTTTCGCGGGCATGACAAATCGAGGGGTTGATTGGGTAAGCCGGGCGTTGCGGGCTGGCGTCTGAAGCCCGCTAGAGGGGGTAGCGGAAGACTTGCCCTGGGCTCTATCGCGACGCTCCAGAGTGACAACGGGGCAAGGCTGAAGCGAGGGGGATTCTTCCCCCATCCTTAACCATTTTTCTGTAAACAAAATTTTACATTTATGCCGTTTTTCCGTCAAATTTGAGAAAAAAAGGCAATTTTTGTTAAAATGATGCATTTGAAGCAACAATTCGACCTATTGCACCTCTATTTGCAAGATGGTAATTTTTTCAAAAAAAACAATACCGGGGGGTCGCTCTGCTGCGGCAACGACATGCGGTGAAGCCGGTACACTTACGCTGGGGAGTGAAAGGTGCCTATGGACGGTATCGATTGGGTATGGCAGGAGCCATATCCGCCCAGCATCTTTTTAGGAGCGTTTGATGAAGGAAAAAACAGAGAAGAAAGAAATGGTCGAATCAAATCCGTTGATTGATTCGGGTGTCGAAAAAATGATTCAGGTCATCCGGGGCAAGCAAGTGTTGATTGACCGCGACTTAGCTACGCTTTATGGGGTAGAAACTAGACGAATTAACGAACAGGTAAAACGCAATATTGAGCGATTTCCGGAGGATTTTTGTTTTCAACTGCAAGTCAATGAAATACCGAATCGTTTAAAATCGCAAATTGCGATTTTAAACAAGAGCGGAAACCAAAGAGGACAGCATATCAAAAAATTGCCCTTTGCGTTCACGGAACAAGGTGTAGCGATGCTATCTTCCGTTCTAAAAAGCGAATCAGCCATCAAGGTGAATATCGCCATCATGCGAGCGTTCGTACAGCTCCGTCATTTCATGATGGGGAATGGAGGTATCATTAACCGCCTTTCCAATGTTGAAGCAAAGGTTATTGAGCAGGATCAACGGATGCTGGGGTTCGAACGCAACTTTGACACTATTTTCGAGACGATGGATCGTAACGAATTGCAGTCAAAAGGTTTGTTCTACAATAACCAAGAGTTTGATGCGTATGTATTCGTATGCGGGTTGATTCGTCAAGCAAAAAAGCGGATTGTACTTGTTGATCGATATGTGGATGAGAAAACCTTGGCGATTATGCTTAAGCGTGAAAAGGGTGTTTCCGTAACAATTTATACCTACGATAAAAGTAAGGTTTTCGAGGTGGATTTGGCAACTTACAACGCGCAATACGCCGATTGTCCTATTGAAATTTTACCATGTTACGGGATGCACGATCGATTCATGTTTATCGACGACGCTGCATATCATTTTGGAGCGTCATTAAAAGACTTGGGAAAAAATACTTTCTTTTTTAGCAAAGAAGATTTCACATTGGATGAAATTCTGAAAGCCTCACAAAATGCTCAATAAAAAAATCTCCCGCGAGATAAGCCCGCAGGAGAACCCATGTCAAAAAAAATGTTGGTTTATCTTGCGTCTTAGGCGATGTTGTCGCCCTTGAGCCTTGAAGCTCGCTGTGCGATTTTGCTTCTATATAAGTTAATCTTGGCAATTGCTTCGTCAATAGGGAGCGCGATATCGAATGCGCGCACGCCAAAACGAGCCAGTGCTTGAATGGCATGCGGACCGATTTGTGAGCAAAGAACATATTCTAGGTCAGATACATTCTTTGCGGCCGAGTACATTGAAGAACCTTCTGGATTGCGTGACCCGCAATTTCCATCTCCGCAAGAACCGTCGCAATGTTCCGGCTTTTGACGCAATTCAATTTTTTCGTAATGGCCGCTCACATCATCGACTTCATATACATCGAATACTGCGGCATGTCCGAAGTGAACGTTGACATTTATGCCATCGTTTGTGGCGACTGCTACTTTGTATTTAGCCATGAGAGAATGTCTCCTTTACGCGAATGCGGTCCATGTAGATTTGCGCTCCGACATCGTAAACGCCGGGAACGCCAACGGCATCGGCACGGCAATGGGCGCAATGCTTGAATACGTTGATGAATACACCGGCCTGTTCTTGTGCAATTGCGAGTGCTTTGGGAGTCGGCGCGGGAATGTCCTTGAATCCGTTCTGCGGAATCAGCGGGATAATGTTGTATATGATTGCTCCTGCGTCGCGTACGGTAGCGGCAACATCTTCGATGTGTTGGTCGTTGATGCCTGGGCAAAGAACCGTATTCACCTTGACAAGTGTTCCGCTTTTTGCAACTTTGCGGATGCCTTCAATCTGGTTGTGAATCAAGATTTCAGCAGCTTCAACACCGGTGTATGTTTTGCCGTGGTAAAAAATTCTGGCATTGATCATCGCTTCGATTTCAGGGTCAACGGCGTTTACCGTTACTGTAAGCGTGTCGATACCCACATCAATAACTTCGTCTGCTTTGTCATTAAGCAAAAGTCCGTTTGTACTCATGCAGCGCAGAAGATTCGGAAATTCTTTTTTGACTAGACGGAAAGTGTCTAGCGCAAAAGGCGTTGCGAGCGTATCGCCTGGGCCTGCAATACCCACTGTGGTAAGTTCTGGAACGTATTCAAGTGCCTTGCGAATGTAACCGCATGCTTCTTCTGGTTTGATTACTTTACTTGTGTTTCCCGGAATTTGCGCATCTTCATTGATGCGGCGGTCGCAAAAACGGCATTCAATGTTGCAACCCGGAGCAACGGGTAGGTGAATGCGCCCTCTTTTGTTTTTACACGCGCCAAAACAAGGGTGCTCTCTAAAAACTGTTTCTTGATCTACTGCCATAAAACCTCACAGGGCAAAAGAATTGATAGACCGTGAAGGTGAAATTCCAACGAGGTTAAACTTCCGGCGTATCAGATTAGTTTATGTGAAAGAAAATTGAACGGTTACCTAGCGTTCTGTTATCACTTAAATTTTTGCTTCTGTTCTGAAGTCCCGCATAATTTAAAAAGTGCAATAGGGTACGACAATACCTAAATGGTGTCGAAAATTAAAAAAAGTGTTTTTTGTTTGCTTGCCATAGATGCAGGGTTAACGCTGTTATAAAGTGAAATTATAGCAGCGATGAAAAAAGAAAAATTATGACGAAATGGGCTAAAAAAATATTGAAAAGGGTTGACGATAATTCTACAATTGCCTCTACCTAGCGTTTCTGTAGGAAATTTAAAAACCTAAGGAGACAAAAATGTCAAAGAAGTTACGTCAAATCGCTATCTATGGTAAGGGTGGTATCGGTAAATCTAC
>Ga0310786_10007277_pt1 | contig 14479 bp, 13 predicted proteins | sample AusTroGonzalo_MG_FD_203881 | JGI IMG/M metagenome (GOLD analysis project Ga0310786, IMG submission 203881) | Bovine rumen microbial communities from tropical cattle in Woodstock, Queensland, Australia - Gonzalo_03 (v2) (version 2) | ecosystem: Host-associated > Mammals > Digestive system >... | reverse complement strand
CGTAAAAGACAGGGGAAAAATCCCTGAAACCTTTTTATTGTAAGGGGTAGCGCTTTTCCAAAAACTGTGATATAATGTGTCAAAGTGTGAGCTTCATAACAGCGAACCAATGAAGACACTAGGCTATCTTTATGCCTGTCGTGTTTTCTGAAATTGTTGAATATTTGTACGTACGAAAGGAGGTTCACTGTGGGCACGAAGAGTCAGGAAAAGGAAGCGTCACGGCTGCGGATTGTCTCTCTTGGTGGTGTGGACGAAATAGGCAAAAACATGTATGTTTTTGAATACGAAGATGACATCATCGTCGTAGACTGCGGCAGCGTGTTCCCCAAGGAAGACATGCTGGGAGTGGACCTGGTGATTCCGGATATCACCTATCTGATGGGAAAACGGGATCATATCCGCGGTTATCTCTTTACCCATGGCCATGAAGACCATATCGGCGCAACTCCCTATATCTTAAAACAAGCGCCTTCGCATATATACGGCACCAAGCTGACGATGGCGCTGGTGGATCTGAAACTGAAGGAATACCGGGTGGAAGGCATCCCGATGCACGTGGTGCAGCCCCGGGATACCGTCCAGCTGGGACAGTTCAGCTGCCAGTTCATTCACGTCAGCCACTCCATTGCCGGCGCCTGCGCCATTGCAATCACCTGCCCGGCGGGCACGGTTATCTGCAGCGGCGACTTCAAGGTGGACTATACGCCCATTGACGGACAGATTACAGACCTGCAGACCTTTGCCAAATACGGTGAGCAGGGCGTGCTGGCCTTCCTGTGCGAATCCACCAACGTGGAACGCTCCGGATACACCATGAGCGAACTGAAGGTCGGCGAGACCTTTGATAATCTGTTTGCGCAGGCGGGCGGCCGCGTGATCGTGGCCATGTTCGCCAGCAACATTCACCGTATGCAGATGATCATCGACAACGCGATCCGTTACGGGCGCCGCGTCTGCTTCATCGGCCGCAGTATGGTGAACGTCAGCCGTGTGGCAATGAGCATCGGGGAACTGCGGATTCCCGAGGGCTGGCTGATTGACATGGATGTGCTGGATGACTATCCGGACAATGAAGTGCTGGTGATGACCACCGGCAGCCAGGGCGAGCCGATGGCGGGCCTGACCCGCATGGCATACGCCGAGCACCGGAAACTGCAGATCCGCCAGAGCGACATGGTGATCATCTCCTCCACGCCGATTCCCGGCAACGAGAAGTTTATCTCCCGCGTGATCAACCAGCTGTACCGGCTGGGCGCGCAGGTCATTTACAGCCGCATGGCTGAGGTTCACGTTTCCGGTCACGCCTGCCAGGAGGAAATCAAGCTCCTGCACGCGCTGGTCCGGCCGAAGTACTTCATCCCGGTTCACGGCGAATACCGCATGATGTGGCAGCACGCCATCCTGGCGGAAGCCATGGGCGTTCCCAGCCAGAACATCGTGATTCCGGAACTGGGTCAGGTCATCGAGATGAACCAGGACGTACTGGCCCTGGGCGAACAGGTGCCCGTGGGCGGCGTGCTGGTTGACGGCCTGGGCGTCGGAGACGTCGGAAACGTGGTGCTCCGCGACCGGAAGCACCTGAGCCAGGACGGTCTGCTGATCGTTGTGCTGGCTATCGACCGGGACGAGCAGAAACTTGTATCCGGTCCGGATATCGTTTCCCGCGGCTTCATCTATGTGAAGGAAAACGAAGACATCATCGACAGCACCCAGGAGCTGGTCCGTCAGATCCTGGCCAAGAGCAGCCTGGACGGCGACAACTGGCCGGAACTGAAGAACAACATCAAGGACGAAGTGCATCGCTTCATCTTCGACAAGATCAAGCGGAACCCGATGATCCTGCCGATCATCCTGGACGTGTAAGCACCGTCCGAAGCGCCGGTTCGTTGCGCTTTAAAGGAAAAATGGATATAATAACGGTCAGGAGGAAGCGAAACGCTCCCCTGACCGTTGTTTATTACGAGGAGGATGAGGGGCATGGATTATTCATCGACGTACCGGCTGGCGCAGGACATCCGCGACAGTGAAGAATATAAAACCTATCATGAGCTGAAGGAACAGGTCATGGCGGAAGAAACCACCGCGGCCCTGGTGAAGGAATACCGGAAGCTGCAGATGACCATCCAGATGTCCGCCATGAGCGGACAGGCAGCGGATGAGGAGGATATGCAGCGGTTTTCCGGCATATCCAGCCTGCTGTTCTCCAAACCGGAGGTCAGCCGCTTCCTGCTGTCTGAAATGCAGCTGCAGCAGGCGCTGGCAGATATCTTCAAAATCGTGACCGAAGCGGCGGACCTGGACATCGCCGTTCCCGGAGTCGAGGGCTGAGCATTGAGTAAAAGGGACACATACCGCAGCGTGCGGGATGAACGGGAATACGGACTCTACTGGTACAGCGGGCTGTGGCACATTCTCCGCCCGATCCTGGTGGGGCTGACGGTTCTCATTCTGGTAGTGGGCATCGGAATGACCGTATGGAATAAGCTGTACGGCAGTTTTCTTGCGCCTGTGGATCCGGACGATCCCACGGAATACAGCTTTGAGATCAGCAGCGGCGACAGCCTGAACAAGGTAGCCACCAACCTGGAAAAAGCCGGACTGATCCGGAGCAAGAGCCTGTTCAAATACTACTGTGACTTTGCCGGTATGGGCCAGAAGATCCAGGTGGGCAGCTATACCATGACCAAGGGGATGCAGATGACGGAGATCGCCGATCTGCTGACCACCGGCGACGGCAACCCGCTGGTCCGCAACATTACATTGATCCCCGGCGAGACGATCGAGGATTTCGCGGCACGGCTGGTGAAGAACGGCGTGCTGGAGAACGCGGACAAGCTGCTGGCCATCTGTAAGGATGGCAAGGCATTCCAGGATTATTACTACGTCAAGGACGTGCTGGTTACCGGCCAGCCGGAAAAACGCAAATATGTGCTGGAGGGCTACCTGGCTCCCAACACTTACGAAGTATACGTTTCCGCCACGGAAGAGGAGATCGTCAAAAAGCTGCTGAGCCAGACCGAGACAGTCTTCACGGAAGAGAACCAGGCGCGGGCGGAAGAACTGGGCCTGAACATGGACCAGGTGCTGACCCTGGCCAGCCTGATCGAAAAAGAAGCAAAGGCCAGCGACTTTACCAAGGTCAGCGCGGTGTTCCACAACCGCCTGAAGGAAAACATGAAGCTGGAAAGCGACGTTACGGTTCATTACATTACCGGCGTCCGGAAGATGTCCCTGTCTGACAGCGACCTGAACACAGACAGCCCCTACAACACCTACCGGGTGACGGGACTGCCGCTGGGACCGATCTGCAACCCCTCTGCCGACGCTATCCGCGCGGCGCTCTATCCGGATGAAAGCATGGTGAACGAAAAGTACCTGTTCTTCTGTGCCAAGGAACCGGAGAGCGGGGAACTGTATTTCTCCAAGACGCTGGACCAGCACCGCCGCGCGGTGGAAATCTACGCGCCTTACTGGAAGAAGTATGACGAGGAGAGGGGGATCCAGTAATGAGGATCCCGGAACTGCTCGCTCCTGCGGGAAATATGGACTCGCTGCGCGCGGCGCTGCACTTCGGTGCGGACGCCGTATACGGCGGGATGAAAAAATACGGCCTGCGGGCCTTCGCGGGGAACTTTGATCCGGATGCCCTGAAGGAAGCGGTGACGCTGACCCATCAGGCGGGGAAAAAGTTCTACGTGACCATGAACAGCTATCCCTTTGACGATGAGCTGGAGGGATTCGCACAGGCGGCCGCCCGGGCCGCGGAGATCGGCGTGGACGCTGCCATTGTGGCGGATCCCGGCGCGATCGTGACCCTGCGCAAAAAGGTGCCGCAGCTGCCGGTGCACGTCAGCACCCAGGCGAATACGGTGAACGCTCCCGCGGCAGAATTGTACCGGGAACTGGGATGTGAACGGGTGATCCTGGCCCGGGAAATGAGCCTGGAAAGGATCCGTGCCCTGCGGAAGATCCTGGGGGACAGCATCCAGATTGAGACCTTTGTGCACGGCGCCAGCTGCATGGCCTATTCCGGCCGGTGCATGCTGTCCGCCTACCTGACAGGCCGCAGCGGCAACCGGGGCGAATGTGCCCAGCCCTGCCGCTGGCAATACGCGGTGGTGGAAGAGAAACGCCCCGGGGAATACCTGCCGGTGGCGGAGGATGAAAAGGGAACCTACCTGTTCTCCGCCCGGGATCTTTGCCTGATGCCCCTGCTTCCCGATCTGTGTGAAGCAGGCGTATCCAGCCTGAAGATCGAAGGCCGGATGAAGACGGAATACTATGTGGCCGTGGTGACCGGCGCGTACCGGCGGGCCCTGGACCTGCTGGCGCAGGGACGGGAAGCCTTTATGGAAAAGCTGCCGGAACTGACAGAGGAACTGCAGTGCGCCAGCCACCGGAAGAGTGATACGGGCTTCCTGGAAGGGAATCCGGAGATCCCCGGAGAGGCGGAAGGCTTCTGGCAGGCCCGGGAATACGTGGGCCGCGTTACGGAAGACGCCGGGGAGGACGGCACGGCCAGGATCCTCTTGAAGAACCGGTTCTTTGCCGGGGATGAGCTTGAGCTGATGACACCTTCCGGAGTCCGGAAGATTACGGCAAAACCGTTTATCCGTGAAAAGACCGGAGAAACCCTGGACACGCTGGGCGTGGCCGGGGAAATCATCCGGATGGAGCTGCCGGGAAGCCACTGCGGGGATATGCTGCGGGGACCGGTCCGCAACCACCGGAAAGAATAACAAGGAACACTGGAGAAGAGTACTGAAATGGCGAAACTGAAACGGTATGACCTGTACGAGGGCGACGATGATATCATCTCCGACCCTCTGCCGGGGAAAAAGCCGCTGGGCCGGGATGAAGGACTGAAGGCCCGGGATGCGTATGACCGCCGGGTGGAAGAGGAAGCCCGCAAGCGGCGCTATTTTGCGTCCAATGAAAAGGACGACGGTCTTGGCGCGCCTTCCACGCTCTTCGATGATTTCGATCGCTTTGAATCCCATACGCCGGTGAAAAACACCCGGCCGAAATATAAGAGAAAAGAAAAACACCGCGGCGCCTGGATGGCGGTAATTGTCTTCTGTCTGCTTCTGCTGGCAGGCATGGCCATTGCCATAGTGCCCCAGATGACCGGCGTCCGTTACAAGTTCCTGCCGAACCTGGCCTTCGTGAACGGTAATCTGATCATCCAGGACGGCGGACGGGAAGACTTCTTCGACGAATGCCGGAAAGAAGTATATACCGGCAAGATCTATCCCGGAGTCTATATCGACGACGAGCATGTGGGCGGCCTGACCAAAGAAGAGGCCATCCGCAAAATCTCCAGCCTCCACAACGATGCTGCCGGTGCTTTTGACATCACTGTATCCGTAGGCAATGAAAGCTGGCATGTGAACAGCGAACGGGTTCCGGTTTCCCGGAATACGGAGGAAATTGTGGAAAAGGCCTGGGCGGTAGGCAGGAGCAACACTTCCGGCCTGAAGGACGGGGCGGTTACCCCCTTCCAGGAACACGTCAACCAGGTGGCGGATCTCCGGACCCATCCTTCGACCTTTGCCACGAAGCAGGATTATGACCATGAGGCACTGCGGAACCTGACCGACGGTATTGTAAACTATGTGAACCGTGAACCGGTCAACAGCATGGTTTACTCCTTTGACTTCAACACCAAGACCTTCACCTTCACGGACGACCAGCCCGGCGCGAAGATTGATCCGGACCAGCTGTACGCGCAGCTGACGGAGGTACTGGATTCCGGCACCACGCAGAAAGAACTGCGGGTAGTGCCCGAAAAGGTGATTGCGGATCTGACCAAGGCTGAGCTGATGAACTCTTTCGGCCTGATCTCCGCCTATACCACCAATACCACAAAGGATAAAAACCGGAACACCAACATCGAGCTGAGTGCCCGGGCAATCAGCGGCATCACCGTCCAGCCGGGAGAAATCTTCTCCTTCAACGGTGCCACGGGCGAGCGGACGGCTGCCAAGGGATACAAGGAAGCCCCTGCCATCTCTGGCGGCCAGAGTAAGGACGAGGTTGGCGGCGGCGTTTGCCAGACCAGTTCCACCCTGTTCAATGCCGTTGTGCGGGCGGACCTGGAGATCATTGAGCGTAACGCGCATGCCTGGCCTTCAAGTTATATTGAGAAAGGCTTTGACGCCACGGTCAACTGGCCGGGCCTCGACTTCAAGTTCAGGAACAATACGAATCAGCCGATCTTTATCGTTGCCGGATACAGCAACCGACAGATAACCGTGAATATCTACGGCATGAGCCTCGGACCGGGCGTGAAGATCGACCTGGAAAGCGAACTGATCCGGACGCTTCCCCAGCCGGAAGGCATCAACTACGTAATCAACACCAGCCTGGCTCCCGGTGAAAACAAGAAAACCATCACCGGCCGGAAGGGCTATGAAGTAAACACCTGGAAAGTCTGGTACCAGGGCAACCGGGAAATCAAACGGGAAGTCCTGTTCAAGACCACCTACAAGGCCTACCAGGAAACCGTGGAATATAACCCGCAGTAAGTATAAACACTCATTGCATCGAAAAAGGGATTATGCTATAATCCCCTCGATGCCGAAGTGGCGGAATGGCAGACGCCGCGGATTCAAAATCCGTTGCCCTCAAAAGCGTGCGGGTTCAAGTCCCGCCTTCGGCACGTGCCAAATCCCTGTGAACACACCGTTCACAGGGGTTTTTTTGCCTGCAAAACCTGCACGGATTTGGGGCTCGGGAAACGGTTCTGTGTGCCTGTTCAGTCTTCCAATGGGAACACCCTTTAGCAAAAATAACGCAGAAGTGGTTTGTTGATTAGCAATACTGCCGTATGATATCATGATAAAAACATTCTTTGACTGAACTGAAATGGTGTTAAACACGCTTTTGCTTTTTAACTGACAGAGAGGGTAAACGCATGAATAATGATATAGCAGATATCCGTTCACTGGATCATCTTCTGCGTAGTTTATACACGATCCTCAAAAACGAAAATCAACCGGAGACCCGGTATGCGGAACGGATCATAGGCCGTATGGGCGACAATATCGGAATTGCTTTATCGGATGAACAGGCCGACTTGTGTGAATTGTTTTCAATTCTGAAAGCAGATTACAAAAGTCTGTTTCCGCCAAAATCCGGTCTGACAGAGTTTTATATCCGGAGGGATGATGTTTCTCTTCAATGCCGGCTCAACACTGAATATAAAAGCATCCTGACCCAGATTGAAGATATGCTTAACAGACACTGACACAGGGGACCGTTCCTTGTATGGCTTTCACTCATCTCCGTAAAACATGTAACGTTTAAGTAACGTTTTCCCATTAAGTATAGCATCCGCAATCTCCTCTGTTTATAATAGCGTTGAGTTATAAGGCATTGGCATGCATTCGGGATCTCGTCCCGTTCTGTTTATGCCTGGGGTATAGAGCGAAAAAACAGCTTTATAATTTGCAGATAGTATCCTGTATTTCAAAGCCTGACGTGTATAAGATAAAACCATAGACCGGGACATGTGGAAGCGAGAAAGAAAAGAACGCCTCAGACACCTGGACCGGCTGATTCATACAGGACGGAAGAAGCGATGGAAAAGAAAACAACTCCGATGGTAAATATCATTGGCGGGTTTGCGGTACTTATTATTGGGATGAAAAAAGACGGGTGAGAATACTGTGGACGAAAAAACTCTGAATCCAGATAAGCAGGCGGTGATCGCCCAGGTTCGGAAAGTATATGATATCTTCCGGAAGAAGGAATCTGTTCGTAAAGTCGGGGTTTATAATGATTATATCTACCGGTATGAGCAGCAGATGTTGGCGCTGGAGCAAGATATATATCTGAACGACATCAGCGGAACCGGGCATATTTATATGGATAGTGACGCATATGGCCTTAATGATCCGTTTATCGATGAGATCAGTAAAGCGGAACAAATGGTTCATGACTACCTGCGGCGGGAAAAACTCCGGCTGAAAAAGCCGGAGGAGATGCGGGCGGATCTTTCACCTTTTTCCTTGAAATATCCTTCACAAATGGAAGTTATCATTGACGGATCAAAGATCAGCAACTATAAAGATTTCATCGATGTGGTCCAAAGGGAACTACTGTTTCCCGGAGACTGTGAGGGCATGACTGAACGGTATCTGGACAGGATCCGTGATCTGTCCTGGTTGCCCTATATTACCTATGTCTTTACAATCATAAACAGTGAAGAACTGAAACGCCGGAATGAGGCGCTCCTGAAGGCAATTGTCAAAGATTTTGACGAGACTATTATTCCGTTCTGGGATCATGAGTTCGTGCATTGTATCGTCGGCGGAGAACGGAAGGACATTCACCTGAATCTGATAGACCGGGATGAAAACAAGATGCTGACGGCACTGGAAAGCCAGATTATTGATCTGCTGGCATCAGAACTGGAGAAGAATCACTGTCCACACAGTGAATTGATCAGAAAAGAGAATATTGTATCGAAGGAGAGTAATCCGTATTATTCCTTCCTGTTCCTGCCGAAAACCGTAGAATACTCTGTGGGAAGACCGGGTAATAGTTATATGGATCTGGAAGTGCTCCGGGATCAAGGTTATCCTGCTTTGGTTGTTCTGTATGAAAAGGATGATACCTACACGATGATCGAGATCTATATGGCTGATTCCAGTGTGCTTCCGGAAGATGTGACGATAACAGGATATAAAAGTTACTATAAAACAAACTGATCCAGCCGTGGCTCTGCCGCGGACAATACAAATGAAGTGAGGTTACCAAAATGGGTGCGTCGTTTTGCAACCTGTATTGCAAAAATGAACATGTTGAAAGCCTGAGGGAGAAGCTTCCCAAGGGAAGCCGGCTGCTGACCGGATACGGGGAGTGGTCTGTGCTTCTGCTGCAGGAGTTCAACTGTCGGAAGCTGATGTACCTGGCCCGGTTTGTTTCCGGCGACGTGCTGATCTTTTATCTCTATGATGACGAATCTTTCGGCCTGTATTACTATCGGGACGGGAAAAAGGTCTCCTATCTGGACTGTGGCGAATACAACCAAAAGGTCAGGAAGATGGCGGAAAACCTTTTCCCGGAGGATCCGCTGGCGCTGAAGAAACTGTGGGCTATCAAACGCGGGGTGTCGGTGGATGAAAAACTGGCCTTGCTGGAGGAAACCTTCGGACTGCCTTTTGATGCTGCCTACGAGCAGGAAGAAATTCCACCGGTGCCCAAAAGCTCAGAAACCTACGACCGGATGAACGCGCGGGCCAAGGCCCTGCGCAACCGGCCGAACCGTTATCAGCCGGAACTGCTGCCCCGGGAAGAGTGGCCGGTGAGCCTGCGGAAAAATAACGGTAAAGGGCTTCTGGAAAATGAAGAGCCCCGGACGCTCATGACGAATTTCGGGAGCTGCAGGATCTCTTACCGGAATGGGGGAGAGATTGTCTGCCTGGATGATCAGGGACAGGAACGATGGTCTTTCAGGGCGGACTGGGGCCCGCAATACTTTACATATAATTCGATCGTCAGCCGGGACGGGATCGTCGTAATCCAGGGCGACCGGATGGACAGTCAGCACGACATGGTATGGCGGCTGTCGCCGGAGGACGGATCCGTCCTGGCGCAGCGCGAGTATACCGATGATTATCTCGGGTGTTTGTGCTGGAGGGATGATCTGGACTGCTTTGTGTATTACAGCTGCAAAGCGGGCGCGTTCGTCTTCCTGGACAGGGATTTCAATGAAATCCGGAGGACTGTGTCGGAAAAACCCCTTGGTAGTTCTTATGTCGGCCGGTATATCGGACAATATACCTATACACCCAATGAAACAAAAGATCACGGCTGGGAGATTATCCGGACGGACATCTTCAGCGGCAAGGTGAGCCGGATCCGGCTGGAGCTTCCGCTCTACCCGCACCATATGATTCTTTCAGGGGCATGCCTCTGCTGTGGCGTGGCAGGCTTCACCTATGATTCGATTGTTTTCTTTGGCTGGGACGGCAAGGTAATTTCCCGGCACCACCTGGAGCACATCTGGAACATCTGGGAAGAAGCCGGAAAACTGTATGGCGTTGCGAGGGATGACGCCACTCAAAACATCACCGGCGTCTACCTCTTCCGGGAAAAAACAGCGATCGGATAAATGGACACCGGGGACTGTCCCCAGTGTCCATTTTGGGGCCTGTGGAGGATTTCTCAGAAAGGTTTGCGCATGAAGAGAAGCCGGCACCGGCTCCCGCTCCGACTCCTGTAGTGGTAAAGGTGGAAAAGCCTGCCGAAAAGAAATTCGTATTCTGCCCGTACTGCGGTACCGCACAGAAAGAAGACTATACGACTTGTGAAAGCTGCGGTGCGGGACGGAAAAAAGTAATATCCGCGTGAACGGTACAGGAGAAAAGATCCATGAGCAAAAAGATCCAAACGATCCGACACTGTATTGTTCGGCATGTTGTTATATGCAACGTTATAATACATTAAACGAATACCCCCCCTTGTGAAGAGTATTCACAAGGGGGTTATTCTTATTCACCCAGTAATATCAACCGGATATTCTCATCGATCTGTTTTTCACTGAGTTCCTGCTGAACCAGCGGCTGGATCACTTCCCGGCTTTCCCGGGTGTGAGGCAGCTGGGAGGCCAGCCGGTTTGCCTTGTCTTCCGCTCCGGCCTTCAGATACAGGAAGCATAGCGCGGCCCGTATGGTAGCTTTCTGTTTTTCATTGGCGGAAAGGGGAAGGCCTTTTTCCATGAGTTCAATGGCTTCGGCAGTGCTGCCTTTCAGCGCCAGGGTTCCGGCAAGTCCCAGCATCATGCCGGGATCATTCGGATAGATCAGCAGGGCTTCCCGGTAGGTCTTTTCTGCCATGGGGTAGTCACCGCTTTGCTGATGCTCCACCGCTGTCTTATGAATGTTCCGGCGGGTTTCGTCCGCCCGGATGGTATCCATCCCGAGCAGCCGGTCAACGCTGGTTTCAAAGATGTTTGCCAGGGCAGGGAGGAGGGTGATGTCCGGATAGGATTCTCCCCGTTCCCACTTTGAAACGCTTTGAGCTGTAATCCCCAGATATTCAGCCACATCTTCCTGCGTCAGTTCCTTCATGAGCCTGTATTTTTTCAGGTTTGCCGACAGATACATCATAGGTGTTCCTCCGTCTGTTTTATATCCGGAACGTTCCAAAGGCATCATACCATAAATAAGTCAAAAACAAATAACGCAATGGTTGTGTTGCGCTCAACCGATGCCCGAGAGAATAGCGTGGGAAAAACCTCTTGACCTGGCCTTTACGGCCAGGCTTATGATGCGTCCGAAATCAGGAAAGGAGGACGAAGGATGAGAGATTTAAGCCTTATGACATGGAAGGAAGTACAGGCAGCTGACAAGGAAAAGAGTATCGTATTCGTAGTGATGGCTCCGATTGAGGAACACGGATGGTGCCTTCCCCTGGCGACAGACCTGCTGGAGGGCGTATACTGGAGCGAAGGAGCAATGAAAAAGCTGGAGCAGCAACTGGAGGCAGAATGCTTCTATCTCCCGCCGTTTCCGGTTGCGGCAGCATCGGCGAATGAGTTTTACGGATCCATCCATTTTTCCATGAAGGATACCTGCAGAATTGCATACGGGGTACTGGAAAGTATACAATGTATGGGATTTAAGCATATTGTTGTGATTGCTTCCCATGCGGATCCGCAGCACCAGATCGCGATTGAAAAAGCGGTCAGGAAAGCAAATGCCAGGAATGGGCTGAGTATCATCGCACCAATGGGACAGATCTTTATGGGCGTCGGTGTGAAGATGCCGGAACAACTGGAAGCCTTTGAAAAAGAGCACAGCAATGATTATCATGCCGGATGGATTGAGACCGCAAGCCTGCTGGATATGGACGAGCAATACGTGCGGGAAGGATTCAGGGATCTGCCGGCTTCAGAAATTACAGACAGGGATATGATCTTCCGGAAAAAACAGCTGAAGGCTATGGGTGCATACGGGCATATCGGTTCACCGGGACTGGCAACGAAAGCACTGGGCAAACAGCTGAATGAAAACTGTATTGACTCCATTTGTGACGCGGTGGAGAAGTTTTACCGCAGAAGCGGATATGAAAAATACGGGGAGTACGCTCTGTACAAGATCCTCCCGCTGCATATCGGTTTTCTGGGAAAAGTCAGGAGAAAGAAGGTGGCAGAATGACGTATACAAGAGGACAATTTGCGGTGGTGGGAAACGTGGGAAGAAAAGCACTGCGGCTGTATCATGAAGAAGGGCTGCTGGTGCCGGTCAGCATCAACGAGGAAAACGGATATCACTATTACGACGATACACAGCTGGAGACCCTGGAGAAAATCAAAAAACTCCGGAAAATCGGACTGTCCCTTTTTGAAATCAGACAGATCCTGGATGGAAAGGTTCAGGAAGAGGAGATTGTTAACAGCAAGATCAGGGAGACGGATGAACGGCTGAAAGAGATGAAGGCACTGGCCGGAGAAACCGAGAAGAAGGAAAATGCCTTTGACGGCAAACCGGATATACAGCCTTTCGAAAAAACAAAGTGCATATACATTGAAGAGAATGTGGAACTGGAAAACCTGGGAATGTCGGTGGGAAAACTGTATGAAAGAGTTGCCCGGGAGGGGATGACTGCAGAGGGTTCCCATTTTGTGAGATATGAAGGGCTGCTGGATGAGGGGCAGTTCAGGATGATCACCTGCCTGCCGGTTTCACAGTATGCGGGTGAGGATACGATGGATATCCGGGAACCCAACTGCCTGCACCTGCATTATCAGGGGGGCTTTTCCAAAGTGTCTGAAGCACACAGAATGATCCGGAAATACGCGGAGGAACAGGGAATAAAGCTTACGGACCGGGCGTATGAGGTATACAACAAAGACATGACGGCGGACGTCTATTATACGATCGGATGAGGACAGGAATGAAGAACCCCTGGTTTGTCGTTCTATTATCAGATTAAGGACACGGAGCAGGAGGCGGACACAGTGAGATTATCTTTCCGGAGAATGATATGTGCGGTGCTGGCTGTCTGCCTGCTTCTGTCGTTCCTGCCTGCGCAGGCGGAGGGAACGGATATCAAAACCCTGCAGACACGTCTGCTCAACCTGGGATATGAGATCGGCAAAGCGGATGGCATTTTCGGGAAAAAGACTTCTGCGGCGATTGCGCTGGCCCAGACGCTGCTGGCGGAACAGGGATATGATATACAGTCAACCGGAGATCCTGACGCAAAGACGGTTGAACTGATCATGAAGGAAGAAAATACCGAACTGCTCCAGAGGCTGGTGAAAGGCAGCTGGGGAAGCCGGGTCAAGGAAGTCCAGCAGAAGCTGATCGGCCTGAACCTGATGCGGAGCCATGCAGACGGACAGTACGGCACAAACACAGCAAACGCGGTACTCGCATTTGAGAAGCAGCTGGCGGAACAGCTTCCGGACCAGGTTAAACCGGACGGAAAACTGACTACAGACGAATACAAGCTGTTGATGGGCGACCTGAGCAAATACGGATTTGAAGCGCCGATCTATTATGACGATACCCATCCGGAAAGCCTGAAGGAAACGCAGCTTTACGCGAAGCACTCCTGCCTGATCAACGCGTCAACCGGGGAGACCCTGCTGGAGAAGGCGGCGGATGAACCGGCGGAACCGGCCAGCACGACAAAGATTATGACGCTGCTGACAGCCCTGTCCCTGTGCGATCCGGACAAGGCGGTCGTGATTCCGGAAGAAGCGGCGGATATCCCGGCGGACAGTACCCGGGTGCCAGTGACTCCGGGAGAGACGATGATCATGCGGGATCTGCTCTACGCGATGATGATCCGCTCGGGCAATGACGCGGCAAACGCGACAGCGGTGCTGTGCTCCGGAAGCGTGGACGCTTTTGCGGAAGAGATGAATAAGACAGCGGCAAAGCTGGGAATGGAAAACTCCCACTTCGTGAACGCCCACGGTTATACGGCGGAGGGGCACTATACCACCGCCAGGGACCTGGTGAAGGCGGCACGATACGGCCTGACGCTGAAGGAGTTCCGGGAAATTGTGACCTGCATGCAGTATGTCCTGCCAAAGACAGAGAAGCGGAATGAAGAACTGGTACTGACCCAGAAATGGGAGATTTTCAATCCGTTGTCAGAATACTATATTCCCAACGCGGCAGGCGTTAAAAGCGGCTATACTTCCACTGCGGGTTTCTGCTATGTGGGCGCATACCAGGAGAATGGCATTACCCTGATCGCTGCTGTGATGGGCGGCCAGGGCAGGAACATGGCCTGGACAGACCTGAAGAGACTGTTTGCGTATGGAATGACGAAAGAAACGAAGTAAATAAAAGATGCGGATTGAATAAGCTCAATCCGCATCTTTCTATATGTTAAAGTATGATCAAAGGAAGAAGTCGATAATGTCCAGGAGGGCGGAAGAAATCACGCCGATTATACTCTCTTTGCGCTTTTCTGCCTTCTGGAATTCTGTGAATTCCTCATCGGTCAG
>Ga0310786_10007276_pt1 | contig 14480 bp, 7 predicted proteins | sample AusTroGonzalo_MG_FD_203881 | JGI IMG/M metagenome (GOLD analysis project Ga0310786, IMG submission 203881) | Bovine rumen microbial communities from tropical cattle in Woodstock, Queensland, Australia - Gonzalo_03 (v2) (version 2) | ecosystem: Host-associated > Mammals > Digestive system >... | reverse complement strand
CCTATCATGTCACCGACGTGGAAGAGGACGCCTCCTTCCTCGAGATGCTGGACATCCTGAATGACCAGCTCATCCGCAAGGGGGTGGAGCCCATCGCCTTCGACCACGACTGCCGGGAAGGTATCTGCGGCGCCTGTTCCCTGTATGTGGATGGCCGCGCCCATGGTCCGGATGACCAGGTGACCACCTGCCAGCTGTTCATGCGCCACTTCAAACCGGGCGCCACCATCACCGTGGAACCTTGGCGGAGCGCCGCCTTCCCGGTGATCAAGGATCTGGTCGTGGATCGTCAGGCCTTCGACAAGATTCTCCAGGCCGGTGGTTTCGTTTCCGTCCGTACGGGCGCCGCGCAGGATGCCAATACCATCCTCATCCCGCACGACGATGCGGAACTGTCCATGGATGCCGCCGCCTGCGTCGGTTGCGGCGCCTGCGTTGCAACCTGTAAGAACGGTTCCGCGATGCTGTTCGTGGCCGCGCGCGTCAGTTCTCTCGCCCTGCTTCCGCAGGGAAAACCGGAAGCTGCCCGCCGCGCCCGCGCGATGGTCGCCAAGATGGACGAACTCGGTTTCGGCAACTGCACGAACACCCGCGCCTGCGAGATGGAGTGCCCGAAGCACGTCACCATCGACCATATTGCAAGGCTGAACAGAGAGTATCTGAAGGCGCGTTTCAGCGAATAACCAGACGCGTATATAATTATATATAAGCGGTATAGTTGGCGGTCATCCGACAAGGGAGACCGCCAATTTTGAATATTATCATTTTTTTGCATAAGTTTTAGTTTTAAACCGAAAGTGTTTGAATAATGATAAATTATTAATAACTTGCGACCCCAAATTATAACATAACTAAATAAATACAAAAAACCACTAAATATTAGTCATTTGCAACACGTCGAACGGATTTGCAAGATTGAAATTTGTTTTCAATCTTTGCAGCTAAATTGTCGTTTAACGACGATGGGTTAGTTGTGTAGTAGGGCTAAGATACAAGGATGTTTTTGTATCAATATATTGTTTAACCAAAGATTCATGCTTATGAAAAAAATTCATGTTTTTTTCACTGTCATGGTATTACTGGCTTTCTCCCTCTCGGCTGCCGCACAGAACATCACTGTGAAGGGTACCGTGAAGGACGCCGCCGGTGAAGGAATCGTGGGTGCCAATATCATTTTGAAAGGCAACCGCACGGTTTATACCATGACGGACATCTCGGGTGCGTTCTCGATGAATGTTCCTGCAAACGGTGTCCTTGAGGTGCTTTGTATGGGATACCAGGGAGTTGAAATCCCAGTTTCCGGCCGCACCAACATCGACATCGTCCTCCAGGATGACAGCCAGCTCTTGGACGAAACCATCGTCGTTGCGTATGGTACGGCAACCAAGAGTTCCTTCACGGGATCCGCGGCTGTCGTTGACAACGAGACGATCGAGAAGAGAATTGCGACCAGCGTAACGAGCGCTCTTGCCGGTACGACCCCTGGCGTGCAGATCACCAGTTCCAGCGGTGACCCGGCAGGTGGTGGTGGAAATACGATCCGCGTCCGTGGTATCGGTTCCATGTCCGCCTCCAACAGCCCGCTTATCGTGGTGGACGGCGTTCCGTACGATGGTTCCATTTCCGACATCAACCCCCAGGACATTGAGTCCATGTCCGTCCTGAAGGACGCTGCCGCCTCCGCCATCTATGGTCACCGCGGCGCGAACGGTGTCGTGATCATCACCACCAAGAAAGGTCAGGCCGGTGACGCGCAGATCAAGTTCGACGCCCGTTTCGGTGTCAACTCCCGCCTGATTCCCCAGTACGACGTGATCACCGATCCCGGACTCTACTACGAGACCTTCTTCCAGAGACTGTACAACCAGTACTATTATGCCGGCCACTCCATTCCTGAGAGTTATGCTTATGCGAACCAGTATCTCCTGGACGAGCAGAACGGTGGTCTGGGTTATCTGGTGTACACCGTTCCGGATGGCGAAAGCCTCATCGGTACCAACTTCAAGCTGAATCCGAATGCAAAGCTCGGCTACTCCGACGGTGAATTCTACTATATCCCGGATGATTGGTACAAGGAAGCTTTCCACAATTCCTATCGTCAGGAATACAACGTTTCCGCTTCCGGTGGCGCCAACCGCTTCAACTACTACGCTTCCGTCGGTTACCTGCAGAACACGGGTATCGTGAGCAACTCCGACTATAAGCGTTACACCGGTCGTATCAATGCCGAATATCAGGCTAAGTCCTGGATGCGGTTCATCACCTCGATGAACTTCTCCCACACCTATTCCCAGCAGGCAGACTGGAGCGACAGCTACGGTTCCTCCGGCAACCTGTTCTACATTACCAACAACATCGGTCCTATCTATCCGTTGTATGTGCGTAAAGTGGACGAAAAGGGTAATCCTTACCTCTATACGGAAGGTGGTCGTCAGATTTACGATTCCAACAACACCAACCAGAAGCGTCCTTCCATCGTGGGTAATGCCATCCGTGACAACGAGTATGACAACACCTACCAGTATGCTGACGTGCTGACCGGCAAGTTCGGAACCATCCTTACTCCGCTTCCGGGTCTGTCTCTCACCGCCAATGTCGGCTTCACTTCCGACAACACCCGCTACAGCTCCCTCTCCAGCCAGTTTGCCGGTTCCGCCAGCACGGACGGTTACGTGTATGTGAGCCACAGCCGCATGTGGACGGTGAACCAGCAGTATCTTGCTGAATACAAGATTGATTTCGCCGATCTTCACAACTTCGACGTGCTCGCCGGTTATGAGAATTATTCCCTGATGAGCCAGAGCCTGAACGGCAGCAACTACCACCTGTTCAACCCGTTCGTGGGTGAATTGAGCAATGCGAAGGGTACCGGTTCCATGGTGAGCGCAGGCTCTGCCACCAACCGCTACGCCACCCAGGGCTTCCTGGGCCGTCTGCAGTATGACTTCGACGGTCGCGTCTTCGCTTCCGCTTCCTTCCGTCGCGACGCTTCCTCCCGCTTTGCGGAAGGTCACCGTTGGGGTACCTTCGGTTCCGCCGGTGCCGCGTGGCTGATGAGCAAGGAATCCTGGTTCAACGTCCCCTATGTGGACATGCTCAAATTGAAAGTGAGCTACGGTGTCCAGGGTAACGACAACATCGGCGGCTACTATCCGTACTCCGACCAGTATTCCACTTCTTGGAATGAAACCGACGGCTACAGCGACAAGAAGACCTATGTCGGTAACGTGAACCTGACCTGGGAAACTTCCAAGTCCTTCAATGTCGGTTTGGACTTCGAAGCCTTCAACAACTACCTGAACGGTACCGTCGAATGGTTCTCCCGCAAGACCGAAGACCTCCTGTACAACAAGAACGTTCCGCAGAGCGCCGGTAACCCGGTCGGAACCATTCCGGTGAACGTGGGTTCCATCCTGAACCGCGGTATCGAGGTCTCCCTGGACGGCACCATCCTTCGTCGCCGCAATCTCAACTGGACCTGGAACCTGAACCTGAGCCACTATATCAACAAGGTGCTCGAACTGGATGAGAGCGTCTCCGAAGACGGTATCCGCAGTGGTAACCGCATCATCAAGGTAGGCGGTTCCATCTACGAAGCCTACATGTACAGATATGCTGGTGTGGATCCGGAAACCGGTGAGGCCCAGTTCTACGGTGAATTCCTGAAGGAGGATGGTTCCTATGTGTCCCGTCCTACCCAGAAGCAGATCGACGAAGACCTGCTTGAAACCAAGATTGTCAAGAAGTTCTCCCAGGCCAGCCAGTATGACCTCGGTACCGTGCTTCCCGACCTGTTCGGTGGTTTCGGCACCAGCCTGAATGCTTATGGCTTCGACCTGAGCGCCCAGTTCTCCTTCCAGCTCGGCGGTAAATACTATGATGGTACCTACCAGTCCCTCATGTGGACCCAGGACCAGACCGGTAACGCCTGGCACAAGGATATCCTCAAGGCTTGGACTCCCGAGAACAAGAATACCGACGTTCCCCGCAATGACGGTGACGTGCAGGTGGCGCAGTCCGCTCTCGACCGCTTCCTCGTCAGCGCGTCCTACCTCAGTGTCAACAACGTGACGCTCGGTTACACGCTTCCTTCCGCCTGGGTCAAGAAGATTGGCCTGAGCAACTTCCGTATCTACGTGGCCGGAGACAACCTGGCAGTCCTTACCGCCCGCAAGGGTATCGACCCGCGTTTCTCCATGGGCCTTGGTTCCATGACATCCGGTACCGGTCTGAACAGCGGTTACTATTCCGCCATGCGGAATGTCACCGCCGGTGTCACCGTCACCTTCTAATATAAACCGTTCGTGAAAATGAAACTTTTTAGATTTACTCCGGTTTTATTTGCGGGACTCGTTCTGGCGGCTTGCACCGACATGAATGAAATCGTCCCCCAGAGCGGCACAATGCTGGCCAGCCAGAAGCAGGAAACCATCGCTGCCGTTCCTTCCCGCGCATCCGCTTCCTTCACCGGCCTTTTCCGGCCGCTTGGAAACCCCAACTATCTCAGTTACGGTACTCCGGATGATTTCGGCGTGCTGATGATGCTTTTCTGCAACGACCTGGAGAGCGCCGACGCCACGGCATCGGACAACAACTACAACTGGTTCTCGGTCTGCGGCGAGTATTCTTCCCGCACCGCCTCCTACCGTAATCCGATGATCCGTTATCGTACTCCGTACATGATCATTGCCAACTCGAATGACTTCCTGGCCGGATTTGCCGAGGATGTCAGCGACGAAACCAGCTTGCATATGATCGGCCAGGCCAAGGCCCTCCGCGCCTATGCTTATATGCTGCTCGCCTCCGACTTCCAGTTCCGCTATGTGGGTCACGAGCAAGATCCCGCCGTGCCGATAAGCTCGCCGGAAATCGAGGACCCGACCCACAATCCCCGGGCTACGATGGATGAGATTTACAAGATCGTCATGGATGACCTCAATTCCGCCGTGGAATGCCTCGAAGGCTATGACCGCCCGACCAAGAAATACATCGACAAGAATGTTGCCTACGGTCTCCGCGCCCGTGCGAACCTGAACATGGGTAAGTACGCCGAAGCCGCCGCCGACGCCGAGAAGGCCGCCGCCGGTTATGAGCCCGCCTCCATCGCCGAGGTGAGCAAGCCGTCCTTCGAGGATATCAGCGAGCATAACTGGATCTGGGGTTACGACATGACGAAAGACGAAGCGAAAGCCTCCCGTTATGCCACGACTTCTTCCTGGCTCCGTTCCTTCTCCGCCTGGGCTTACGCCGCCGGTACCGCTACCTATACCTGCATCAACAAGATCCTGTACGACAAGATCCCCGATTCGGATGTCCGCAAGGGTTGGTGGTTGAATGCCGATCTCTATTCTCCGCTTCTCGATGGTCTTACCTGGGATGCCGGTGACGCCGGTTCCGCTTCCGGACAGGCCATCGCCGACTTCGAGTATGACGACAAGATGGCCTTCCAGCCTTACACCAACGTGAAGTTTGGTTGCACCCCGATCGGTACGACCGACAACGCCGAAGACATGCCGCTCATGCGCGTGGAGGAAATGATCCTGATCCAGGCCGAGGCTTATGCCAAGAGTGGCAACGAGAACAAGGGTCGTCAGATCCTCGAAGACTTCGTGAAGACCTACCGCGATCCGCAGTATTCCGCTTCCGCCGGTGGCCGCAGCTTCGCCGACGAAGTCTGGTTCCAGCGCCGTGTCGAGCTCTGGGGCGAAGGTTTCGGTATCCACGATACCAAGCGCCTGAACAAACCGATGGTGCGCTTCCTCGGAACCGCCGAGAGCACCAATGTCTCTCCGGCTTTCCGTTTCAATATCGCCTCCGATGACGGCTGGCTGAACATGCGTTTCAACAACGGTGAATTGAACACCAACTTCAGCGTGGTGGACAATACGGGTGGCGATCTGCCCAAGATGGACCAGAATCCTACCCTGCGTGACGGTGTTACTGACTAAAATATAACAGAAACACATATGAAAAAGTATATCAATATCTTGTTTGCCGCTACCGTAGCCGCTTTCTCCGTGCTTTCCTGCTCCACCAAGGAACAGGATCCCTATACTCCCGGTGAGCCGGAGGAGAACGGTTGCTTCGGTGTGTACTTCCCGGCCCAGGATGCCAGCGGAAGCCATATCTACAGCCCGGTCGAGGATCCTGTCATCGAGATCAAGGTAGCCCGTAAGGTCACCAACGGAAACATCACGGTTCCCGTGGTTACCGAGTTCTCCGAGGACGGTATCTTCACGGTGGACCCTGTAACCTTTGCTGACGGTCAGGCTGAAACTACGTTCAACGTTTCTTTCCCCAACGCCAAGGAGGGAACGAACTACAGCGCCAGTATCTATGTCGTGGACAATCAGTATGCGGCAAAGTATTCTGACCAGCCCATGGGTATCGACTTCTCCATCATGCGCGTCGAGATGAAGGACTTCTTGAAGGAAGATGGATCAGGGAAGGCGAAAGTCACCTTCACGGACATGAATTTCACGGAAGAAGTCCACGAGGTCTATATCCAGTACTATGAGGTTGACGGAGTCCGCTATTGCGAAACGCTCGGTGGAAACACCATCTATTCCGGTAACGAGCTTGATGGCGAGGGCCCTTGGGGAACCGATGTCCAACTGAAATTCAAGTGGCATACCAACAAGCAGGTCACCGTTGACGACGTGGATTACGACTGGATCGAAGTCGAACCGTCTCCGATCGGTTTTACCAGCTCCGGCAACCCCATCTACATGGGTGACTATTTCCACATGCGTGCTGACATGGGTTTAAGTAACGGTGATTATACGGATTCCTATGACCGGTATACCAATGGATCTGACGGTTATAAACCCAGCTATTATGATGGACATGGCGGATTTATCTTCAACGCCGCCTATTGGATTCACACGACCACCAGTTGGTATGGCTACCAGGACAACACGCCCGTTGCTATCGCCGAGGGTTATCTCCGTGTGGACTATAGCTTGGAGCTTGAACCGGATTATGCGGACGAGGGCGTCCTGCCCGTTTATGTAACGGCTGGCGTCGACGTAGATAAGATCAAGTACGCCATCTACGAGGGTGAACTGAATTCCGCCCAGCTTTCCAACAAGATCGAGGGAATCATCGGTGGTACCGAAGAGACAGAGACCTTCTCTGACTTTGCCCTGGACGAGGAGGAAGGCGTGAAGTACGCCACCCTGGAGATCGAACTTGAGAAGACGGGTAACTATACGATCGTTGCCGTCGCCTACGATGCGAAGGGTAACGCCCAGACCGATGCGAGCGCTACGTTCCGTTATATCTCCGCGGAGGATTCTGAGGAATATCTTGTGGACATGCACCTCTTCGTGGAAAGCACTCCCGAGCGCTATCGTGGCCTTCACAAGTATGATTCCTTCGCCTATTGCATGTACGGCTCCGATCTGACGGAGGTTCACGTTGGAATCTTCGACTTCTCCAAGCTCAAGGATCCCAATGCCGCGTTCGACGCCGTGAAGTCTGATTCCAAGTATGCCGTTTCTGACGAGGTCCTGGCAGAGATCAACGCGCAGGGAGGCCTTTATGACGTCCTTACCGGCCTGAATGCCAAGACGACCTATCTGGTCATCATGTGGGCGACCAACGGCAATCTCGACGGCTTTGCGTATGACATGTATACCACCGACAAACTCCCGTATGTCTGGAACATGCTGGGCATCGGCCTTTACACCGAAGATGTCGCGGGCGGTATTTATGGTATCGGTCCTCTTGACGTCGAGTGTCACGTTTACGAAGAGAAGACCACTCCTGGCCTGTACATGATCGATGGGTACCAGAAGAACTACATCGCCCTGCTGCTGGATCCGGAAGAGGACGGACCGGTGGAGGACTACGAGGGTATCCTCTGGAGGAACAGCGAACTCGTCATCGATGCGACGAATCCGGCGAATGTCACCATCGAGCTTCAGGACTACGGTATTTGCCTGAACACCAGCGACGGTTTCATTGACGGATTGACTTCCATGTACAACGGAAAGCCTTTCTCCACGGGTACGCTTGAGAACGGCGTCATCAGCTTCCCGACTCCGAAGGGTATGCTGGCCCTCCTCGACGGTGATGGCTACTACTATGCGAACCAGGATGGCGCGTTCAAGCTTGTGCTGCCTTCCGCCTCCGGTTCTTCCAACGCTTCGGCGCCGAAGCCGACTGGCTTCAATGTGAATGCGGCCAACAAGGCACTTTTCGCTCCGAAACAGCACATCCGTTACGAGCGCGATCCTCAGCCTCGTCCCGCGAAGGTTACTGTTTCCTACACGAGAAAGGAAAAGGTTTCCCTCCTTTCCCGGCCTGTTGAAGTCGTCAAGTAACGCCGACCCTCTTTAATCCTGACCATGAGACCCGGCGCTTTGTCGCCGGGCCTCTTGTCAATAAAAGAATTGTGATGAGAAATCACCGAGTTATCTTTGTGGCGGCATCCCTTCTGGCCGCCCTGGTTTCCTGCCGGCAGGAGCCGTTGCCGTCCGTGGTGGACGTCCCCGGTTCCGCCCGGACCAAAGTGGTGAACCTGGGCGACGAGTGGGAGACGTCCTCTTTCCTGGTCAAATTCGCAACCCGGCCTTCCGATGCGGAACTGGAGGATTTGCGGTTTGAGGGCGTCCTGTCCATGGAACCGCTGTTCAAGTCGTTCCCTGGAAAGGAGGACCTGGAGCGGGAATTCGGCCTGGACCGTTGGTTCGTGGTGAACCTGGAAGAGGGCGCGGAGTTGGACGGCGCGGTTTCCCTGGTGGCAGAACTCGCGCAGGTGGCCGTTGTCGAGTACAATGTCATTGCCACCAAAGCCTCTGACTGCAAGGTCTATCCGGCGGCGGAACCGGCGGCGGAACCGGCTACCAGAGCGTCTGCCTCCGGGAAATTCAACGACCCGATGCTTCCCAACCAGTGGCATTATTACAACCAGGGCAACAAGTCGTTCTCTGCTTATGTCGCGCGGGGCGCCGACGTCAACGTGAATGATGTCTGGAGCAACCTGATTTGCGGAGACCCCGACATCATCGTCGCGGTCGTGGACGAGGGCGTGAAGTACGACCATCCGGACTTGGCAGAGAACATGTGGGTGAATAAGGGCGAAATCCCCGGGAACGGAGTCGATGACGATAAAAACGGTTACGTGGACGACGTTTACGGATACAATTTCAACGCCAACGGCCCGATTTCCTGGAATGTCGGCTATTATGACGGAGCCGGCTATTGGCAGGGCGATTCCGGTCACGGAACGCACTGTGCCGGCACGATTGCCGCCGTCAACAACAATAACAAGGGGGTCTCCGGTATTGCCGGCGGTTCAGGCGCCCAGGATGGCTGCAAGATCATGAGCTGCCAGATTTTTTCGGGCAACTCCGGCGGCAGCACCAGGACGGTGTCCAATGCGATCAAATATGCGGCGGACATGGGGGCGTCCATCATTTCCTGCTCATTCGGTTATACCTCTGCTTTTGCGTCTGACGACGCCTACAAGAGGGCGGCCGGCTCGGCGGAGATTGATGCCGTCCATTACTTCGAGGCGACCCGGAACAACCCCGTCCTGGATGGGAATATCGCCATTTTCGCGGCCGGCAATGAGAATCACAACTATGCCCATTATCCAGGCGCGTTCTACGATATCATCAGCGTATCCGCCTTCGGTCCTGATTTCCTGCCCACGTATTTCACCAACTACGGCCCCGGATGTAACATTTCCGCGCCCGGCGGTGAGTATTATCACGGCGTAGGAGAAAAGTCGATGGTGTTGTCTACGCTCCCCAAGGAACTTTACAAGGAGGATTACGGCTATATGCAGGGTACTTCGATGGCCTGCCCGCACGTGAGCGGCGTCGTTGCCCTGGCCCTTTCCTACGCGAAGCAGCTGAAAAAGACCTTCTCCCGCGACGAGTTCAAGCGGATGATCCTGGCGTCGGTGAGCGACATCGACCAGCGGATCGGGGCGGTCCCGTCTGGAGCGAAACCCCTGAACGGACACGAAAACTTGAGTATGGCCCCGTACTATCACCAGATGGGTACCGGCGCCATTGACGCCTGGCGGCTGATGATGCACATCGAAGGGCTTCCTACCCTGACGGCCCAGACCGGCCGCCAGCAGTGGATTGACCTCTCTCCCGCCTTTGGCACCGCTTCTGTGAGCTTGACTTACCTGAAAGTGGAGGTTCCCTCGGCGGCGGTGTCGTCGATGGGTCTGCAGAAGGTTACGCCACCCACCAACACGGACAAATATCCGGCGGTGATGGACGAGGGCGGTTATGCCTATGTCCAGTTCGGCCGGCTCTATGTCCAACCGACCAAGATCGGTTCGGGCAAAATCACCATTACCGCCGTGGGCGGCGGTGACCACGTGGGCGGCGGGAGCAATCCTCCAGGCGGCATGGAGCTGACCCAGAGTGTTTCCCTCATCGCCCGCGAGGCGGACGGTGGCAACGGTACGGGAGGATGGTTATGATGAAGAAGCTGCTTTTCGTATTGGCATCCCTCGCCCTGTTGGCGGGCTGCCACGAAGATAATCCGGAAGACCTGACTCCCGCCGTCGACGTGACGGGTTCCTGGGAGCTTTCCAGCGCGACTACGCGTGTAATGGTGGGTGGCGAACAGGTGAGCGTGTATCTCGTCTTTTCCTCCTCCGGCTCTTTTGACATTTACCAGAAGATCGGAGCGGGACGCTATACCCATTTCACGGGCAGTTATACCCTGAACAAGGAAGAGAAGCTCCTCTCCGGCACCTATTCGGACGGAACCAAATGGGGACCGTACGAGGCCGCCCTGCAGGGAACGACGCTGTCGCTCAACCTTCCCGGCGGAAAGGAAGTGGATTCCTACAGAAAGATAGACGCCGTCCCTGAATCGGTGACGGGAAACGTTTATTGACCGGTCATTCCACTTCGAACGTGAACTCGCGGCAGATGGGACTCCCGTCGGCCGCGAATCCTTTTGCGACGACCTTGAACCGGCCGGCATAGCCCGGCGCGTGGAACTCGATGCGGCTTTCGCCCTCGGCGGCGACTGTGAGGATCGGATCCCAGTACAGGAGCTGGCGGCGGTCCGTTTCCGTTCCTTCCGGCACGGCGCCGCGGTAGGCCACCGGGTAGCTGACACCCATGAAATCGACCACGCGGACGTTGTTGGGGAAGTGGAGGGCGGTCACGTAGTTCTTCTTCGTCACGAAGTTGACCAGGCCGTTATAAATGACCTTCCCGCAGGCGAAGGTGCTCATATAGAGGTCGATATCCTCCACGAGCATCGCATCGAAGGCCTCCAGCAGCCGGAGGTCGCTCAGGACCACGCCGTCCATCATCACCAGGATGGTGTTGGTCCGGTTGTGGCGTAAATTGACCGCGTCCGACTGGATCATCATCAGCTGCCACTGGCCGTCTCTCGTTTCCCGGAGCCGGAGTTCGGGGATGAACTCGATCAAGGTCTCCCGGATGGACGGGAAGCGGTTGTAGTCATCCAGGTGGTAGCGCTTGAGGGGAATGCTCTCCAGCAAGAGGTCTTCCCGCCGGGTCATATACGTGGTCAGGGTGTCGATGCGGAGCGCCTTTTCCGCCCTGAGGGCGGCTTTCCGGGCGGAAAGGTCGCCCTGGACGGCCTTGCTCAGGCGGAGCGGGGGAAGGGCGCCGATTTCCGGCCGCAGGAACGGGCTTTCGAATTCGATGTAGCCCTCTTTCCGGTCCAGCTGCGCGACTTCGCAAACGATTTCGCGGTCCCCGTAGATATTGGAGGTGTTGAAACGGATGCGGTCCCCTTCTTCGTTCCGGCCGATGTACAGGTTGGACGGAGCGCCGGCGGAAGAAAGCCAGGCGACCGTCTGCTCTTCCTCTTCGGCAACCATCGTCCCGCGTACGCGGGTAGAAATCACTTCTCCGTCGTATTCCGGCGTTGGGTCGGCGCCCGGCCATAATGTGACGGTGGCGGGAAGGGAGCGGAGGAAAGTGGCGGGCGTGTTTTCTTGCGTGGCGGGCATCAGATTGTCATCGTGATACACGGACAGGCTCACGCTGGCCGGAGCGCCCCCCCGGTTGTTCAGGGTGAAGACGGCCGTTCCGTCCTTCCGGACGCGCGTTCGCGCGGAGATTTCCAGGTTTCCCTCCGAGGCCGCCGTCGGGCGATCCAGGGCTTCGTAGGCGGACTCGTCCACCAGTTCCACCCCGTCGGGGACCCGGGCGACGGATGTCGTGTTATAGACCGACAGCAATCGGGAGCCGGCCTTCCAGGCCTGACCCTGTTCCCCGGCGTTCACCGCCGTATAGGCGATCAGCCGGTAGGTCCCGGTGGGAACGGAGACGGGAATCCGGAACTGTCCGGCGCCCCGGCCTTCCAACAGGCCGATTTTCGCTTCAGAAACCGTTCCGGCCGTGGAGACGAGTTCCAGGTAGGCGACGGCGCTCTGGTCCGAAAAACGGCCTTTTTCGTCCAGGCAGAACAAGGAGCACCAAACGGCGTCTCCGGCAATGTAGGCCTCCCGGTCGGTGGATACGAAGATCCGTTCGACGGGAGCGCCCTCGGCAAAAAGTGTCTGTGCGGCCAAACAAAGGGAAGCCGCGGCGAGTGTCAATCTTTTCATCAGTCCCAAAAGTCGGGTTTTTGTTGGGTTCCTCCGGCAGCGATGCAGTCGTAGCAGCGTGACGACCCCCAGCCGTAAGGGCCTTCTTCCAACTCTACATAGTTGGTATGCGGATTCTGGAGCACCGGGAGGTATCCGCTCTTGTAATATTCAGGGTAGTGTTCCTCGGAGATGAAAAATACGTCACCGTAACCACTGCCCGCGCGCTTATAATAGATCCCTTCCAGGAAAACGCGCTTGGTCGTCATCTGGGAAGTCGTTACGTAGCCCAGCGCCATCCGGGTCGGATCGGTCTCGCAGCGGAGGTTGCCGGACATATTGCCGGGATCCGGCTTGAACAGGTCTCCGCCCTCCTGGCTGTCATTGACCAGGTATTTGAGAAACCGGTAGGTTTCCTTGGTGATGGTCCGGGCTTTCACGTTCACGCTGTATCTCTTGTGGTTCCGATTGCTGGAGCGGGGAAAGGAGAAGAGCGGATAGTCGGCGATGCCGTTCTCTTCCATCGACGTAAAATCGATGGGTGCGGTCATCGGCGTCGAGACGGACATCCAGCACCAGTATCTCGACAGGTCCGGATTCATCAACTCGCTGATGGTCCAGGTGTCCGGATCCACCCAATAGGAGATGGGATATTCGGCGTGGAACTCCCAGGTTTCATCGTAGGAAAGGAGAAGATAGCCGGTCGCGTCGGGACCGCCGTCCAAGGAGACGCGCACCTCCACGGAATAGTCGGAAGGAGTGAAGGAGATCTCTTTGATGTCCGGCCCCTGGAGGGGTTTGGTCCAGTCGCTCGTGTACTTGGCGTCGAACACTTCGATGCAGGCGCGATACTCCCGGTCGAAGGGGGCGTTTTCTGTCGGGATATACCAGTAGGTCGAAGAGCCGTGCCCTTTGTCAGAATAGACGTCGCCCGCGCTGTCTTCGATCCAGACTTTCGCGTTCATCAGCGGGTTTGTCGGCATGTAACTATCGTAGCTATAGAAGCCGTCGTAGAACCATCTTGCCTGAGAACCTAGCGAGGTCATCACGCTCAATTGAATGGTGGAGGTTCCGCCGATGACGATGTCGCCGTCGACGACCAGGACGTTCTCCGGGGCCTCGCCCAGGTCTGGGTCGTAGGGATATATGCACGCCGTCGCGATCAGGAGGACAGCAAAGGCGGTCAGGGTCTTTCTCATCAGAACAGGATATTGAGGTTGATGTACGGAATCTGGGTGGCGAAGACGCACAGCATGTAGCCCTGGGTCAGGCCGTACGGGGAGGATTGGAAGAAGACCGAATACGGGTTCTTCCGCCCGGTTACGTTATAGACGCCGAGGGTGACGGTGGTATGGAAGAGGGCCTTCAGATAGTGGCCCGGATCGATGTTTACGGCGACGTCCATCCGGAAGTAGTCCGGAATCCGGAAGGCGTTCCGCTCGGAATAGGCCATCCGGTACGTTCCTTTGTAATAGTACTGGCCCACCGGAACCGTCACGGGGCGGCCGGTGGAGTAGTCGACGTTCAGAGAAAGACTGTAGCGGTGCGTAAGGGCGTAGTTGCCGACGAACTTGAACTCGTGCGGCTTGTCATAGGGGGCGTTGTACCAGTTCCCTCCGGCGATGGTCTCGTTGCCGCGGTCCAGCATCTCGCGGAGCAGGGCGCGGGAATAGCCGTAGGAAGCCCACCCGGTCAGCTTTCCCGTGGTCTTCTTGACCATCAGCTCCACGCCGTACGAACGGCCCTTTACGGGGACGAGTTCATCGGCAAGGTCGGGATTCATGCTCAGGGTGGCGCCGGGCTTGTAGTCCAGGGCGCGGTAGGTCTGCTTGAAATAGGATTCCAGGGAGAAGTCGATGCCGGTGTTCAGCTCGGTCCAGTAAACGCCGCCGGCGGCCTGCCAGCCCCAGGTGGGCTTGATCTTGTCGTCGCT
>Ga0310786_10007275_pt1 | contig 14481 bp, 8 predicted proteins | sample AusTroGonzalo_MG_FD_203881 | JGI IMG/M metagenome (GOLD analysis project Ga0310786, IMG submission 203881) | Bovine rumen microbial communities from tropical cattle in Woodstock, Queensland, Australia - Gonzalo_03 (v2) (version 2) | ecosystem: Host-associated > Mammals > Digestive system >... | reverse complement strand
ATGGAGATTCCGTTTACGGTTCCTTGTATTCGGGTTCGGAGGGTACGACGCGGAAGAAAGGAACCGTAAACGGAATCTCCATACCCATTGCCAGGTTGATGAAATAAATCTCCGCCTGGAAGGGTGTTCCTCCGGCGTAAGCCGCGCCGATGATGTTCGCCAGCACGGGCATGTTGTCCGTCTTGATGACGTCGTTGTAGGGGCCGAAGATCACGTCGTACTGGCCGCTTGTGTTCGGGTAGAGGAAAATAGCCGCCTGTCCCGGACGCACGTTCAGACTGCTTCCGGTGCGGATGGCGTTTTCCTTGCGGGTGGTGTTGACGTCCTGTCCTTCAGGGCGCCACTTCCAGATTAGAAAATCTTTTTCGTCGCAACGGATGGCGTCCATCAGACCGCCTTCGTTACCTTTTTTGCCAAATCCAAATAGTCCCATAGTATTAGTAATTGTTGATTATTCTGTTGAGTTTGTCTGTTACGCGTGTTTTGGTGTAAGAGCCGGAGGTGTTGGCTGCAAAGAAGAGGGCTTTCTTGGTTACGAACTCTTTGGCCTCATCTTTCTTGCCTGCTTTGCACAGTTCGCGTACGCAGTCCTCCATGTAGGCATAGTACTCTTCGTTGGAGGGCTTTGCCTCCACGTTCACATATTCCTCGGCACCTTCATAGTCGCCGACGGAGAGGCAGTAGTTGTACAATCCGCGGCTCATCGGCTGGGCGTACTCGCCCATTCCATAGAAATCCACCAGCGACTTGGCCTCTTCCCACATCCCATTGTCCAGGTACTCGGCCAGGAGCGTGAAGTACGCCTCGGCGATGTCGTCTTTGGCGTTCTTGTACGTCTCTACGTATTTGCGAGCGGCCTTGAGGTCATCTTTGTTGATGGACTGGTTGACTTGCTGGATGCACAGGTCAGGGGTATTGGCGGCGGTGTCGCGCGTTGCGAAGACAACGGCTCCCACGACGATTGCTGCCACGATGATAGCGGCAGTGATGATCAGTCCTCTCAGGTGCTCGCTCATCCAGTCCTTGCGGTCGGCCTTGGCGATTTTCTGCTCGCGCTCGGCTTTCAGCGCAGCGAACTCGTCCAGGAACGGGCGGATCTTCTTGTCGTCGGCGAAGCTGACCTTCGCTTTCTCGATGAGCTCCTGGTACTTGATGAAATAGGAGTCGCAGAGCGGGTCATAGATGTTCATGATACGCGGCTTGAGCGCAGTCAGGAACTCGAGCAAGTCGCCCTTCGTGTTGGGGATGGGGAACGTCTCGATGGCTTGCGCCTTTTCCTCGTCGGTGTCTGCTTCTTCCAGTTTCTCTGCCAGCAACTGACTGCTCAGGTTGGCCTCGAGGTCGCTGAACTCAAACCCGCAACCCGGGCAGACCGGAGTAAACGGAGGTATTACTCTGCCACAATTCGGGCATATATGTTTCTCACCTAATTTCTCACTCATAACTGATTAAACCTTTTTTTGTTTTTCTTGTTCTTTCGAACCCTTTTCTACTATTCGGGTGCAAAGTTACGAATAATTTCTGATATATGCAAGAGAATGCGTCTTTTTTTGCACAAAAAACCAAAAGTCAAGCTCTTAGAAGTTCCAGCTCACACCGAGCAGACAGTTCACACCTTGGGCGGGCGTTGCGAAGAGCACGTCGGCTGTCAGATCGGCTGTCCAGCCCAGGTAGTTGTTGAGTTGGGCGAAGAAAGCCAGGCGGTCGTTGTAGGTGTATTCGACTCCGAGGTTCAAGTCGAAGACGCGCTTGAGCTGTCTCTCACCCCGTTTTTGGAGCGGTGAGCCTGTCCCGGCGGAGTTGCCGATAATCAGCGCCGTTCGCTTGCCGTAGAGGTAGTTGTCGGAGTAGAGCGACCAATGCCGGTTGATTCGGCCGTCGAAGCGCGCGTGAATCATCCAGCCGTACTTGCCATACGGAGGAACCGTATTGCTCCAAGCGCCTTGTTCAAGGTCCACCGAGCTGGCGCCCGCGTCTGTCAGTTCGCGGCTCGGGCCGAGGTAATAGTCGCCGCCCACTTCCATCGTGAAAATGTCCTGATAATGGTAGTGGAGCGAGCCGCCTATTTTCACCGTTTGCTGGTCTTGCTCTACGTGGAAGAACTTCTTCTCGTCCTCGTTGTAGCCGAGTATATGCTCGTTGAAGGTGTAGGCATATCCCGCGTGTATATCAAAGAGGAGCGTCGGCAGGGGTTTGAATCGCAGTCCGGCGACGGCGTCCACCGGCGTATAGGCTGCGCAGCAGCCGCTATCCATCACATTCACGAGGTTTTGGACATCCAAGTAACGGTGCTCGCGCAACTCTTCGCGCATGCCCTCTGCGGCCAGTTGGCCGTTAGCGGTCAGGAAGAAAGTGAGCCAGGTTTTGGTGATATCCGCCTCGAACAGGACGTTCGGTGACGCGCCGAAGGGAAGGTCGTAATTCCCCAAGCCGAGGTCGAAGTTGACGCCCGCATGGACGCGTATGCGCTTTCCTTCGTAGGCATAATAGGGCTCCAAGTGAATCTGATGCTTGCTTGTGACGGTCGTGCCCGTGTAGAAACGGTTCTTGACGTCCGCCTCCAACCCCACGTGATGGTCGTTTTTCGACCAGTCGAACATCGCCCGCGAGTGCACCTGGTGCTCCATAATCGTTCCGAGGGTGGGGTCGGCGATGAAGAAGCCTTCGTAGCCTGTTTCAGCGCGGTAGAGGATGTCCGCTCCGGGCACGTTCTCGACGCCAATCTTCGCGTTCGCGTCCCAGAAAGTCTGGAAGTCGGACTTGCTGAACGAACTCATTTTTGTGCCGGGATAGAACCGGTTGGTCAGCGTGTCGATATATCGGTAGTAGTGCGCGAAGTACTCGTTTCCACCGTCTACGCTGAAGTAGAGTTGCGCCTTGTCGAAGCCGTAGGTGTAGTCGAGTCCGAGGCTGCTTTTCTCGAGCATTTTACGCCCCCATTGCGCGAAATGTTGCGCGTGGAGGTCGAGCCAGCCCTCGTTGGATTTGCGCTTGCCGGAGCCGGCGGACGAGTTGTCCACGCGGTAGTTGAAATCGAGCATCGTGTTCGTATGGCCGACGCCGCCGCGAAGGAATCCTCGGGGGGAGTAGGGGCGGTTGAACGCCGTTGAGGCATAGCCGAGCGTCTGCACGTTTTTCTCGATGGAAAGGGGCGAACTGAACTCGCTGTACTCGACGGTTGCAGCTTCCATCTTGGGTTCGAAGGCCTCAGGTTTGACGGCCAGTTTTCCCGCGGCTTTGACGGTCGGTTGGAACTCGCGCTCCACGGTGACGGTTCGCTCAATCACACTGTCTGTGGGGGCTGGTACGGCCGCGCTGTCGGCGGCTTGCTGGGCATTGATGGGACCGGTCAGTCCGATTAGCCCGATTAGTCCAAGTCCAAACAATTTATTCATCGTCTTCATCGTTGTCGTCTCCTTCTTCGTTAGGTGTTGTTTCCGCGCTGCGAGACTCGATGTCTTTCAAGCGCTCTGTGCAGAGGGTTTGGATATCATCCTCCACTTGATAATTCTGTTGCAGCGAGAGCAGGTATTGCTGCGCCTGGAAATCGTCGCCGCGGCGGATATTGATGTCGGCCAACAGTACGAACGCGCGTGCCAGCCAGTACTGGTGGGACGTGTTCATGCCGGCGAAGGACATCACCTCGGCTTCTGCGCGGTCGAGGTCGCCCTGGTCGAAAGCGGTTTGCGCCAGGAGGTACTTGGCCTCGGCTCCGCGGGCGGTTCTCACTTCCTGTGCCAGTTGGTCCAAATCCATTTCGGCTTGGAGGTACTCTTTTTGTGCCAGGTAGGCTTTCGCGCGGTTGTAGCGGGCTTCGTCCTGCACCTCGACGTCGGTTGTCTCCTCGCCAAGGAGGGCGGAGGCTATCTCTATCGTCGTATGGTGGTCGCCGAGGAAGTAGGCCGAGCGCAGGATGCCCAGCCGGGCGATATTCGTATTGCGAGAGTTGGATGCCACGTCCTGGAGGCGGCGGAAATAGAGCAGGGCCGTCTGGTAGTTCTTCTCGTCGTAGGCTATCTCTGCCACGCGCAGGTCGGCCTCTTCTACGTACGGGTTGCCGGGCACGGCCGCTACGGTTATGTACATCTGCTTGGCGTCGGCTTTGCGGTCGAGTTGGTAATAGCTGTCAGCCAGGTAGTAACGCGCTTGGAGGCAGTAGTTGCCGCCGTCGCAGAAAGCCAGCACGTAACTGTTGAGTGCCTGGGCTGCGGCTGTGAAGTTACCCAGCAGATATTGGCGCTCGGCGGCGGCGTAGGTAAGTGAATCCTCGTTGTTGATGGAGGTGGCGGCTTTGCCGAGGGTCTTTGTGTAGGCCAGATACTCGTTGACGCGGTTGCTCTCCACGTAACAGGTCTCGATGCCGTCGAGGGCGGCCTTAGCCTCGTCCGAACCAGGGTACTTGGCGACGACGGTCTTGTAGGCCTCAAGTGCGTTGTCGATTTGTCCATCGTTGTAGTAGAGCATCGCCTTTTCCAGCGAGGCTTTGCGCGTCAGGGGCGAGTTGGGATACCCCTTGAGCAAGCGGTCGTAGGCCTCGATGGCTCCCGCATTGTTGTCGCGCTGCAGCTCGGCGCGGGCAATCTCGTAAAGGGCGTCGTCGGCATAATCGGACTTGGGATAGGTGGTGACCACCTTGTCCATTTGGTCGATTTTGTCCGCGTAGCGGTGAAGCAGACCGAAAGTGTAGCCGCGTTGGAAGATCGCATAATCGGAGCCGGTCGTGCGCAGGTTGCCCACCTTGGCGTACCAGGATTCCGCCTCGACGAAGTCGCGGCGCACGAACGCGCAGTCGCCCAGTCGGTTGAGCGCGTCGGCGTAGGTCGATTGACTCTTGTCGACGGTGCTCACGTAGGCTTTGAGATAGGTGGCGGCGTTGCGGTAGTCTTTCCGCTGGAAGCAGATATAGCCCATCAGGTAGTTGGAGAGGTCGTAGTTGCTCGACTGCTTGGCGTCGCTGCGAGCCTGGAAGGTGTGGCAGGAATGCTCGGCCTCGTCGTACTTGCCGAGGCGGAACTCGCTCTCGGCCTTCCAGTACCACGCCTCGCGCACGCACATCACAGCATCTTTCTGGCCGTTGAGTGCGGGGAGCGTGCTGTTGTTGATGACCTCGTCGAACCAGCGCACGGCCTCGGCGTAGCGGTTGTTGAGGAACGCGTCCGTACCCAGTTGGTAACGCAGGTACTGCTTCGTGAGCATCATCTCCGAGGACGGGTTCTCTATGGAATTCAGCGCGTTAAGTGCCTGGTTGTAGTCTTTCGAGTTGAGGAAAACGGACGAGAGCAAGGAGTAGGCCTCGGTTTTGTGCGCTGAGTTGGGGTACTGCTTGAGGAAAGAGGTGAAGGCATTGACGGCCTCGCCCATCGCAGCGCCGGACTCGTAGGCCGTGAGCGCGTAGTTGTACATCGCTTCCTCGCGCGTCTTGGCGGCGACGGGCGCGCCAGCGCCTTGTCCGTTGAAACGCATGGCTCCCGCGTAGGCCATCTTCGCCGGTTCGGTTTGCCCGAGTTGGCGATAGCAGTGGCCGAGGTGGAGTTGGGTGGACTGCGTCGTCGTGTCGTTGAGGGTCTTAACCTGTTTGAGCGTCGCAATTGCGTCGGGGTATTGGGCCGTCTTGTACTGACTGATACCCAACAGGTAGATATCCTCACGGAGCGGCTTGCCGCCTTGTTCGGCCATGAAGCGGTTGTACTCTTTCATCTCCACGATACAACTGTCGTACTGTGCGCGCTGGTAGTATATCTCGCCGAGGATTCGATGCAACTCGCCTTCCAGGTTGGAGAGGTTGTTGCCTTTGGAGGCGGGGGCGTGCGTGTTTTTCGCAGTTGAGGTCTCCAGCATCGCTTTCGCGCGCTTGTAGACTTCTTCGTTGCGGCCCTGATGGTAATAAATCTGCATCACATAGTAGGGCACGATGGATGAGAATCGGCTGGAGTTCTCCACGGCCAGGAGTGCGGGGAGGGCCTTGCCGTAGTTGCCGATTGCGTACTCGCAGTAGCCGTAGTAGTAGGTAGCCATCTGGGCGTAGACGCCGTCGTGGTTCTTGATGGACTCAAACTCGCGCGCCGCGGCCCGGACGTCGTTCATCTGCAAGTGGGCGTAGCCCGCGTAGAACGAGAGGGCGTCCTGGTGTTGGCGGAAGAGTTCGTCTTTGACGGCTTTTGAGAGTTCCTTTCGCGCCGCGCGATACTTGCCCGACTCGACCCGGAGTACACCTAACATATAGTGCACCTCCGACGCGTAGGGCGTGTACGGGTGCGCTGAGAGGTACTCGCGCAGGAGTTTCTGCGCCAGAGGTTGACGCAACTCGAACGCACAGGCGATGAAATAAAAATCGTCCTGATAGTCAATTAAGTGTGCTTGTGCCGCGGCAAACTGTCCCTGCTGATACAAGGCGATGCCTTCCATGTAGTCGGCATCTTCGGACGCGTACTGCTGCGACCACTGCGCTTGTGCCGCCCCCAGGGTTAGCACCGCGCCAATTACTATGCTCAATAATCGTTTCATATTCCTATTACAGTTGTTTGGCGAGTAAGTCTCGCAACTTTGCGGGTGCAAAGTTACAAAAAAAAAATGATATAACCAAGCCTTTTTGCAAAAAAATATACTTTTAGTATACTATATACGCAGGAAGTTCGCAAAAGTGCCAAAAATGGAGGTGATAAGAATGAGAGTTGTTGTAGTGTTCTTATAGAGCTGTTAGCAAGATGGTAGCGAGGTCCTGCCCAAATTAGTCCCTAATATTGCCAAAAAAGGGCCTGTTTTGGGCACGAGCTTCTAGCGAGCTTCTCCCCATATTCTCGCGAGGTCTAGGCAGGTAGTTTTCACCTCCGAGGGAGGGTGGAGTGTGGAAAATCTGGCAAATCGTGTGGAAAAATTGCCGAAAATGCAGGTACACATTAAGATTTACGCGCGTATCCTTGCGTATATGAAAATAAAACAGTACCTTTGCGCCCGAATTCAGGAAAGAATCAACAAACACAAATTAATGACACGAACGCAAAGCACGCATAGCTTAACGCGCGGTGGATATTTGAGAGGAAAGGAAGTTAAGGATGGTGTGACCGGTATTCTACGAATGCTGGCCATCTTTTTTCTTTTTGTCTGCATGGAGGGGCGCGCGCAGGTGAGAGATAGTGTTTTGCTAAGAAGTGGGAGAGCAGAAGATACACTCCTTCTAAGCGTGGATACTCTCGGCTTGGACACGTTGGTGGTGGATACACTCGCTTTAGATAGTGTGGCCTTGCCGGTTGAGAAGAAGCCGTTTATGGCCTTAAGGACCAATATGCTGTATGACGCCGTTTTGATTCCGAATATCGGTTTGGAGGTGTGGCTTGGTAAGGGTTTTACGCTGGGTTTTGACTGGTTTGGTTCGTGGCTATACTCCGACAAGCAGCACGTGTATTGGCAGGGTTATGGAGGCTATCTAACGGCGCGATATTATTGGGGCAAGCTGGCCGTCGAGCAGCCTTTTCACGGGCATCACGTAGGTATCTACGGAACGGCGTTGACGTATGATGTGGAGTTCGGGGGTAAGGGTTATCAGGCCGCGAAGTTCGGTTTTGGCGGCGGCGTTGAATACGGCTATTCTTTGCCGGTTGCCAAGAATCTGTGCATCGACTTCAACCTCGGTGTGGGCTATCAGGGCGGCGAATACAAGGCTTATTTGCCTACGGACGACGGTACGGGTCACTATGTTTGGCTGTCGACGCATAAACGTCGCTGGTTTGGTCCTACCAAGGCGGAGATTAGCTTGAAGTGGATTTTGGAGGCACGGGTGAAGAAGAAAGCCCCGGCCGTGGAAGAGAGTCTCCCGGAGGCAGAAGGAGGGGAAGAGCATGCTGAGAAGCAGCAATCCCAGCCGGAAGAGGAGAAGAAAGGAGGGGAGAGATGAAGGGTGCATGGTTAAGGGTTCATGGTGTATGGCTTATGGTTGTAGCGTTGTTGCTTGCTTCCTGCCAGTACAAGGACCTGTGTTATGACCATAACCACTGGACGGAGCCGAACTTGGTGCTGAGGCTGGACTTGAAGCTCGATTTGGACATCGACCTGGATGTGAGCGACGAGGCGCATACAAAGATAGAGATTCCGACGTACATGGTGGTTTGCTTCTACGACCCCGAGAGCGGGTTGCTGCAGAAAACGGAGTTCGTGGGTCCTTACGGCGGTCCGCTGCACGTGAATCCCGGCAAGTACGACATGGTGGTGTACTCGTTCGACACGGAGTGGACGCAAGTTCGCGGCGAGAGCAACAAGGGCACGCTGGAGGCTTTTACGAGCGATATTACGACGTTGAAAAGGCCGATTTTCTCGATGTTCGAGCAAGACAGCACCGAGGCGCCCGGTCCGATTATTTACACGCCTGACCACCTGTTGGTGACGCGTAAGGAGGTGGAAATTCCGCCGTACAGCACGGAAGAGCAGGTGATTACGATTGAGGCGACGGTGGCGACTATCGTGGAGACCTACAGTTTTGAGGTGAGGAATATCATGGGAATAGAGAACGTAGCGACGGTAGATGCTTTTGTGACGAACCAGGCGAATGGCAACTTCTTCGGCCGCGGCGAGGTGAATGCCAGTCCCGCGACGATATATTTTCCGTTGGATGTGAAGCGGGAGAAGGGACTGCTCGAGTCCACGTTCAACACGTTTGGCAAACTGCCGGGCGAGAGCCGGAGTTATCTGAACATATTGTTGACCAACACGAAAGGACAGCCGTTCACGCTGGTGACGGACATCACCGATCAGTTTGAAGACACGACACACATCATCGTGATCTCGGACACGGTTGTAATTCCCACGCCGGAGGGAGGCGCCGGAGGTATAGCGCCGACAGTGGAAGAGTGGGAAGAGGTGAATACCGATGTACCAATCGGGTAACGAAAACGTAAACCAAAACGAAAACGATAACAAACAACCAAATAACCAACATTATTCATTTTTTTAAACATTTTAAGTTATGAAAAAAAGTTTATTTATCCTTGCAACGGCAGCCTTAGTGCTTGCTTCTTGCAACAACGACGTAACCATCGCCGAGAATCAAACCTTAGGCGATCAACCGCAAGAGATCGGTTTCGCCGCGTACAACGTTCCCGTTAAGCGCGTGATGAGTCATGCACCTATACAGGGGAGTACTTTCCCTGTAGGCAACACCATGGAAGTGGTAGCTTATCAAACAGATCCTGACGCTGAAAACTACTTTACCAAAACAACCTTCAAGAAAGATGCATCAACATGGAGAGCTTGGGACGGCACTAAATTCGCCCCGAAGTATTGGCCATTAAGTGCTGCTAAGTTGAACTTCTTCGCAGTTTCCGGCGCTGACGTCAACAATGCTGATATTACCATCGATGAGGATTTGGATAAGGATGATCTCGCTAATGTAAATTACAAAAAAGCAGGCGCCACTGGTTCTTACACCAATGCGACTCAAAGCGACATTATGTACGCGTTTGGTAGAGGTTATGTTAAACAGAGTGGCAATGCTTTGTATTTTAACCGTGAAGATGCTGGTGCTGATGTGCCTGTTAATATGGTATTCAAGCACACCATGTCGGTACTTAAATTCCAAGTTAAAGCTGCAGATGATGCTTCTAAAGCAATCACCATTAACAGTATTAAGGTTAACGGAGCAAGTTACACTGGCGCTCTTAAGCTGACAAGCGATGCCACCATTACTGCAAATACGGGAGACCCGACTATTACTATTGCTTGGACCCCGGATGCTGCTGAGAATGGTGTTACCGTTCCCAATATGAGTGGTTCGCTAACAACAACGTACGCTCCTGCCGATGGCGGTGCTGAAGGAACATGGGCAAGTCTTGTTATTGTTCCGCAGTCTACTGGTTTCACTAGTTTTACTGTAAATTATACGTTTGATGGACACACCTATGACTACACTTACACACCGTCTCCTGTTGTTTCTGTTGCTGCGGGTAATGTGTACACCTACAAACTCAACTTCCAACTGCATGAAATTACTATCAGTCCTAGCGTAACTGAATGGGCAACTGGTAGTGTAGCTGTTGTGAATATTCCCTAAGGTAATCTATCAATAGTTCTCTAACAGAACCTAATTATCAAGCCAGGCGAGGTTCGACTCCTCGTCTGGTTACAAAGGAAGAAGACGTTGAAACGTAAAATCGGTTATATTGGTTTCTTTATCCTGCTGACAGCGGCGCTAACGCTGCTGTTGGTGGGGTGCGGACGTGATCGTGAGCCGTCGCGGCAGACGGAGATCGCCATGACAACCCATGTGACCGATATGATTAAGCGCGTCCATTCTATCCATAATAATACGGAACTGCAGCGCGAGGACATCCGGATTGATGCTTACTATCACGACACGGACAGCAAGTACCTTGACGGCGTGAAGCTACACTACAATACAGACGCGTGGGTGTTCTGGGACGGGACGAAGCAAGTGCATTATTACTGGCCCATCGAGGGGTCGGTGTATGACCCGACGGATGCTAATATCACTGTTTCGTCGCTTGACTTCGTGGGTTTCTGTCCTTTTGAGGCGCCGGCATATATCACAAGCACGTCCTACGCCCATGCGAGTGGCGCTTCGTTCGTAGCAGCATTGCCGACGACAACGGTGGATGAAGTTGTATATATGCCCCCTGCGAGTCAGGCCTCCTTGCAGGAATACCTGATAGCGGTTCTGAACAATCAGACTTATACGACGCAGACTGATGCCGGAGGGGCACTGCCTTTACAGTTCAAGCACCCCTTTGCGCTGATTAAGTTCACGATAGCGGCGGCCAGCGGTACGCATGTCCAGGTGGACAGTATTGGCATCGCCGAGCTGTACACGGGCGGCACATGTTCGTACGATGGCACGACGATGAGTTGGGCGGGCACAGGTAGCGGTACGATGATGATCCAACCCGCGCACCCGCTGAAAGTGGGCACGGAGTACCTGGCGACGGATTCTGTGATGGTGATCCCGGGCAGCTATGTTGCCCCGAAGACGCTAACCGTCTGGGGTACATGGGATGACTGGAGCAATGTCAGCAAGGATGTGAGTGCCGAGGTGGCGTTCAACTGGCAGCCCGGGTATATCTATACGTATAACTTGACCGTCACGCCAACGGCGTTGAAAGTGGATGTGGAGCAATTTACGGAGCAATGGTGACGAGACGACTGAGACACATAGGGCTTTTGATGGTACTCCTGCTGATGGCGGGGGGCGCTTGGAATGTGTCGAGGGCTACGGATGTGACCTACCATATTCTGACGTTGCCGATAGATACCAGCATCTATCACCTGAAAGAGGATTTTCATGGCTGGCGTTTGGAGGCCGTCAAGGTGGTCGAGAAAGGTCAGAGTACCCTTGAGTTGCCCGCACAATACAAGAGTCCGTTAGCCACAGGATTTACGTATTATAGAGCCTCCGATATCACCAAATATAACAACGGCACTGTTCAGAACCTCTTCAAAAACGGTCCTATAAAAGGAGTCCTGTATAAGGTTAATGGTGTGGATGCAGACACCGAAGGAACTTCTTCAGCCGTTGGGGAAGGAACAATGCTTTCCGGGGCGAACGCAGAATACTATGTTGTTTATCAATACAAAGCGGATACAATCGCCAAACTCGACGGTTCGGTGCGCTATAACATCAGGACCAAGTATAAAGACAAGAACACATGGAAGGACAAGGGCTTCATGGCTCTGAACCGAGGCCGTAACAACCGTCCGGCCCTCCTGCCGACTGCCAATGTGGATCCCGAGATGTTGGCAAGCGAGGATTTCATGAAAGTTTCAGTAGATGGCACGGGTGTCAGTCCATATTGGAAGGATAACAACAATAGGAACAAAGAAGCAGATGTGGCCGGCCAGTTCTACTTCATGTTTAAGTTTATAGGCGAGGACCCCTACAACATCCTTATTCGTACTGCTTATACCAAAGACTCTACGTACATTGAAAAGAATGACGGAACGAATGATTTTGTGTACAAGTGGTATAAAGAAGGTAGTTTGTTAGCTGTTAGTGCCGGCAATAACTGTTACATTGCAAGTGACGAACATAAAAAATACAATCTCATACATAACGCTGGCACCTATCCTACGAACCCAACCAATTTGGAGGAAGGTGCGGGGCGCGGTTTCATTTACAGACCGGGTAACTATCACGGGCAGACGGGCGTCGTTTGGAACACTTTTGCGCTCCTCAACAACTCTAACAACGATGGCTATGTGTTTATGGGTACCAGAACTGTGGATGGCAGCGGTGCTATCAACAATATATATTATTTGAAAGAGAAGGACAACCGTAACAACCTGAACTTTGCAACCGGAAACTCTACGGACAATCTCTCCATCGAGGGCATCTATCCCATTGAGAGGGTTACGTTTAAAGTGGCGACGTCGTTCTATGACTCTTTATCTCCAACCGAGCACATCATCTCCGTACCCGACTGGGTCAGCCTGTACACGGTGGAAAACGATCCCATCGAGACCAAATACCTGCCCGCAGCGCTGAATCGTAAGTATTGTACTTTCAATGGCTTGTTCTACAAGGACGCTGCCCGCAAGATACCAATCACCCATTTTTCTCAGGCTACGAAGCATCCGACGGAGGGCTATCAGGTGTATGTGGGCTATAGCGTGTCTCCAAGTGCGCCGAAGTTCCTCTCGCCCTCCTCCAGCTACACGACCGCCACTTGGTACGAACTGACCGACGAAGGAAGTGTGCAGGAATCCGGCAGAAAGATTAAGAATAATTCCGGTACCTACAAGAATAACGGCGCAAATGGTACGTATGAAAAGGAGAGCGAGTTCGCCTTTGTGGGTGACCCGTATGAGTTGAAGGTGCTCTATCGTAAAGGTACGGAGGATGCAAAGGCAAACCAATATGTCACACTGAGTACCTATGACACATGGGACATGCCTGACGATAAAACAGTCGGCAGTTTCTTGCTGCGTAAATATAACGATACGGGCTATTGGCGTTGGGATGCAGGACAAGCGAGCGTAGCTGTTACATATCCGAATGAAGGCAGCGCCAGTGTGGATAAAGATGCCCATACTGTCACGATAAACCTGACCGGATTGAACGGCAGCAAATATTACAAAATCACTACCGGTGGAACGGATGCTGGTCAGATTGTATCTGTCACTCCGGAGGTTGATAACGTAACAAAGGAAACGGGCTCTGCGCTGACCGTTGTAGTGAGTCTGGCGGCCAATACGAGTGGCGAGGAAAAGACGATGACCGTGTCGATTCAGGAATATAATGACGCGGAAGGTAACACCCCTGTTGTAACTCCCGCAAATCCGTCAGTCATCACCATCACGCAAGGCACGGGAACGACGGCCTTCGCCGGGAATGAAGTCACATACAACACGGACAACCCGCCAACTCGCGTGAAGGTGCTCACCCTCCCCACGCGTACCTATACGTATAATATAGTAGATCGGTCGGGCAGCATAGCCGTGAAAGCTTCTAAGCAGCAGACCATCTTCTCGGCGTTGTCGCTTGCCAGCGTCCCAAGCATTATTGTCAGTCCTCTTATCTCAGACGAGAGGGTGACGTTCTATGACAGTTATACCGATAGAAACGGTGATAGCAAACGAACTCGCCTTGACTTTCACTATGATACAGGAGGCTCTTCGGAACAAGACAGTATTCTCGAGACTCCCAATACAGATCACGACATATTCGTGACCTATACGACTGTCAAGCTGAACAACAAGCCTATTAATATAAGCGAGAATCAGGAGTTTAATGTGGTGCTGAACGGACACTATCTATGGTACGATAGTGTCGGCAACGCAGTCAAAACGGCAGAGGCGCCCAGTACCGGGGATTTGAAGAAGAAAGTGTACCTCTGGAAACTGCGTAACCGCGACCCTTACGCGATGTTGGTAGATAACCTGGGAGCGAGAGAAGATTCGGATTTTAAAGTGGCCGATCAGTGGGAAACCGTCACGGTATATGATGATCGCGGTACAGAAACTACCGATTCGAGGCAAAAGGGTGCTTGGGTGGATTTGGCATCTATAGCTAACGGCGTGCCCATCATTTTCACCACCAGCAGAGCGGAAGCTCAGCCGTTTGTTGCGAAAGCCAGCGTTCAGACCGGTGTTTATGAGGTGATGGTGGCCACGGGAACGAGTGTGGATGCCAGCACTACCTATTACAATATAGGAAGTCCGTCGGAGAACACCGTTGAGATTTATCACAACGACGTAGAGAACGGTGGCTATGCGCATGGCAACGACGTGCTGAAGTTCCATCTGGAGCAGTCGACGCCTTACACCTATTACCTGATAGACAAGGCCAAGCATAAGTTGTTGACGTTGACCAGCCAGAACCCGGACCTTACATTGCCTGCAGACTATCAGAGTCCGCTGGCTACCTACAAATACTATGCTGCGAATAATATCCGCATTGCCGATAAAGGAACGCCCGCCAAAAGTGATGACGAATATACGCCGATAGATACTGCCGCAACGCTTGGCACTCTTGCCGACCTT
>Ga0310786_10007273_pt1 | contig 14483 bp, 13 predicted proteins | sample AusTroGonzalo_MG_FD_203881 | JGI IMG/M metagenome (GOLD analysis project Ga0310786, IMG submission 203881) | Bovine rumen microbial communities from tropical cattle in Woodstock, Queensland, Australia - Gonzalo_03 (v2) (version 2) | ecosystem: Host-associated > Mammals > Digestive system >... | reverse complement strand
TGAAAATAGAACAATTTAACCATCAGACATTGCAACAATTTAAATCATGATTAAATTATTTCCAAGACAAAAACTGCTCAACCTATATCTTTGATTTGAGGAATAATCCGGGTGGAGATTTAGAAATCGTAACCAATATGCTAAATTATTTTGTTGATGATTGAAATACTATAGTAGAAATGAGATACGCTAATTCTTTGGAATATATCTTGGCAAACAATCAAAAGCCAAAAATTTCTTGAAAAAATATTATATTATTAGTAAATTGATCAACAGCTTCTGCTAGTGAAATTTTTGCATGAGTCTTGTGTGATTATATAGAAAATTGTCAAATGGTATGACAAACTACGTATTGAAAATGAACTGCACAAAGTTTAATCGAATATGTAGATTGATCTATTTTAAAATTCACTATAGCAAAGCGATATACAGGGAAATCAAAGACTAATATTGATGGTAAATGATTTAATCCAAATATTTTCATGACAGATGAAAAGATAGATTTGTTTCTGAAAGAATTAGGTTTGAAATAAGTATAATTCTAGTTCTAGATGAAAACAATTTACATTTTATGTCACGGTAGCTAATCAATCATATTTGCTCATTATCCATGCAAATAGCGCAACAGCAAATCTATTAGTATAAAGCCTCCATTTTTGGAGACTTTTTTGGTAAAAAAAATTATATTGTATTAAAAAAATAAAATATTATACTAAAAATAATATATTTTATTTACATAATGAATTATCATGCAGAAAGATCATTCTTATTGAATTATAGCATTTTTTGAAAATTCAAATTGAGAACGTGAATTTCTCTTGATAAATCAAAAATCCGATAATTGATCTTTTCGATGATATCCTAAATGACATTTAGAAGAATGAGAAACTTGATTACAAGCAGCAAAAAGAGAATTTTTTGAAGAAGTCGGAATAAAAAATGTTCAAATAATTTGAGATGAAACATTTGATACTGATTATATTTTTCATAGAGAATGATTACCAGATATACACAAAACTGTGACATTTTGGATATGAAAAGTAAAAAACAAAGATGTTGAAATACAAGTAGAGGAGTTAAATTGATACAAATGGGCAAATTTTGAGTCTGCTAAAATGTTATTGTCACACAAAAATTATAAAGATTTACTAAAAAAAATAGTAAAGTATATAGATATGGAAAAATAAATTATAATTGGTTGAAATTTGATAGGAAGTAAATAATGTATCCTAGACAATTATTTATTTGATTGAAATTCGTTTGATGTTAATTGATATTGTTGAATGATATGATAAAGAAAAAAAAGAGTTTTTGCTCTGAATTTGGGAGCAAACTATTTTAAATTTAGCGACAAAGTGTGATACCAAAAAGATTTTTGCATTTTTGAAAAATGTATGAATAGTAAACATAGATGAACATGAGCAAAAAGTTTATGTTTGAGTATCAAATGAGATTGCTATGGCTCAGATTAAAAAGTTTTTGGGAAAACAAATAAAAGAATCTATCAAGACAGTTTACAATCCACAGTTTGATGTTGATTTTGTTATATATACACCATTTTTAAATTGATGAGATTTAGTACCAGACCTAAAAAAACTATTGAACCTAAAAGAGGATAAAAAAGCAAAAACTATTGAGCCAAAGATAAAAAATAAATTATCTGAATATTTTGGAATATTATTCGATCCAAAATTCACTTTTGATTCATTTGTTGCTGGTGCAAATAATAATTTTGCATATTCAGCAGCAAAGGCAGTAGCAAATAATCCAGGTACAGCCTACAATCCACTTTTCTTGTATGGAAATGTATGACTTTGAAAGACTCATTTAATGCAAGCAATTTGAAATCAAATAATGTCTGACAATCCAGATAAAGTTGTAATTTATTTACCAACTAGTAATTTGATTGATGAAATAGTTGAGGCTTTGAAAAAAAATAATTTACCATGATTGCTATCAAAGTTCGATAATGTAGATGCTTTACTGCTTGATGATGTACAATTCCTATCATGAAAGGATAAAACACAAGAAATATTTCACAATATTTTCAATGATTTTGAATCCAAGCATAAACAAGTAATTCTAAGTGGAGATCGTCCTCCAAAGGAATTAATAAATATAGAACCAAGATTGAAAAGTAGATTTGGAAAATGAATTGTAGTAGATATAAAAGCTCCAGATTTCGAAACAAGGATTGCTATATTACAGTCTAAATTGGAGTCAATATGAGAAAATATTGATTATGAATTGTTGGAAATTATAGCAAAATACATCACAAACAATGTTAGAGAATTAGAATGAGCACTAAATACACTTTTGACTAGAAAAAATTTGATGTGAACTCTTTTAAAAGAGGAAGATGTAATAGATTGTTTGAAAACACTTTGATATATTGCAGCAGAAAATATTATTGATGAAGGTACACTAGCTGGAATGAATACAAAATCTGCCCAAAATTTTGGAAAAATTGTAGAAATGGCTGCTCAATATTATTGACTTTCGGTCAGTGATTTAAAATCTGATAGTAGAAAACAAGAAATCACGATAGCAAGACAACTTTTGATGTTGATTGCAAAAAAATATTATGGTTGGACTTTAGAAAAAGTCTGAGATTATTTTGGTTGAAAAAATCATGCTAGCGTAATTTACGCTATCAATAATATTGAAAAAAAACTTAAATCAGATAAAGAACTCGCACATGATTACAATGTTTTCGTTGAGCGAGTTGAACAATAAAACTTTCAAACCGATTTTTTGATATGGAAAAAGACTATTCATCAATAAGCCAAAGTATAGATAAAGGGTTGACTTTTTGTTATAATTATATAAGTTTACCCAACAGTGGGTAATCCACAAAAACCTAATTATAAACAAATACTTAAGTTATTATGCTACAAGAAAAGCAAAAAAAATTTCAGGAGAACATCCTTTACTTTTTTACGGATGTTATCTGCAAGATCCCACATGGTTCGGGGAATTGCGAAGAATTATCAAACTGGATTGTCGAGTTTGCAAAAGACAGGAATTTGAAAGCCAGTCAGGACAAAAACAAGAACGTAATTGTTCTGTGCCCTGCATCCAAAGGATGTGAGAATGCAATGCCTGTGGTATTGCAAGCACATCTTGACATGGTTGCTGTTTCAGACAACGATCAGTTCGACATGAGAAAACACGCCATCGAGCCTATCATAGAAGATGGCTGGATGAAGGCAAACAAAACATCACTAGGTGCTGATGACGGCGTGGGTGCTGCAATGATGCTGGCCATCTTAGATGATGATAGCATTGCACACCCAGAGTTGGTTTGTATCTTTACAGTCGACGAAGAAATAGGCTGTTTAGGTGCAGAATCAATTAACCTCGACGGTATCCCATTCTGTCCCAATGCAGTCAATTTGGATTGGGAAGACGCTCGTATTTGCATAGGCTGTGCAGGTGCACAGAAAGTTACGGCGACGAAAAAGTTGTCATTTGAAGACTTTACAGGGGATGTTATCAAAGTTTCTATCAGTGGTTTGACCGGCGGCCATTCTGCTCTTGCTATCAATGATGGCGGAGTAAACGCTATCAAAATGGTGGCCGATGCACTTTACAGTGTTTCAGAGTTACCATTCAGATTGGCATCCATTAGTGGCGGTCCAAAAATGAATGCAATTCCAACAGATTGTACCGTTGAATTATGCATTGATCACGAATACACTGAAGAACTCATTGAATCTCTTGATGATTTCTTGCTTTCAGAATGCTTCAGTGCCCGCACCACAGATCCTAACATGGCAGGATGCGCTGAACTGTTGGCGGAAAATACAACTAGACGCTGTATTTCCAAGGAGGAGACCAAAAAGGTTATAGAGTATATCCGAGCGCTCCCAACTGGAGTAATCAGTATGGATCCTACTCTGGATGATACCATAGAGACCTCCCTCAATTTGGGTGTCATAACTACTGAAAAAGATGAGATAACCATAGAGTTTCTTATCAGAAGTAGTAAAGACAATGAAACTCAACGTATTACCACCGAGTTGGGAGAGATCTCAGCTAAGTACGGAGCAGCAACAAGGGTTGAATTCACCCTCAAAGCATGGGAGCCAGAATCAACACCTTTGCTTGACCTGTGTGTTGAATCACACGAAGAAATTACAGGACAGAAACCGGAGTTTGTGGTAACTCACGGTGGACTGGAGTGCGGTATGCTGGGGGAAAAGTTACCAGGCACACAATGGATATCCATGGGTCCAACGATATTTGATCCGCACACAGTAAACGAGCGAGTCAGTATTGACTCAATCATCCAAAAATTTTTGGTTCTTTGCTATATGCTTGAAAGATTGGCATCGGAATAATACCGAATCATACACCTGGTGTGTTTTTACACACCAGGTAATTTTGAAATTAAAAAAAATATAAACTAAACTTTAAAATAAAATACATAAATAAATGTAAAAATTTTATTTCTTAGCTTTTTTTAGTTCTAATTTTAATCATCCAGACATCTGCTCTTTTCTATATGCATTACAAAATCTATGTGCTTCGTCACGAATTTTTACAAGAATCTTGTCAGCTTGATCATAGTCTAAATCAATTTGTTGAATTGTGAACGAATTAGAAAATTTGAATATTTTTTCTTTTTCTCATTTTAATTTTCATCATGTGTGTCTGGCTACTCATTTTCCAAGTGATACAAAATCTACTTTTTCATACACTTTTTGAAACCACTTTTCTTTTAGCAATTCTCTGAGAATTCCAAGCTGACCTTTTCATCCATCTAATATGAATAGATCTGGATAATTTTGTGTATCTTGAAATCTTCTTGTAATTACTTCAGTCAATGCCGCATAATCATCTCACGACTTTACATCTATTTTTGCATTGATTTTGTATTTACGGTATAGTTTGTAATTTGGAATTCATCATACAAAGCATGACAATCCACCACTGGTATAGGCTCATGAAAGATGAGAAATATCAATACACTCAATTTGATACGGGAAATTTTTGAGAGAATATTTCTTTTGTAATGTGGCAAGTAATCAGTTGATCATATTTTCATCTCTAAATGATTCTCCAACCACATATGAATCAAAAAATCAATCAATCAAATTGTTTATATCGTTTGTCTGAGTTTTGTTTAATTTTATTTTTTTAGTATGATAAAATACCGAACCATTAATTTCTTTTTTCTCTAAATTTCCAAGTTCAGACTCCAGTGCTGATAGTACTGAATTTTCATCAAAATCTTCTTGATTCTTTTTGTTGATAATCACATCTATCAACTTTCATTCAAAGAAATTTAGCACAGTGTAAACGAGCCAACCTGAAATTTCTCTGATTTGACAAACATATCCTGTAGTATCTTTGGACAATACTACTGTCTGCTTTTCTACTAAATTTTCTATTTGCAGATATATATCTCTGAGCTTTGCTGCTCGTTCAAAATGTTGCTGTTCAGCTGCTAATTTGATTTGCTTTTTGATTTCCTGTTCTACTGGTTTTGTGTTACCTCTGAAAAATTGCTCTATCAAAAAGATAATATCTGAATATTCTTTTTTAGCTTGTTCAAAGTCTGGGAAATATTGTTTACTACATCGTCATTGGCATAATCAGAAATGACAATCTGAACAAACTTTTCATTTTTTAAATTCTGTTTTTTTGCATCATCTCCGTTTTAGTATACATCTCAGATATTGCAAAAAATCTTTCAATTCTCTGGTATTGTGCTTTGGTCAGATATATTTTGATCAATCTTTGATTTTATTTCTAGTAATAATTATCTGTGGAAAATCATCGTTTGTGATTTTTATATAAGCATAACTATTTGAACCTTTCAGCATATTATTGAAAGGTGGCTGGTATTTTTTTATCAGATTATCCTCTAAATACAATGCTTCAGATTCTGTTTTTACTTGAAAAAAATCTACAGTTTCAGCTAAATTCAGCATTTCTTGTTTCCAAACTGAATTTGGATTGAAGTACTGAGAAACTCTATTTTTTAGATTTTTAGCTTTTCAGATATACAAAACATTCCCTTTTTTATCTTTGAATTGATAAACTCAAGGTTTGTGAGGAATATTCGCTATATCAAAATCAGGAGTCATAAGATAATATATATTTAGTAAACCCAAAAAACAATATATCAATGATACGAATTTTTGCAATATATTTTTGAAACAGATGTGGTAGAAAATAAATAAGATTTAAAACTTAATTTTTATGTTGAAACAACAGAGCATTTCAATAAAAAGAACATTAGATATTTATCTAATGTTCTTTTTATTATGTTTGAATTTATTAATCAAAGTTTATCCCAGTATTTTTCGGATGGAATTAAACGAAACCCAATATTCATATTAATAGTTGTTTGATTTACTATACAAATATTGAAAGTAATAATTGATTCAATTAAGATAAAAAAAATTAGTTATACAAGTGTTTTTGCAGCATGATGATTTCCGTCTTTTCATTCTTGACTAGCAACTAGTGTTACAACTATGGTTTGGATGAGTGAATGATTCAATAGTGTGTTATTTGCAGTTTGTTTTGCTTTTTCATTATTGGTAGCATATGATGCTATGAATGTGAGATTTGAATCATGAAAACAAGCTAAATGTATCAATGAAATTCGTTCTAGTTTGAGCTCAGCATTACTATGAAATTTAAATAGAGAAGAAAGACTACCACTAAAAGAGAGATTATGACATACACCAATAGAAGTTGCATGATGAATTATAATATCATTTATTCTAACTTTTGTATTGTATTATTATCTAGTTTTAAAATAGAAGAATAATTAAGTATATGACAAGTCCTTTGGTTACCCCAAGACCATTTAAAAGAGAAAAACATAAAACTATAAAAAATAGTTTCAATAAGGTAAAATTAATACATCCAGAAATCAATTTTTCGGTTAAATCTTTTTGGATAGTTATGTTAGTTATTATTTTCTCATATTGAATATTTTTTGTTATAAAAAATACATTTTTCAAGAAAGAAAATTATATCCAAAATATATCATATAGTGAGGAAAGTGTAAATAATTTCGATGATCCAAATTTATATAGTGCAATATCAAAAAGTCTAAAATGAGAGAATTATTATATAGTTTGAAAATTAAAAAGGAAAGCATTTCTCCAACAAATTAAATCAGAATTTCCAATGGTAAAGAATATTAAAATAGTAAAAACTGCTCCATATTCTGCCGGTGTCGTTATAGATTTCTATACACCAGATATTATTATAAAACTGTGAGATAGAAGATTTGCTGTCATGTGAGATTATAACTTTGAAATATACAGCTGAAATATGATATGAAATGATATTTTTTATGCAGAATTACCACAATATGCAAGTTGAATAGATTCATTGTACTGATTATTTCATGAAATTAATCAAAATCAATTTATTCATGATATGTATTTTTTTTCAGAAGCATTTCCTGATTATGAGAGAATAGTATATTTGCCCTGATCATCAATGACTGTTATTTTTCTTCAATCAGGAAAAAAAATTTACGTAAATAATCAAAATTCACTTACATGACAAATAGGAAATTACAATTTAATAAAACAATATTATAAAGATTTTGATTCTTTAAAAATAATAGATCTATGATCATTACAATGAAATAAAATAATCGTAAATAAATAATATTTATTTTTTACAGATTTACTATGAACTACAAAAATGACTTTCCAATATTTCAGAATAATCCATGATTAGTTTACCTAGATAATGGTGCTAGTGCTCAGAAACCTTGATACGTTATAGATTGAATTTCTGATTTTGTTTCAAATTATTATGCTAATATTCATAGGTGATCTTATGATTTATCTGAAAAATCTGAAGAATTTTATATCGCATCTAAACAAAAAGTTTGAGATTATTTGAATTGTAAAGCTTCTGAAATATTATATTCATATAATTCTACATATTGTATGAATTTGATAGCACAGTCTTTATGTAAATCTAAAATCTTATGAAAATGAGATTCAGTATTGCTCGGATTGCGAGAGCATCATGCAAATGTCATGCCTTGGAAACTTTTGGCAGAGGAATACGGATTCCAAGTAAAATATTTAGCAATAGATGAAAATTTCGAAATAGATCGAGATGATTTTTCATCAAAATACGATGATACCGTGAAAGTAGTATCTATATGACATGTATCAAATGTTACATGAAAGATTTATGATGTAGAAAAAATAAAATCTTTGCTAAGACCAGACACATTTTTTACTGTGGATTGATCTCAATCATTTCCAAACATGCCAATAGATGTTCAAAAAATATGATGTGATTGTTTTGTGTTTACATGACATAAAGCTATGGCTTATACTGGAATTTGAGGAGCTTATATCAAAAAAGATTGGATAAAAGAATTAATTCCAATGGTTTCTTGATGATGAGCAATTCAAGATTTAGATGTAGACTTTTATAAACTCCCAACTACTATATCAAAATTTGAGGCATGAACCCCAAATATTATTTGAGCAGTGAGTTTATTAAAAGCATTAGAGTATATAGATTCAATTTGATGAATTCAAAGAATTCGAGAACATGAGCAAGAAATAGTAAATTATTGTCTACCAAAATTTGAGGAAATATCAGATAAAATAAAATTAATTTGACCAAAATCAAATGATAGAGTAGCGGTATTTTCGTTTTTTATACCACAAAACAAAAATTTCAATAATGTTTGAGAGATTTTTGCTGAAAATAATATAGCAATTCGTTGTGGATGACATTGTGCATATCCAATCCACAAAAGTTTAAATATCCCATGAACTTGTAGAATGAGTGCTTATATTTACAATGATATTGATGATATAAATAAGTTTTTCGAAATATTAAATAAAATTATTCAAAATTAGACCAAAACAGAAACACATAAACCAGAAAAAATTACAACTATGACAACTATTCTTATCGTAATTGCTGCAATCGCTGTGTATATCGCAGTTAAGTTAGTAATTTATCATTGGGGCTTACCCCAAATGAAGGTAGAGATACAGTGGAAAAATACACTTATTAGAGACCTTCTTAAGTTGAGCAAAACAGATGCTGTGGCAAAAAATTTAGTCACACGGTCCGACCTAAACAATTTCATAGTCTGTGATCTGAAATTCATTAACGATAAAAAAGCGTTAATTGACTATTACAGATCAGTTTCAGAAGCTGTGCGAAATTTGTCGAAACGCAAGACTATTTCACACAAGCCCATCTCGGTAAAAGAACTGTTAAAAATTGAAGGAGGCGGCGAATAGTATATCTATCTTAAAAAACATGAGTGAGTATATTTTATGCTCACTCTTACTAAAATATATTAATTTTTTTCAATTACATAAATAACTCTTTCAATATCTCAATCAAATAGTGAATACCTATGTGTATTCGCTATTTTGAGTTTATATTTTTTACACATTTCTTCTAATACTTTTAACTCTTCCTCATCGTATTGCTTATAGAAAATGAAATATCATCCTTTTTTCAATAATTCATAGCTCCGTAGGATGATTTTATCTACATATCAGACAGCTCTTGCAGTAATATAATCAAATTGTTCATTGAAATCTTCAATCCTACTTCGTACACATTTGGCATTCTTTAATCCTAATTTTTCAATCATTTCATTTACTGCATCTACTTTTTTTCTCCTAGCATCAATTCAAACGAAACTTACATCTGGATTCGTCATAGCCAATGGCAAGAGTGGAAATCATCATCCGGTTCCTATATCACAGACTTTTTTTCATTTTTCTAATTCAAAAAATTTATTTAATTCAATGCTATCCAAAATATGTTTAGTCATAACTCAGTCATAATCTCTGATAGCACTCAAATTGAGCTGATTGTTTTTCTCTAAAAATATTGAAATAAGATTTCCTCGCATGATATTTTTATATTAAATTAATACTATACATTATTATAATTTTTTATTCAAATCAAAATCAATTTAATCAAAATAAAATTGACATTTGTGTGCAAAAATATATAATAACAATCCAAAACACAAAATCCTCAAATTATGTATATTAACATTAAAAAAGCAAAAAAGGGAAGAATTTGTGTGCAAAGCAGTGATATCTTTGCTTTGAAAGGTCTCCTTAAAGATTTTCCCGATGGCCGTCACACCCAAACATTCGATTTGGGTAAGAAGCGAACTTTGTCCTGTATTGACATATCAGGATTGGGATTGGAAGAGGAAGTTATTTGGGCTAAATTGAACGGGCGAACTGCAGTTTGTCCGCTCATTGAGCGGGAAAGACTTCCAAAAAAATCCGAGACCTCGGAGATGACATTGGTCTTTTCCAAAAAAAAAGGTTATGTCATTGTGATTGCGGCTTATTACGGCCCAAAAACGCCAAAATTCCCCGATTCACTTAAAAAAGATGACCCTGAACGTCAAAAGGCAGAATTATTTTGGAATACCAATGTTTTAGTTCTCGGTAACAAGGACAGAATTGTGTTGGCTCCTAAGCCTGAATGGGCAAAATGAAGTCAAACAACACGCCATGCACGGTGCGGAGTCATTCCGTACTGTTTTTAGTTTAGTGAACAACAGAATTGTCAATTATTGCTGTATCTCAAGCAGAAATAATTCCAAGCAATGGCTCGTTCCTATGTCAATTTTCTGTGATTAATAAAATTCATATTTTTTCATTATTTTCTTTCTTTTCTGAGAACATTTTATCTACTTCATAAACATTTACTTTTTTGCTGATAAAACGCATATAATTATTATCTGTAATCAATCTAACATCTCATACTTTTGCTCAAACTATGTCGTTATTATCAGATAATCGTGACAAGATATTACTTTCACTCAAAAGTCCCATAAATCTCTCATCTCTATTGTAAACAGGAACATGAGAATAATTTTTTTGTTCCATAATTTTTACCACGCTTTTCAAATTATCATCATAATGACATACAAAAACTTCCTTTGAAAATAAATCGATACATTTTGGAGGAGCTTTTATCTCTTTTACATATTTCTCAAGTTGTGAAATAGAGTAGTCAGTAGGCTGAATATAAGTGTGTCAGTCAATTTGAATTCCGTGTGTAATTTGATTTCTAATTTCTCCAAAATATTTCAGTTGAAATTGATGTAATTTTACGAACCATGAAATATAGTAATTTCACTTTATAATTCTTTTAATTTTTTCATTATATGGCAAAAATACATCCAATCACAATATTTTATCAAAATACTTATCTATTTGATTAAACAATGCCAAAAATCTCAGAATTGGTTCCGGAGTATTGATATCTACTAAATATTTTTTTATTTCTTTTTTTGATTCCATCAAAAAACATAATATAAAATTCATACTTTATATTATATCTAGAAATTCATAAAATGCAAATTTTCAAAAAGAAATATTATTAAATTTCGTAAGTATTTTGGCTTGGTTGGATTTCATTATTACTATTTTCATTACTTTCACCATCTTCAACAATCTCATTATTATCTTCATCTACATATTCGACATCAGAAAGTTCAATATTTACTTCTTGTAATAATTTTCACAATATCTCATAAGCATTATTTTGAGCTATTCACAAAATATCTGCCTCTATAGCCTCTTGTTCCATTTCTTTCTTTGCAGCATTCCTAATTTCAGTTTCCATATTTTCATATCATCATACAATCCTTGTGATAATTCATAGTGATCTAGTCGGCATTTCATTTTTTTCTATAGTAACATATAATATCTCAGCTTCAGGCAATTTTATACTTACAGTTCAATCTAAATTTGTAACGATATCTCATGTAGCAATTTTTTCCAAATCAATTCACGCAACTACTTTTCATTCAAATGTGAAGACAATTTCATCTTTAAACAAAGCTTTTGATATTATGTCATCAAAATCATAATCTGGTAGTAAATCATCTAGTGCTTTCTCTCATGACATTGTTTTTATGAAACTCATTTCTTCAGTTTCTAACTTACTAATTGCACGCAATTTAGTCATGACAGTTTTCGAATGATTTAATACAATAATTTCTTTCTTTTGCAAAAAGTTAAATACTTTAAATACATAGCAAAGTACCAATATAATACAGATTATAGAAATGATTCTAAATAATCTTTTAAAAATTTTCATATTAATTGAAAATAAATATAAAATAACTAAGTTTAATTATAAATATTGTCCTTTATTTATCAATAAAATTATGAATAAAAAATTAAAAATTATTATTTTAATTTGTTTGTTTATAATTCTATTTGTTCTTTGAATACTACTTTTCCCTCAAAAAGTAAATCAATCCGTCGTTATCTTTAAGAACAAGACCTTTCAAGTAGAATTAGCACAAACAGAAGAAGAAAGACAAATATGATTAATGTATCGCGAGAATTTAGATGAAAATAAATGAATGCTGTTTGTTTTTCCAACAGAATGAATATATGGTTTTTGGATGAAAAATACATTAATTTCATTGGATATGATCCGAATTAATCAAATAGATTGAGAAAATAGAGTAGTGGATATCCAAACAGCAGCACCTTGTACAACAATTGAATGTGAAACCTACGTGCCAAATTGAGTATCGAAATATGTATTAGAAATTAATGCATGATTAGCTGAAAAATATGGTATTAAAGTTTGAGATTTGATGTATATAGAATAAAATTTATTATTATTCCTCTTCTTCTTCTTCATCTCATTCTCATTTTAAAATTGGAGAAAAACGGAAATACTCAAACAATTGTAATCATGTAAATCTTCAAACAATTATTATAGCTATTAGTAACAATATTATTATTTCAGGATACGATAATAAAATCAATCTTAACCATACAGAATTTATTATCAAAACTACAACAATAGATATTACTACAAATTCAATAAGTGATACTATTTGTTGTTTACTAAATAATTTATATCATTCTCAAAATACTTTATCAGTTGCAAAAATTAAAAATAATATTGGGAATATAACATATGTATTACTAAATATCTGATATCATAATATATTTAAATTTAAAGCAGAATCCAAACCTAAAATTAAAATTGTAGTTAAGAAATAAACACCAAGTAATAAGGATAGTTTTGCACTATTTAGAAGATATAATCTTTTTGTAATTAACCTTGTTATTAGTGTAGCAATTATAGCTATTACAAAGAAAATTATACTTGTTTTTGTTCATAATACAGCAATGGAAAGTCCAAAAAGTAGCGGGCTGAAAGTTCAAAATACAGAAAATCAAATTATTTGTCTAAAAGCTGTTACAACTAAAGCAGCTAAAGTTAAAGTAAGTAATAATCAAATCAGATTGATAGGAATTCAATTAGCAATAAGATTATCGATGAAATATGATAAAAATAGCCACCTAGATTTTCATTCAAATGATAATGGAAAAACTTCAACTAAACGCTCTCCTAATACATCTTTATCAAACGATAAATTTGAAATTAATGCAATTAAATCACTTGAGTCTATCATATATTTATCTTCATTATCCAAAATATTTGAGTACTTAGACAATGTTCTTTTCACAAAATGTTTATTTGTATTATTTACAATAAAGATTGTTTTGTTCGAAAGGTTTAGTTCATTTGTCTCATCTAATTTTGATAGTATTTGGAAAATATACTCCAAATCCTTGTTATTTATTATTATAATACTAGCATTATCTATGTAAGTATTTTGTTTTATAAGTTCTTCTTTTAATTCATTTTCAGAAAATACATTACTATTACTAATTATTTTTGTAAATAATATACCATGATCTCTAAAATTTTCTTCGTATCACAATTGAAAATCATCTAAATTATCTCAGATATAAACTATTGATTTATTATATATATTTATGTTTGTTTTAATTTTGTAAGTACAATCATCTAGTTCAACTTCCGAAACTAATAAATAAGTTCATCATGAATCACTACTGAAATTAAAACTTTCTCATGAAGATGTATTAATTTTAACATCCCCATCAAAAATTGAAAATTTTGCATTTATCATTCCATTTTGATTCCAAGTATCAACCACATGATATTCGGCAATCTGCTGTGTAATAATATCAGAACTTCATTTAACTATAAATCTATTGTTTGTATTTTCACAAATATTTTCAGCAAATCAGAGATTTATAAAAGAAATAAGCAAAAAATAAACTAAAATAAATTTTATATTAAATTTCATGGTGATAATTTTTATAATTTTAAATCATAATATTTAATCTTCTGTTTTTTTAAATTTTTTATTATTAATTTCTCTTGAATCATATCACAATGATAACAGTATTTTTACTAATTCCTTTTTTGCTTCTCAAGTTATTTTTTCAGAATTTAATTTCATATGAGAAAGTCATACTTCTCAAGTTTTATCATTTTCTGTTTCAAAATACCTTAAATATTCATTAATTGATCATTTCCCTTTGTTTAGTTTATCATGAAGTATTCTTCAAATAAAAAGCGGATAAATTAAATCCTTTTCTTCAACATTTAATTCTTTTTTTATTTCATCTATATATTTT
>Ga0310786_10007272_pt1 | contig 14483 bp, 10 predicted proteins | sample AusTroGonzalo_MG_FD_203881 | JGI IMG/M metagenome (GOLD analysis project Ga0310786, IMG submission 203881) | Bovine rumen microbial communities from tropical cattle in Woodstock, Queensland, Australia - Gonzalo_03 (v2) (version 2) | ecosystem: Host-associated > Mammals > Digestive system >... | reverse complement strand
TTAAGCGCTCCTTCGATCTGTCTTCCCGTCTCATCGACACCGCCGAAGATAAACAACTGACGGTACTTCTCCATGAGAGATTTCTTCTTCTTACTCATCGCACGTCTGATGTTGTCAGACTGGCCCATCGAGAAACCTGCGAGATCACGAACTATCTGCATGACCTGCTCCTGGTAGACCATACATCCGTAGGTTACATTAAGGATAGGTTCAAGCAGTGGATGATCGTACGTTATCGATGCCGCATCGTGCTTCGCTCTGATGTACTTCGGTATCTGATCCATAGGACCCGGTCTGTAAAGTGAGATACCGGCGGTTACATCTTCTATCGAAGACGGCTTCAGGTCTTTCATAAATGAAGTCATGCCTGCACTTTCAAGCTGGAATATACCGACTGTATCGCCTCGACCGATCATGTCGTAAACATTCTGATCGTCAAACGGGATCTTATCGAAGTTGATCTCTATTCCGTAATTCTCCTTAACCATATCAGCAGCATCGCGAAGAACGGTCAGTGTACGAAGTCCCAAGAAATCGAACTTAAGAAGTCCTACACTCTCGATATCCGCCTTCGCGAACTGAACGACAACGTTGCCGTCATTAACTGACAGCGGAGCAATATCCGTGATAGGTACTCCTGATATGATTACGCCTGCTGCATGAGTAGAGGCGTGTCTCGGCATTCCCTCGAGCTTCATCGCGATATCGATAACCTTCTTAACGTCAGGGTCCGCTTCATATTCTTCACGCATATCCTTACGAAGTTCCATGGCGGCCTTGATGGTCATACCCATGGACTCAGGGATCATCTTCGCGATCTTATCGGTTCTGCTGTACGGCAGGTCAAGAACTCGGCTTACATCTCTTATACAGCTCTTAGCAGCGAGAGTACCGAATGTAATAACCTGGGCAACTCTGTCCTGTCCGTATTTACGTGTTACATAATCGATAACTTCCTGTCTTCTCTCATAACAGAAATCGACGTCGAAGTCGGGCATCGATACACGTTCGCTGTTAAGGAATCGCTCGAATACGAGTGTGTACTGTATCGGGTCTACATCTGTGATACCGATAGCGTAAGCAGCGAGCGAACCTGCACCGGAACCTCTTCCGGGTCCTACCATTATTCCGTTGGTCTTCGCGAAGTTAATGAAGTCCCACACGATCAGGTAATAATCCGTATATCCCATAGAGTTGATGACGTCGAGCTCATAGTCGGCACGCTTCATATACACTTCGGGATCAGCGGCCGCGCCTCTTATCTTGAATCTCTTCTCGAGACCTGAAGTAACGAGATACTTAAGATATGCCTTGTTATCTGCGAAGCCCTGCGGTACATCGTACTTAGGAAGATGAATGGTATCGAAGTCATATTCCGCATTGCACATCTCGGCGATCTTAACCGTGTTATCAACAGCCTCGGGAATCTCCGAGAAGAATCTTCTCATCTGAGTCTCTGACTTAACATAGAAGTCGTCAGTCTCGAACTTCATCCTGTCGGGATCGCTTAACTTCGCTCCCGTCTGCATGCACATCAGCACTTCCTGTACTTCACTGTCTTCCTGCTTCAGGTAATGACAGTCATTAGTAGCGACAAGAGGAATACCTGTCTTCCTCGACAGTTTTACCATCGATGCATTAACAGGACCCTGATCCTTAATAAAGTTACTCTGAATCTCAAGATAGTAATTGCCTCTTCCGAACAGATTGTCATACCAGAGTGCCGCAGCCTCAGCATCGTTATACCTGCCCTCCTTAAGAAGGCATGCGACTTCACCTGCAAGACATCCTGACAGACATACAAGTCCGTCATGCCACTTCTCGAGAAGCTCTTTGTCGATCCTGGGCTTCCTGTAGAAACCCTCTGTCCATCCGGCAGTAACGAGTCTGTTCAGATTCGTAAGACCTTCGTTATTCTTCGCGAGTAGAATCAGGTGGTTATATGATCTCTGCGAATTACCTGCAGGTGTCTCGAATCTGGAACCCGGTGCTACATACACCTCGCATCCGATGATAGGCTTCAACCCTTCAGCCTTCATAGCCTTGAAGAATTCGACGCATCCGAACATCGAACCGTGATCGGTTATCGCGCACGCATCCATACCCATTTCCTTCAACCTGCCCGGAAGCTCGGATATCCTTATCGCTCCGTCAAGCAGACTGTATTCGGTATGAAGATGAAGATGTACGAATCCTTCAGACATACTTACTTGCTTTCCCCGTTCTTCAATGCGATGATCGCATCTCTTAAGCTCGCAGCCTTCTCGAAGTCGAGCTCCTTAGCCGCGTTCTTCATATCCTTCGTCAATGTGGCGATGAGCTTCTCACGCTCCTCACCCGTAAGCTTACCGGGATCGTTATTCTCGATAAGCTTCTTAATATCGATCTTCTTAACCTTATCCTTCTTCGCAGCATCATCGATCGTATCGAAGACATTCTTAACATGCTTGATGATAGTCTTCGGAACGATACCGTGCTCCTCGTTATACTTCTCCTGGATCGTACGTCTTCTGTTCGTCTCGGATACGGCACCCATCATGGAATCCGTTACCTCATCGGCATAGAGGATTACGCGGCCGTTGCTGTTACGTGCGCATCGTCCGATGATCTGAATAAGTGACCTCTCTGATCTTAAGAATCCTTCCTTATCCGCATCGAGGATCATGAGCAGCGATACCTCAGGCAGGTCGATACCTTCACGAAGAAGATTGATACCTACGATTACATCCGTCTCATCATTACGAAGCTTATTCAGGATCTGCATACGCTCGACTGTCTCGATATCCGAATGCAGATAAGTAACTCTGATATCTTCCTTCTCGAGGAACTCCGTTAAGTCTTCCGCCATCTTCTTCGTCAGTGTCATGATAAGCGACTTCTCGCCGTTCTTATTATTCTCACGGATCTCGTGAATGATATCTTCGATCTGACCGTCAACAGGCCTGATATAGATCTGCGGCTCGAGAAGTCCGGTAGGTCTAATAACCTGCTCGACTGTCTGCTCGGAGTGTTCCTTCTCATAATCAGCGGGAGTTGCCGATACGAATATCGTCTGTCCCATCCTCGGCTCGAACTCTTCGAACTTCAGAGGTCTGTTATCACGCGCAGAAGGAAGTCTGAAACCGTAGTCTACGAGCATATCCTTACGTGAACGGTCGCCCTTATACATCGCGCCTACCTGAGGCACGGTAACATGCGACTCATCTATAAACATCAGGTAGTCCTTCGGGAAGAAGTCCAGAAGCGTACACGGCGGCTCTCCCTCGCGGCGTCCTGCGATGTGACGCGAATAGTTCTCGATACCCTTACAGAATCCTGTCTCGCGCAGCAGCTCCATGTCATATCTCGTGCGCTGCTCAAGACGGTAAGCTTCTACGAGCTTGCCCTCATCTCGAAAAGCTTTAAGCCTGTCATCAAGTTCCTCCTCGATGGTAACGAGAGCGTTCTCGAGCTTCTGCCTTCCTGTAGCATAGTGCGACGCCGGGAAGATCTCGGCAAAAGGCTTCGTATACAGGGAACGTCCCGTTATCGCATCGACATAAGATATCTTCTCGATCTCATCACCGAAGAATTCGATTCTCGTTATGACATTATCTGAATCAGGTGTGAATACATCGAGCACATCACCTTTACAGCGGAATGTGCCTCTCTTAAGCTCAAACTCATTACGGTCGTACTGGATATTGATCAACTCAGCCATGACCTGATCACGCGATATCTCGAGGCCAACATGAAGATCTACCATCAATGACAGATAGTCTTCCCTCTCACCGATACCATAGATACATGATACTGAAGATATAACGATGACATCGTCTCTGGTCAGAAGAGAGCGTGTCGCTGAATGTCTTAATCTGTCGATCTCATCATTGATCGACGAATCCTTCTCGATATAAGTGTCAGTCGAAGCGATATAAGCCTCAGGCTGGTAGTAATCGTAGTATGAAACAAAATACTCGACCGCATTCTCCGGGAACAATTCCTTGAACTCCGAATAAAGCTGTCCGGCGAGTGTCTTGTTATGAGCGAGGATAAGCGTCGGGCGGTTTATCTCCTTGATGACATTCGCCATCGTGAAGGTCTTACCCGAACCCGTAACACCGAGCAGAGTCTGGCCTCTCATGCCCTTCTTAATACCGTCAACGAGCTGTCCTATCGCCTTCGGCTGATCACCCGAGGGCTCATATTGTGATACCAACTTAAACATAATACGATTATAACAGAACATGTGTTCGGTTTCTACAATCTATCCCGAACATTTAGCCTCCAAAAAAAGTTATAATTAGGTATGGTTGCCGTTGATAAGAATAAACGTCGGATAATCGACATAATACTCACCTTCATAGGCGCCGTCCTGTGCGGAACGGGATGCGGCTTTATGAACTATGCGGCCCTCGGCATGGATGCGATCGGCTCGTTCTACGACGGCATCAGGACAGCACTTAATCTGTCCATCGATTCCATTGGAACCGTATCCATCGGCATCAGCATCGTACTCATCATCTTCCTGCTTATCGTGAAGCGTAAGTACGTTAATGTCGGCACGATCATCTATCTCATCGTCTACGGCATATTCGCGAATATAAGCACACTTTGCCTCGAGACGCTCATCACATCTGACGCGGTATATGTAAAGGCCGTGATCAGTATCCTCGGAATTCTGATACTGACCTACGGCCTTGGTATTTACATAGCTGTTGATATTGGTGTCGACCCGTTCACCGGACTGACGCTATATCTGTCCGACATTACTCATAAGGAGATGCAGTACATCAAGATCGCGGCTGACATCATCTTCATGGTAATCGGCATCCTGTTAGGTGCGAGGATCGGCGCGATCTCCGTCATATCGGTTCTTGCTGAAGGACCTCTTATCGCCTTCTTCACGAAGCGTGTCCAGCTGTGGTACTTCAAGCTGTTCTTCAGCAAGAAGCGTTCAGCCAAGAAGTAAGATCACATCTCCGCTCTTGCTACAACAACTGAAGCAACCGGGAGCAGGACCGCGAGCATTATTATACCTGCGATGGCACCTGCGATGATTCCGAACAGCAGCATCGAGGTTATGGATGTAACTGCGATAACGGGAACCATGGCGATAGAGCATACGAGCATTACACCCAGGTATCTTACTGTCATGAGCAGGTACTTGCCGAGCATCGGGAGCAGCCTCATGATAAGCAGCGCTGACATCTCGCACAACAGATCGAAGACTATCATCATGCCGCCGAAAGCGATTGCCTCGGGCCATGTGAAGTCAACCATGAATCTCATAAGCAGAGCACACAGAACTGAGTCGAATGCCATCTCCGGCAGATCAGCCCTAAGGCAAGCGAAAAGCTTCGAGCTGGAAGTCTCGGGTATGAGATAAATGTAGTGCTTCGTAAACTCGGTTACGGTCTTGCCTCCTGCATACACTACAGCATTCAGCAGGATCATCATCATGAAAGCGGATACGATAAGCCCCTTGCCGTTCGCATCTTCTGCCATGCTTCCCTGAGACATGAAGAACAGATATGCCGCTGTGATGATTCGATACATGACCGCCAGAGGATTAACAAAGAAGAACTTGGATCCTCTCTTGTTCATGAGGAAGTGAATAGCTGTAAGAGCTGAAGCACCTTCTCCTGTTCCGAGCTTCTCCTTACCTACCTTGGCTCTCTTAGTCATAGCAGCTGTATCGGCATCGATACCTGCACGCTTAGCCTCAGCCATATCGTGAGCCTTCTGTGCATATGCGATGGCGGTCTCATAGTAGTTAAGATCGAATCTCGTGTAGATGATAACGAGCACTGCAAGTGATACCAGAACAAGTCCGATACCAGCGATGGAAAGCACGGGAGCATCGCTGATGATGCCGTCATAGATCATAGCTACCCAGCCGCCTCCGGGGAACGCCTTGATGAACCATGAGTTACCGAATGCCGCGAGAGCGCCACGCGCCGAGAAAGGAAGCAATGTGTTGTTAAGCAGAGCCGTAACAGCGAAGCCTCCGACTGCGATGACATCGAGAACGATACCTACAGTCATGACCATATTACGCTTGCCCTCGTCCTCATCATCAGAGAACAACGCACCGAAGAACGAACCTAAGAAGTAACCGATGATCGCAGATACGAATGAACCGCATACGATGTACAGAAGGTCGACCGTGCTGACGCCGATGGCGTTATAGATCATAGCCGTCTGCGTCGAGATCAGGAATGAGAATACAAGGCAAAGCTGCATCGTTCCGGATGCTGCGAGTATCAGGTTAAATCTCGGTGAGAAAGGTCCCGCCATGTGATAAACAACATCGGCTGTGGAGAATCCTACGACGCCGTTCTTAAGTCCTGTGTAGAACATGAAGTTGAACATGACGACGAGGATCAGGTACATTCCTCCCCTAACTACGTCGATGTCTCTGGGCACAAATGAATCACTCATCGTTCCGTCGGAGTTTGGCATAGCCATCAATGTCGGGAACGCCATCATGATTACGAAGATTCCTACGAACAGCAAAAGAAGCAGAAATTTCCACGGATGCTTGAGCGCGGATCTACGCACTCTGTAAAGATAAGCTCTAAGCATGTTGTCCCCCTTAAGCCTTGCCTTCAGTAATCTCGAAGAAGAGTTGCTCAAGGCTCTTGTCATCGGATGTGCCGGGAACGTTATGCTTTGTAGCTGCAATCTTACCGTTCATCATGATGTGAACGACATCCCAGTAGTCTTCGATAGTATCGATCATATGAGTTGAGATAAGAACTGTCTTACCTGCATCGCGAAGCTCCTGGAATACGAGCTTCAATTCCTTGATTGCATGAGGGTCGAGACCGACCATAGGCTCGTCGAAGATAACGACTGAAGGATCATGCATGAGTGCACAGCAGATTGAAACCTTCTGCTGCATACCCTTGGATAACTCCTTACCCATCTTCTTTTTCTTATCTGTGAGTTCAAATCTGTCGAGGAGCTTCTCCTTAACGGAAACATCCTCAACCTTATAAGCGCGTCTAATGAATTCAAGATGCTCATCTACTGTGAGCGTATCATACAGAGCAGGGATCTCGGGAATATAACCGAGCTTTCTCTTAGCTTCGAGTGAGTGTGTATCAAGGCCGTCGATCTCGATTGTTCCCTGATACTTAAGAAGTCCAGCGATGGACTTGATGATTGTTGATTTACCGGCACCGTTGGGTCCTAAGAGAATTCCGACCTCTCCGTCGCCGATTGTGAATGACAGATTATCATTCGCGACAAACTTCTTATATTTCTTGGTAACGCCATTAACTGTAAGCATATTGATCCCTCCTCAAATTTCCACTGAAATTCTATCAATCGGAGAGAAACAATAACACCGCCTAAGTATAAAGACTTGTTTAAGTTTAGCTATTTCTCCTAATCAGTCTTGAACAGTCTCATCCGGGTAATCCCAGAAGCCGCCCTTATGAAAGTTCTCATTTCCGAGGGGCTTGGCGGTAAGCTTGAACATCACGCAGCCGTCGGGACAGACGATGGTCTTGGTGTACTTGCTGTCGCCTCCGAGGTTAATCAGATCTCCGCCGCTTCTTATCGCTTCCATCAGAGGATAGAGCATCATCATGGTCTTCGAGCAGATACCGTAACCGTCCTTGTTTACGGGGCAGCCGTACGTACACGTGTATGTGTCGCCAGGCTCCTCTCCGTTTCGGCAGTATCTTTCAGTCTTATCTCCGTGAAGGAAACCTGTTACTTCAACAGTGAATTCATACTCTTCGTCATACCATTTCTTCATATAAATCCTCCTACTTTCTCTTCTTCGGCACGGGTAGTTCCGGGTACATCTCATCGAACAATTCTCTTAAGAATTCCCTGTTCTCGATGTCATCTACCATCAGCATTTCTTTCGCACCCTCATACGGAACCTCAAGCTCCGCATCAGGCATCAAAGCTCTCGACGCCTTCGTATCCTTAACAAGGAAACGGTCATCGTAGATACCACCGATGATCTTACCGTGATAGTAGATGATGAACTCACCCATCATTGCCCTGTAAGAAATCTCTTCAAGTTCTGATAACTGTTCCAGAACAAACTCCAGATAATCTTTACCGGATGCCATTATTCTCAACCTCCACCCTCATTCCTGAAGATACCAAGTAATCTTCTTCATTGTATCCTGATTATGCTCTTCATACGGTACGAATATTATCCCCGTGTGGCCGTCAGCACCGCCGTCATAAAGCTGGTAATATACACCATTTGTCTTAAGCACCTTCTCGAAATGATACGTCATCTTGCGCAGCACATCCCTACGGTTAGTTATGAGCGCCGTCTTAGGCAACTTGCTTATTCCGGCATTCTTCTCGAACTTAAGATACGTGTATCTTTTGTCCTTCTTGTAGCCCTTAGGAAAAATCATATTCCGCATACCCCAATAAGCGATACTCGGCTTATAGAAATGCAGTAACCCGCAGTCAGCAATAAGGCCTCTGTACTTATAATCGCGCACGGGCAGACCGAAGTCTTCGCGCATCTTATCATCGACACTTAACAGACACTCGGTAACTGCGAGAACACCGCCGGATGAATGACCGCAGACATAGAGATTATCCGCATCACCTTCGAACTCATCTGCATGTTCGCGGATGAACTTAACTGCACGTGATATATCTTCGATTTGATCGAATACAGTGCATACGGGATACGCAAGTCTGAAGTTAAGTTCGAAGACTGTGAATCCGTTCAGAGCCATGAAGTTTCCGAACAGTCGCGTCATGGTCTTATCTTCCGTTAAGAATCCTCCGCCATGGATATCGATGAGTATAGGTTTCCTATTCCCATCTTCGCGAAGATATACATCGAACTTGTGGCCGCTATCATTATCGTCTATGTAGCTTATATCAAATCTCTCGGTAATCTCCTGAGGTCTTCGTGACATATCAAGTCTCGCGATATCAGTCGCGAGCGCTTTATCACTGATACGATTCACGATACGTTCTAACACTGATAACCTCACAAACTGATCATAAGGCTGTTTAAGCCCATCGCGGGAATATACTTAACATCCTTGGCAAGTCCCATGATTAACCTGATACCGAGACCGACCTCCGGATCATCAGAATTATTGAGCTTATACCATGTAAGAGGATCGAACGGCGCGCCGTCATCTCTTATCCTTATGACCATCGAATCCGGATGACAGATAACTCTTATATCGACATTTACCTTCTTACCCTTCTCCATGCCGTAAGTAATGCTGTTGCCTGACATCTCCTCGATGCATAGCGCAGCATTATTAGCGAGCTTCTTATCCTTACCGCGGCTCCTACAGAAACGGATTACCTCATCCGATACTGCAGACACCTCTTCCATACTTCTCATGGAAGCTTCGAACAGGTCTTCTTCCTTCGAACCGAAATCCTTTTCGATCAGAACAACATCGTCGTACTTAAGCGAGAGTCTCTTATTCACAATCGAAGGGATAATGCTGCAGCTAAGAAGTGTCATCAGACCTGACAGAGCAAGACCCGCCTCGAACCCCTTAATGCCGAATGCGAGTCCGAGACCTATAGAACATGCGACCGGAATAATACCTTCTCTTAGTCCTACGAAGATATAGTTGAGCGTATTCTTGCCAGCGCCCTGGTAAACACCGCTTAGCGGGAATGCCGCGACGAAGAACAGATACTGCAGAGCCATCATCCTGATAAAACGTGAAGCGAACTCGATCTGCTCCGTCGCCTCCGAATCGAGCAGAAGTCTTGCTGCTCCTCTCGAGAAGATAAACAGCGCCAGCGATATCACGAACATGATCGTCATCGCCATCCTGACAGCAATCTTCAAGGTCTTAACGATACCGTTCCTGTCCTCTTCACCGAACAGGAAACTAACGAGCGATGAAGCCGTCAGGTAGAAACCTAAGCACACGCTGTTAACCACCGTGAACAGCGAATTCGCCGCAGAGAATCCTGCGACAGCAACGCTTGTACTTATCGTGAGCATGAACTCATTGAATATCATCACCTTAATCGCGATACTTCCGACAGACACGCTGTTTGGCACACCGCTGAGAAGAACATCCTTCATCAGGCGCAGATCAAGTCCCCTGGGCGAGAATCGAAGCATCCTGTCCTTACGAAGGAAATGTGAGAATACAACGGCACATCCGACTACCTGGCTTAATGCAGTAGCCAGAGCCATACCGAACATACCACCATGGAATACTGTGACGTTAAGCGCATCGAACAACACATCGGACAGCAAGGTCGCCACCATCGTGAGCAGGCCTCGTCCGCGGTCGTTATCGAGGATCATGAGGCCGGATAAACCAAGCGAGTAACTCAAGGGAACTATCGCGAGCGCATAGCCCTTAAGATAATCCTGTGTCATCTGAATGATCTCGGGACTTCCCGTCTTCGCACCGAGAGCACCGGCGATACCGGGCGCCGCGAAGAACAGCAGCAGAGTACAGAATACTGATATAAACAGGTTCACCGTCATGACGACACTGAATACCTTATTAACCATATCGAGCTTCGCCATTCCCATGAAGCGCGTGCACACGATACCAAGGCCTGAACCTATCAGGGCCATCAGCATATTTACTATAAGCGTTATGGGGTTAACGAGTCCCGCAGCGGCAACGGCTTCAGGTCCGAGAAACTGTCCGGTAAAGACCGCATCGATCAGAACACAGGCGATACTTAGCAGAACTCCTGTTCCGTGGATCATCCAGATCCCGATGAAGGTCTTCCTGATCAGTTTGTCATTCGGGCTCATTATTTTTCACACCGTTGTACTTAAGGCACATCATGGTGATATCGTCGAACTGCTCTGCACCCTTTACGAAAGCATTGATTCCGTCCATGACATTATCGAGAACTTCCTTAGGGCTTGCATCGGGGTTCTTATTAAGAGCCTCGAGCATCTTCTCGTTACCGAGCAGCTCGTTCTTCGCATTATTGGCCTCGGGCACGCCGTCAGTGTAAACGAACAGACTGTCGCCGGGCTTCAACTCAAACTCGTGCTCCTTATACTTCGTACGCTTAAGCGCGGCTACTGCAGGAGAATGACGATAAACAACGAGCTCGAAATTACCGTCAGCTCTTCTTAACACAGGGTGCTCGTGGCCGGCATTAACGGCAACGCCCTTACCCGTGGATATCTCAAGCACAGCAAGCCACACCGTAACGAAAAGGTGTGCATCATTACCCTCACACAGCTGGGCGTTAACGTTATTGAGTGCCTGCGCCGGTGTCTCGCCGTTCTGCATGTGTGCCTTAATAAGTACGCGCGCTATCATCATGAACAGCGCAGCAGGAACGCCCTTGCCGGATACATCCGCCATAACCAGAGCGATGTGATCGTCATCGATGAGGAAGAAGTCGTAGAAGTCGCCTCCTACCTCTTTCGCCGGGGTCATGCTCGCATACAGGTCGAACTCGACACGAGACGGGAACGCAGGGAAAAGTCTCGGCAGCTGGCTCGCCTGAATGTCGGTAGCCATGCTGAGCTCCGTAGCAAGTCTTGTCGTGATTACCTGCTGCTTCTCATAAGTCTCATTGATATCCTCGATGATTACCGTGAACATATAGACTGCAGCTGCAACAGTAGCGAAGATAATGAACTGGATACCGTAAGTAAAAGTCTGGACAAGCATGGCAAACAGAGGCGCCACGATAAACATCCAGAAGCCGAGCTTAACGCGGTTGCTCATATTCTTACGGTACTTAACAAGAAGCGATGAATCGTACAGAAGCATCATCAGCGGGCCTATATTCGAGAGGATATACAGATTCTCTCTGCTGTAGTGATTTAACTCATCGAATGAATAGATGAATCCGTTGAACTGGCCAAGCGTTACCAGGAACACATGGACCACGAGGAATACAAGAAGTACAAGTCTTAATCTGAATTCTCTTTCCTTCGGAACCTTGGAAGCTACAAGTACACAGACGGACATCATGAACGACATAAAGCCTGCCGCCATGAGCTCGATATAGGTAACTGAGTACAGGAGCGCGTTTACAGTCTCGCCCGGAATGCCGGTCAATAGCTGTCGCACAAGGTGCGCCGTGATATATAGAAGTATCAACGTGAAGAACACCTGGAAGTAACGTCTGATTTCCTTACGCAGATGATCGGAGACTGTTATCTGAAGCAGACACAGGAAACATACACCGATACCGATGGCGACGAATACCAGATTAATAATATCCTGAATAGTGAATTCAAAAGTCATAATCTCTCATTTCCTCTCCGCTTATACTTCAATTATAAACGGCATAAATGTTAAAAAATGTTAAGAGATTATGTAATTTTGTGCCTGGCGGTCAAACATCTCCTTATATCTGCCGTTCATGGCCATGAGCTCGTCATGAGTTCCCTGCTCTATGATGGAACCGTTCTCGAACAGGTAGACCTTATCCGCCATCCTGGTCGTCGACAATCTGTGCGATATGAATATAACCGTATCATCTCCGGCATTCTCGATGAGATTCTTGTTGAGCTTATACTCGGATACCGGGTCGAGCGCAGATGAAGGCTCATCAAGGATCGAGACAGCGCGGTGACTGTTGTTGATGAACACTCTCGATATGGCGATCTTCTGGCTCTCACCGCCTGAGAGATTAACGCCTTCCTCGTCAAATTCTCTTGTAAGCTGTGTATTGATTCCGTTCGGCAGAGTCTTAAGCCTCTTGCCGAAGTCAGCCTTATTAAGAGCATCAATAACAATCTCGTCGTCATCTTCGGTCACGTTGCGAAGAAGCACGTTCTCGGCTACACTCGCGGCATACAGGTTGTGATCCTGGAATACCGCGCTGATCTTCTTCCTGTATTCCTTCGTGTTGTACTCGCGGATGTCATGGTCTCCGTACCTTATACTTCCTCCCGTTACGTCATACAGGCGCATGAGAAGCTTTACGAAAGTGGTCTTGCCGGCACCGTTCTCGCCTACGATAGCAATCTTCTCTCCGGGGTGTATCTCGATACTGATATCCTTGAGCGTGTCCTTATCGGCATTGGGGTACCTGAAAGAAACATCCTTAAGCACGAGAGGCTCGGATCCTTCATTGGGAGTCAGGCCGTCACAAGTCTCGATCACCGGCTCATAGCTCATGAGTTTACGGAACGTCTCGCCGTACTGGCCTATCTGCTGGAAGTCAACGAGACAGAAGTTGATCTGATTAAGATTGCTTCTTACATAATTGGCGGCATTGTTAGCAGACGCCACTTCACCGAGAGCGATTGACCTTAATACGAGAGCGAGATAACCGAGGTAAGCAGGCACCGCGAAGAATGAGAATACCGTGAATACCGATATCCAGTTAAGAAGCGAATACCATGTCAGTGCCGGTCCGTACTTACGTCCCGCATTGACGGCTTCATCGAGCGCCTCATCAAACTGCATGCGAAGCGGAGCCTTAACGTCCGTTAACTTGAACTCCTTCGCATATTCAGGCTGATAGAATACTCGCATCGAATAACCGGCCTTACGAAGAGCCTTCTTATCGGCGGTATACCACTGATACTGAAGCTTCTCGATCTTGAATCTCGTGAGAAGATTGACCGTGAATCCCGCGATCGGGAATATTGCCAGCACGGGATTGATTGTGAAGATGAGAGCCGATGCGATGATAAGCGCTATCGTGCCTCCGATCATCTTACTTACGATCATTACCGTCTTCTCGATCATCTCATCCGCGTAACCTGCGACGACTACGTATGTATCGTAGTATTCGGGATTATCGTAGTACAGAAGATCCATCTGGCTGTTCTTATGCGACATATCACGCTGAATCTTCCCGTTAAGCCTGATCAGCTTCGCCTTGCTCCACTCGTTAAGGATCTGCTCCACCCACTCGAGACAGATGACGAGCACAAGCGAGATGAGAAGTATCACTACGATACTGCCAAATTCCGTCTTACCCGTTAAGCTGTTAATGATCATCTTAAGGATGAATGTATCGTTGACAGCGTTACCCGCCTTAAGGAATATGTTCATTATGATTATCTTCACGATCAGGGATCTGTCGTACTTCGCAGCATACCTGATCATGTAGAAAGCGTTCTCTATCATCCGCTTAATCGAGATGTCGTTCTTCTGATCATCCATAGAATGCATCAGCTCCTTTCAACATCTCTTCAGGGAGGCTCTCCTGATAGTTCTCCGCCTGGAGCATGAACATCTCATAGTAGTGCCCCTTAAGATCCATCAGCTGTTCATGAGTGCCTTGCTCGGATACGGTGCCGTCCTTCATCATATAGATCTCATCAGCCATTCTCGCGGACGAGAGTCTGTGCGAGATGAAGATAACTCCTCTTCCCTCGGATAATCTCATCATGTTGTTATACATGTTGTACTCGGCAAGAGGATCGAGCGCCGAAGAGGGTTCGTCAAGAATAACCATATCAGGGCTCTGCGCGAACACTCTCGCTATGGCGATCTTCTGTGCCTGTCCGCCAGACGGTATGAATCCCTTCTCGTCGAACTCACGGCTTATGATGGTATCAAGACCGTTCTCGA
>Ga0310786_10007271_pt1 | contig 14484 bp, 13 predicted proteins | sample AusTroGonzalo_MG_FD_203881 | JGI IMG/M metagenome (GOLD analysis project Ga0310786, IMG submission 203881) | Bovine rumen microbial communities from tropical cattle in Woodstock, Queensland, Australia - Gonzalo_03 (v2) (version 2) | ecosystem: Host-associated > Mammals > Digestive system >... | reverse complement strand
CACCTTCTATCGCCATCGCAATGCCATCGAGGATATCTTCGGCATCAATATCGACTGCGACCGTAAGGCTGGCAACAAGTATTTCATCGCTAACAGGGACGTGCTGCGTGAGGACTCCGTTCAGAACTGGATGCTGACAACGCTCAGCGTCAGCAACCTCCTGAGTGAGAGTAAGAGTCAGCATGACCGTATTCTTCTGGAGATCGTACCTTCCGGAGGCGAGATCCTCGAACTGGTGATCAAGGCGATGAAGGAGAGTCGTAAACTCTCTTTCTCCTATCAGAAATATGGCAAACAAGTGCCTGACCCTGACCGCGAAGTGAGTCCCTATTGCGTCAAGCTTTTCAGACAGCGTTGGTATGTGCTGGGACCTATTGCCAATGGCGAAATGCGTCTCTTCTCGCTTGACCGTATGGGGGATGTGATGCTTCGGAAAGAGAAGTTCAAGGTGGCCAAGGATTTCGATGCCATCGCCTATTTCAGTGAGAGTTACGGTGTGATGGTCGACAGCAGAGTCAAGACGGAACGTATCGTGCTCAGGGCTTATGGCCTGGAACCATATTACCTGCGCGACCTGCCTTTGCACCATTCGCAGCGCGAGATCCAGACCACCGATGATTACTGCGACTTCGAACTGCGACTGAAACCCACCTCCGACTTCAAGGGCAAGCTCCTGCAGCGTGCAGAATGGGTTGAGGTACTCGAACCCCAGTCGCTCATCGACGATATCATCGACCTGCACCAGCGCTCCATCAATCGCTACAAGAAATAATCCACTTGCAATTAAAAAATGTTAATGATGTAGACTGTTCCGAGATTTGAAACAGTCTACTCCTACCTTTGCCGACGATAACATGATTGTCGAACTAAAATTTTTGAATGTTATGGCTGGATTATTTATAATATTTGTAATGGCACTCGCCCTCAGCGGCATGGTGAACGACTACTTTCAGTCTGTCTCAGACTCCGAAGATTCAGACCCCACGCCCCTCATTGTCTTCACCCAAGACGACGACAACAATGATTGGCAGAAAGACGGTGAATAATTTGGTGGATTCAGAAAAAGTTCTTATCTTTGCACAAACTAAAAACTGGAATAATGAATTTTGAATCATTAGTAGGACGCATCAATCAGGTTCAGGATGTGCTTCAGGCCCAAGCCGCACATGCTGTGAACCTCGCGCTCACGGCTAGGAACTGGTTGGTAGGATATTATATTGTGGAGTTTGAACAGCATGGTGAAGACCGTGCTAAGTATGGCGACAAACTTATTAATAGGTTAGCTGAAAGGTTGAATCACAGAGGCTTCAATCCTCGACGTTTACGCGATTACAGACATGTGTATCAGGTTTATCCAATTTTGGGCGAGGTAATATCTAGATATTTGACAGATAATCATATTCTATCCGCTAATTCTGACGAATCTTCAATTTGGCTGTTTTCAACCGCCAAATTACAACTACCTGATAATCAAGAGGATGGAATTTGGCTGTCAAAAACAGCCAAATTAGAAAAATGGCAAACACCATCGGATAAATTGTTTTATCGTTTGAACTATACAATCTTATCATATTTGGCTACAATAGACGATCCTCTGAAACGTGCTTTCTATGAGCAGGAGACAATTCGTGGTTGCTGGACACAGAAAGAGCTTGACCGTCAGGTCTCTTCACAATATTACGAGCGCATGGGGTTATCGAAGGACAAGAAAGCGCTACAAAAACTTGCTGTGAAGAATGCCCAGCAACTATCACCTCGCGAGATTCTACACAATCCTGTAACGCTCGAATTCCTGGGGTTAGAGTCGCAGGATGTCTATACGGAAACCAAGTTGGAATCGTATATTCTGAATCATCTGCAGGCGTTTCTGTTGGAGATGGGGCGTGGCTTCTGCTTCGAGGCCCGTCAAAAACGAATCCTCATCGATCAGGACTATTTTAAGGCCGACCTTATCTTCTACCACCGCATTCTGAAATGTCACGTCATCATCGATTTGAAGATAGACCGTTTCCGCCACGAGTATGCCTCGCAGCTGAACCTCTACATGAACTACTACAAGCACGAGGTGATGCAGGAAGATGACAACCCGCCCATCGGCCTGCTGTTGTGTACTGACTATGGCGTGACCACCGTTCAATATGCCACCGAGGGCCTCTCTCAGAACCTCTTCGTCAGCAAATACCGCCTCCAGCTTCCATCAGAAGATGATATCAAACAATATCTGCTGGAGAATATCTCGGAAGAGAAATTCAAGGAATTGAAGGAAGAAGAGGAAACCACAGAGTAATATGGCAAAGCTGACCACAGAAGAATTCATTGCAAAAGCCAAAGCGGTGCATGGGGATAAGTATGATTATTCCAAGGTGGAGTATGTAGGACAAAAGACTAAGGTTTGCATTTTATGTAAAGAGCATGGTGAGTTCCTACAATCCCCTTACGATCATCTATCAGGACGTGGATGTATTAAATGCCATCGTATGGCTATGGCAAAGCGCTATTCCTTAGGAAGAGAAAAATTCATAGAGAAAGCGAATGCTGTACATAATGGTTTTTATGACTATAGTGAGGTTGAGTATGTGAATTCTAGCACTTATGTAAAAATAGCATGTCCGCTTCATGGGCCATTTATGCAGATTCCATCAAGCCATCTTAGAGGACATGGTTGCCCTAAATGTGCAGATATAGAGAACGGTAAAAAGAAAAGGAAATGGACTTATGAATCCTGCCGTGAGGTTGCAAAGGATTATAAAACTCGCATAGCGTTTCAGAGAGACAATTATGGCGCATATGTATTTGCCAGAAAAAATGGACTCTTGGAAAAGTTTGACTGGTTTGATGAAATAAAAAAGCCAAATGGCTATTGGACAAGAGAACGCTGCGAGGAAGAATCGCGGAAATACCAATCAAAAACCGAATTTGTCAAAGGCTGTTCTGCTGCACATCATGCTGCAGTGGTAAATGGTTGGTTAGACGATTTTACATGGCTTGTCGATAAAAGATTTGATATCATAAAAGGTAAAGTAGATAGTGTATATGTATACATCTTTGAAGAAACTAAAACCGCATATGTGGGAAGAACCCTTATTAGAAGGCAAAAGAAACGTGACAAAGAACATATCTTTAATATAGAGGCTGATAATGTTGCACGTTATGCTAAGAAGATGCATGTGCCAGTTCCCCCAATGAAGATTATCGAGACAAACTTGACTTTGGAAGAAGGTCTGGACAGAGAGGATTATTGGAGGAAATGGTATGAGGAGCAGGGTTATACAATGCTTAATAGATTAGCTACAGGGATTGGCAAAGGCTCTCTTGGGGGAATAAATAATGGTAAGTGGAACCGCAGAACTTGTAGGGAGGAAGCATTAAAATACAAATCGTCAAGTGAGTTTGAAACTAATAGTAGTGGTGCTTATGCTGCAGCATTAAGAAATGGATGGTTGAAAGATTATACATGGTTTGCAATATTAAAAAAAGATTGGGACAAAGATTCATGTTATAAAGAAGCTATAAGATTCAAATCTCGTGGAGAGTTCGCAACTGGCTGTAAAGGAGCCTATAGAAAAGCATTGGAAACAGGGTGGATTGAAGATTATACGTGGCTACGTAGCCGTCAAACTAATCCTGCTGGCTTTTGGGACAATTATGAACATTGTTATGAAGAAGCTAAGAAATATAAGAACAGGAGAGCTTTTCTGAAAGGTTGTTCTGGCGCATATACAAAGGCTTTGAAGAACGGCTGGTTGGATGATTATACTTGGTTTGCAGAGAAGCCAAAACATAATTACTGGAATCAGAAGACATGTTACGAAGAAGCGAAAAAATATTCCAGCAAAAAAGAATTCAAACAACATGCCAATGGCGCTTATCAATTTGCATACAAAGAAGGCTGGCTTGATGACTATACTTGGTTTAAACCACTTACGGGCTATTGGACTTACGAAGCATGCAAGAAAGAAGCTGCCAAATATGAAAGGCGTGGTCAGTTCAAGGCAGGATGTATAGGTGCCTATACAAAATCTCGCATTAATGGATGGCTTGAAGAGTTTTTCCCCCAGTCAAATAAGAAATAAAAAATGGCAAAGAAGGTATATGTTAATGGATCGATTCTCATAAAGACCTCTGATTTTAAATATGAGGGGGCAGGAGCATTGTTTGATATACCAGAAGGTGCTGAGACAATTGAGCCAAATGATATGATAGATGGTATACCATTTCTCATTATTGATGACAAGCGTCCTCAGTCGATGTTCAATGAATATTATGCCAAAGGAGGCTTTACTACTCTTAATAGTTGGTCTTACTATTTGAATTCAAATAGCCAAAAGGCATACGATAATTATAAAGACAGGAAGGATGAGATAGAATGTCTTTTAGAAGGAGTAAACCAATTAGATACTCGACAACAAGAATTGACATACAAACTACTTCTTCTAAATGTGGTGACATTATTTGATGCTTTTGTATGTGAAACCATAGTTTCAAAAATTACTTCTTCTAAAGAGTGCTTTGACGCTTTCTATGACAAATATTATGATAGTTTGACAAACAATATGAAAAAACATTTCGACAGATTAAGTCGTGGAGAATTGGAATGTGAAATTGTAAAGAAACAATTAAAGGTGTCATACGCAGATGTTAAAAGTGTCAATAAGATTTATAGAAAAGTATGGGGCTTTGATTATGATATTTTCAAAGACAATAATCTCCAGGATTGGTTTGATTGGAGACACCGTATTGTTCATCGGAATGGAAGGGAGAAAGATGGAACGTTTCACCAATTCTGCTTTGATGATGTCAAAAAGGCATTGGTAGACATAGATACTGCGGTAAATCATATAATGTTTATTATATCAAAACTGTAATGATATGGAAACAAAGATAACTCAAACTAAGAATGAAGTCTTTGCTCAGCTGGATGCGATGCTGAGTGAGGAAGACAAAAACGCAATAATGAATGGTGATCCTATTGAATTCCATTTCTCTCTGGGGATGTGGATTCGTAACAACTGGATCTATGAGTAGGAAGAGGAGGATGTGAAACGTCTGGCCAAAGCATTTAGGACGGAAATGTTGTTCTTCGAAGCGGATAGTCTGTCAGAGAAGATCATCGAGTATTATCAGAGATATTTGAAACGGAAAGGGTTATAGAATATGGGAACATTAAAAGAGTATCAATGCAACGGTTGTGGCTATACCATAACTGGTACCAGAAAAGGGCGTACCTTGGGTATGATGGGTGAAATCGAAACAAATAAAGTTCCAAGGAAATGCCCTAAGTGCGGAGGTGACATGAAAGAAACTGGAACTGTCATCATGATAGATTAAAATGACTCTGCGGGGACAGTCCCGTGAGTCGTATAACGCACTTAAGCCTCGCAATCTCTGCGAGGCTTAAGCGTATCAACCATTATTAACCAACTAAACTAAAAGCATTATGAAAAAACTATTATATCGTATGAAAAAGAAAACTAACTTCTAACTAATTATTTATTTTTGTTGATGCAAAGTTACGGTGATTTTCAGCAGATTCCAAGAAATTTCGCCAATTCTTCTTCAACTTGTGTGGACAATGGCCCCAACTTTGGACAAATCGGGGAAACAGGCCAAAAAGTTGTCCAATCAATCTTTTTTTCGAAAAAAGTTGGAGACTGTTTCGAGATTTGAAACATTCTCCGATTAATTTTGCAGCCGATAAATATAATGTTTAACCCCTAAAAATATTTGTTATGTTATTCAATTTAAAAAGTAAGATTGTGATGGACGCAGCGTTCAAGGTTGAGGCAGAGACCTTAGAAGATGCCAGGAAGATAGCAGAAAAGCGGATGGATGAACTTGATTTCGATTCGCTTGAGATGGCAGAAGTATGGTGGGATATGACTGACCCTACCATTAAAGAGTTTATTGGTAAGATATGTAAAAAACAAATAGAGAAGTATTATAAATCATGCGCTACAGAACCATAGTTGAAAAGAATGAGAGCAGCCTGTTGCAGATTATCCAGGCTGCGGAGAGTTTTAATGCCGGAGGGTTCCTGGAGAGCCTCCGCAAGCGTAATCTGTCAACCTACGAGATTGACCAGTTGGCGGATGAGATAAAGGAGTATCAGTCGAAGATTAATCGTGAGGCAAGGGCTCTGGTGAAGTTTTCAGAGACTTTCCTGATCAGCTATGCCACTGAGAACAACCGCTGCTACGAGACGGCTGAGCAATTGTTTAACCGAATTAGGAGTACCATCTCAGGTGCCCGCAAGGTGTTGCGCAAGACCTGTCCGCGACGCATGCATCGTCAGCCGGAGGGCAAGGAGCAGCCGCTGTTCTATCTGCGCTCCATACTGACCGTAGGCTCACATACGGGCGACCTCTTCGGTATGGAGTCGTTTGAATACTCTGTGCAGGAACTCTTTCGTGTGATGATGAACTTCTTTACATCGATTATCGGCACGTTAGGGCTCTGTCACAGGATGATTGTATCAGAGCGGGAGATCCGACAGGATGCTGACCGTTGCCTGGATATCTACAACGACACGTGTGCGAAGCTGATGGAAGAGGTGAATCAGATGTCGCATTGGCTGGGGGCCGTGAAGCAGTTGCCTGAGAGCAAATTGCTGAAGCGCAAGGAGCAGGCTCGTTCGGAGAAGGCTTTTGCCCGCGATAACTATCATCAGTACACGCCTGCTGAACTGAAGCAGATGCTGGTGCTGGAGGTGGTAAGAAGAGGACAGAATGACGGACTGACAAACGAAGAGGCGCTGCTTTGGCCGAACGACCATCAGCAGGCGCTGAGGGTGAGAAACGTGATTCCGCTGTTCGACCAGATGGATGCAGAGGGCTTGAAGGGCAAGATGGATAGTAGCCTGATTATCGAATTCCTGAAATGGTGCAGGGTGGAGTCGAAGCTGGAGAAGCGACTCTATCAGTATTTCTGTAAGGCATATAAGGAACATGGCGGCCAGTTGCAGATGCTCGGCTGGACTTCGGTGAGTCAGGTGCGCAAGGATCGTCGAGAGCAGCAGATCAGCGACGAAGAACTGGCTGCTTCGTTCGAGCGCCGTTTGGCAGAAATAGCATAGAAAATAGGTCTTTTTAGAAGAATCGCCGCCTCGCGACTGGATTTTGAGTGATTTTTAGTGGATGGATTCCGAGAGGGTCCATCCACTTTTTTTGTGTCTTTTTGGATAGCAGCATCCAAAGAATGGATAAGGTCTGGATGGTTTGGATGGTGAAAAATCCAGAGATTGATAGGGTGTTATCCAAAGGTGGGGTAAAAGCATCCAAAGGTTTTGGATTATGCATTGTAACTGTCATTCAGTCAGCAATTTAGCTATCCATGTGGTTTACTGAAAAAGCTTGGAAGATATCTGATTTGTTCCTAATTTTGCAGTGTCAATCAGACAAAATATCGATTAAAAGACATAATTACAAAATAACAAAAGATTATGGTAGAACAAATTAGATTTCAAACAATGAAACATTCAGAAGTTAGCGTGAATGCCTATGGCATCACAGTGAAAAAGATGTGCGCCTCGTGCGCCATGAAGGAAGTCCAGAACGACGGTGAGCGGGTTTGCAAGAAAATGGGGCTGAAGGTGAACCAACAGTTCTGTTGCCGCCACTGGCAGATGAGCGACGGCCTGAAGAACGCCGGACTGCAAATGGGAGGGGTGGTTCGCCTGAGAGGAACAAATAAAATCATTATTAAGTGAATATTTGAAGTAATCGAGCGAAGAAAGTGAAGGAAGTCTTGCAAGTGAAATCGAAATTGGCCAAATATATTCCGACACCCTTCACTCACAAACCGCAAGATTATGAAAAAGTATGTATTTGTATTGAATGCCATCGAGCTGTTGAAGCAGCTGCTGAATGGCAAGCGAGTGGAAGGTGTTTTGTACATGGATCAGAACACAGGTAAATTAACTTTCAAGGCGTACAACCGTAAGCCTCAGATCAGGCAAAAAGATGTGCTTGTCAAGAAATTGCCTTGGGGCTGGGTAAGGGAGTCGCTGGAGCGTATCAAGGTGTTTGGCAGCTTTCCTAAGGATATGGGAACGGCAGGCATCATGGGATTGCTCGAAGAGCACAACCGCGATGCGAAGAACGCCCTGATTGAGCGTGAACTGGATCAGATTGAGTTTTGTTAAAGAGAAGGTCGTATGTTTACATATCAGAAAGATACTAAGAGCCTTTTTGTCGCCGAGTGCGGCAAAAAGGACTTCTGGAGGGAGATTCGCAAGTCCTCAACAGCCTTCAATATCGACACGCGCAGGGAAATCCTGCATGCAGTAGATACGCAGGACGAGGCTACGCTGCTGAAATGGGCTGAACATACAGACTTCCAGAAATTTGAACTCAGGACATTGAAGGGCCTGAAGACCAAGATAGGCAAGGAGAAGTGGCAGAACAAGCCGCTCGATAAGAAACTGCTGGCTTGGGCTGACGATCTGAAAAAGTCGCTGACAGCGTTCCAGTTCTGCTGCTATCAGTTTGATGAGGCGACGGTGAAGACCAAGGACGGCAAGACCAAGAAGGGCGCAAGGCGTCTGCTTAAAGGCTGTCATCTGAATGGTCTGGTGATGCTCGACATCGACCATGTGGATAATCCCATGGAGGTATGGGAGAAGCTGCAGAAATGTGAAGCATTGATGGCGCGTGTGGTATTGGTACATATCACCAGTAGCGGTCATGGCATCCGCATCATCTTTATTGCAGACAAGCAGATTGGCAACCTGGCAGATCAGCAAATCTCGTTTGCAGCCGTTTTGGGCTACTCGCCTGACCAGAGCTGCATCGATGCTACTCGAAATTCATTCGCTCCAAAAGAGGATGAAATATTGTTTGTTGACGAAAAACGACTATTTACGTATTATGATGAAGATTTTGACAGGGAGTTTACTCCACAGTATCGTGACAAGAAAACACAGCCGCTGCATCATCAATTCTCTGCTGATGGCGCTGCTGACAGTACTCATAGCCCTAAGGCTCATGCTGTGGCCCATAAGGCTGCTGTGGAAGGGACTGGGAATGTCGGCCAGGTGGACGCTGAGCAAGTATCGAACCCTGTAATGTGGCGCGGTTATGATATACAGCATATTATTGATGCTCGCTATGCAGCCAAGCTGCCGTGCGCAGACGATTCCAATCGTCACAAAGAAAGTCTCAAACTGGCAACCGACCTGCTGCTCATGCTCGATGGTGACAAGCAGTTGGTGCAGCGCATTGTGGAGAGCCAGCCGTGGGTACAGGAAATCATCGACGAGAGGGATGAGAACGTCACCCAGACTGTGGAGAGTGCTGCCGGTTGTATCGCTGAAAAGGAAAAGAAGTATGGTGCAAATGTCAGACCATCGAAGGCGATGCAAGAGGCGGTGGAAAGGGTTTGCGGTCAAACGTATGGGGTAATTATTTCTCCCCCTGAGTCAGGGGGAGTTAGAGGGGGTCTGAACAAGGGACTGTTTGAGGGCGTTCAGACCACCCCGCCTAAAGGCACCCCTCCTCGCTCGGCTTTGCCGCTTGGCTCGTCCAAGAACTTAGGAGGGGAAATAGATACCCTGCTGTGGGACTGGGGCGAGAAGATAGAGGCATTGTTTGTGGAATTCCCTTTGCTGAAAGATATCTGCAAGGGACTGAAACGTAACCAGTATCCTGCGGCGTTGTTCGTGGGTGGTGGTCTGCTGATGACACTCATGACAAGGTGCACGTATCGCTTCTATCATCGCCCAGAGGAACTGCGCAGGCTCAATAATTCGACGTTGATTATCGGCGATCCTGCCTCAGGAAAGTCGTTTGCCACCAGGCTTTTTAAACTGATTGCGGCTCCCATCGTCGTTGCTGACAAGATTGGCAAGGATGCCATCAATGCCTATCGCGAGCAGATGCGTACCAAGGGTGCGAATAAAGAGAAGCCGAAGAAACCAAAAGTAGTGGTGCGCATCCATCCGGCTCGAACCTCGAACGCACAGTTTATTCAGGACATGGTGAATGCCATTGAGGAGGTGGACGGCGAGCCGATGCAGCTGCACATGCTGACCTTCGACACGGAGCTGGATAATACGTTGTCGTTGCAGAAGGGTGGGGCGTACATCGACAAGCAGGCTCTGCAGTTGAAAGCGTTCCACAATGAGGAAGACGGTCAGGCTTACTCGAATGTGGATAGTATCTTTCAGGAATTCTATGTCATCTGGAATTTCATCTACACGGGTACGCCGATTGCCCTGAAGAAACTGGTGAACGAGCAGAATTTCGGTAGTGGCCTCGCCACACGCTTGACCTGCATCCCTCTGCCAGCTACCAACTTTGAGATGATGGAGCGTGAGAGTCACGTTGATTTTGAGAGCGATGCCCGTTTGAAAGCGTGGGCTGAGAAATTGGATAGGATTAAGGGTGAACTGAGCGTTCAGAAAATCGTAGATGAACTTTACGACTGGACAGAACGTCGCATGGAAGATGCCAAGGATAATGACTCGAAGGCCGATGAGATGCTACTGAAGCGTTGTGCCTATCACGGGCTGAATTTCGCGGCGCCGTTTATCGTGATGCGCCACTGGGACAAAATGCATCAGGATGGACAGTATTGGTGTGGCGAGTTTGAGACGGACGAGGTGGACTGGCGACTGGCAGAGTTGATCACCAACATCCAGTTTGCCTGCCAGCGCCATTATTTCGGAGCCATGGCTGAGGCTTATTTCGACAATAAGTTGAAGGATGCTTCTGTGAACATCCAGCGCAAGCAGAAAACACTTGAAGCTTTCGGCCGTCTGCCAGATGAGTTTACTATTGAGGATGTGGTTCGTTGTTTCAACTTGGGCAGTGCTGCCTCCGCTCGTAAGAAGGTGACACGTCTGTATCGCGACCATTTGATAAAGAAGGTGAGCGAGGAGAAGGGCGGTGAAAAGGCCTTGTTTCAGAAGACTGGCACCATCATGCTATAACCATTTCCCTGATGCCGCGGCACTGCGGCAGCGCGGCGGCGCGGCATTGGGATTTTCATATTAAACTTATAAGAACTATGACAGAAGTAAGTATCAACAAACAAGCAAAACTCTCCCCGCACTTTACCATAGGGGAGTTAACCAAAACGAGTTACCATACGTTGGACGGGAATATTCCGAACCGGGTGGCGATTGAGAACCTGAAAAGGATTTGCGGGTGGTTAGAGATATTGAGGGAGCGTTATAATCGGAAGTACGGGGATTCTATTTCTCCCCCTGAGTCAGGGGGAGTTAGAGGGGGTCTGAACGCGCGAAGTTCTGCTGTCGTTCAGACCACCCCTGCCCCTCCTCGCTCGGCTTTGCCGCTTGGCTCGTCCAAGAACTTAGGAGGGGAAATACCCGTCGTGATTAGCAGCGGGTATCGGAGTGAGGAGGTGAATAGGAAGTGTGGGGGAGCGAAGGGGAGCAATCACCTGACAGGCTGCGCGGTGGATGTGAAGTGCTTAGGTCCGGAGCAGATGATACGCTATGCCTGCCTCCTGCTCGATACAGCCGATGAGAATGGCTGGGTGTTTGATGAGCTCATCCAAGAGAAGCGCGGGACAACCTATTGGATTCACTTCGCGGTGCGCCCAAAGGACAATCGCCGGAAGATTCTTTTCGACTGTAGGTGAAAGAAAGCACGACCATCAAGGGTGGCTGACTACGATTTTCTTTCCGTTTTTGATATAAATGCCGGGTTTCGGAGACAGGTTGGATATTTGGCGACCCTGTAGGTCGAAGACCTTAATGGGCATTTCGCCTTCTGACGTAATAGTGGTGATGCCGAGGGCGTCGGATACTATGGGAACGAACGCGGCTTGTGAGTTCAGTGAGGCATAGACGTCGAAGGGCTGGAGGGTTGTCGGCGTGTCGAGGCGGCGGAAGCCCCAGTGGCCATTCTGCCAGGCCAGTAAGTAGTCGCCGGCATAGAGTGGGATGGCGGTGTATGTGCCGCGAAGCCAACTGTCGACCGGTGACTTGGCAAACGATACCTCACCCGATCCGCTGAAGACGGCGGTACCCTCGCCCTGTACGATGACTGGGGTGTGGGCGGGAATTACCGTGATGGCTGTGAGCTGCAGGGCATCGCTGAGCGTGAAGGCCTCGAAACCCTCGGGTACGTTGGCGGCGAAGGGGAGCATCAGCAGCCGGCAGCCGTCAATGGGTGCGGTGAGTGTGGCGTCATTGGCGTTGAAAGCCTGCTTCGGACGGAAGTCGCCACCATCTGCGGAGAGTGCCAGATGTTGGCAGACATTGCCAACGATGAGATTAGTGGATTGGGCAGACTCGCCGACTATGCTCTGGTCAGACAACCATACCATGCGGTTGGAGCCTTCCTGCCACGGGAACGTCGACGGACTGCTGGTGCAAGCGGTGAGGTCGAGGTCGGTGCAATGGGCATCAGCGGTGTATTCCTGCACATAGCTGTCGTCTTCAACATAGTCGCCGCTCAGCGTGGCGGCATAGTCGTTGGAACCGTTGTCGAGTGTCACATCGCCCAGGGTCAGCGTGAGAGTCGACGACCAATTGTTGTTGGTCAGCGAGATGATGCCCTGACAGCCGTCTTTGAGTGTGGTGGGGGAGAGGTCGAAGGTGAGAGTGAAGTTCTCGCGGCGCTCGAGGCTCAGGTCGCCGTAGTCGTGCGAGGCCACCTCGCCTGCGTTGTTGACGTAGATGATGGTGGTCTTTGCCGAACTGTAGTTCATCGTTGAAGTGACTTTCTTCACCTCGATTACCAGTCGGCTGTAGCGGTCGTCGAGGGCTATGTAGCCGTTGTTGGCATCGGTGCGTGAGGAGATGAGCGGATTGCTGTGATCGAGTTTTTTGGTCTTGCCACTCATCTTATAGTTGGTGCCGAAGGCTGACTTCGTGGTGGTCATGTCGTCGAGACGGTCGAAGCGGGTGACTGTACCACTCATGTTGGAGACCTGACGGTTGCGGCTCTTGATGAAAAGCACGGTGCTGACGCTCTGTGCCGGGATGGTGGCGACGGGTCGGCAGGTCTCGGCGTCGGGGGTGAGCGTTGTGGCAGTCATGCTCTTGGTTTTGGTGGTGCTATAAAGCTGGCCGCCCTGGGTGTAGAAGGGGAGGTCGAGTGTCACAGGGGCATCTTCGTTGCTGGCGTTGGCCACGACGGCCACCACAGTATCGCCTGTCTGCGAGAGATAGGCCGAGCCCTCCAATGGGGTTGATCCGAAGTTGATGTCGATGCGTGTCATGCCGGTGACGAATTTGGCGAAGTGGGCCATGACGTAGCCGCGTTTGGTGACGGTTCCGCTGCTGCCGGCTCCTGTGGTGCCGTCGCCCAGCATGGCGTAATAGCGCTTGGCGGCATAGTGAATCCAGGCGTTGAAGTCGCCCACCATGCAGGTGTTGATGGCGCGGAAGAAGTCGAAGAAATCCTTTGAGAAGTCGAAATTGCGTTTCTCTGCATCGGATTTGTTCTCATTCCAGTTGATGAGGTATTCGGTCATCCATATCTCTTTGCCTTTCGCGGCGAGGTTTTTATAGGCCGACTGTATGCCGCCGTACTGGTGGCCGCCGTAGATGTCGAAACCATTCAGCACGTCGGCTTTGTTCAAGGCATTCACGTAACCGTCGCTACAGCCGATGGACTCAGGTGCCATCACCTTACAGCTGATAGTGGGGCCATAGGTCTTCACAAATTCGGCCATCTCGCTGGTCGACCACAGACAGCCGGCATAGCTGGCGGCCCAGTCGGGCTCGTTCTGGATAGAGATGGCGTCGAGTTCCACGCCGTTCTGACGCAGATACTGCACATAGTCCTCCAGATACTGGGCATAGTCGGGCCAGTTCTCGCGCTTCAGCCGGCCTTCCTTGCCATCGCTGGTCTTGGCGTTGCTCGAATTGTTGGTCTTCCACTCGGCAGGCTGTCCCCACGGTGAGGCGAAGACGATGAGGCCCATCTGTTTGGCGGTCTTGGCGGTAGAGAGCGACTGGCTCCAGGTGTTCTTGCCGATGGGGATATACATACGCATGATGTTGCAGCCTACGGTGCTTTCCGCCCCCCAGACTTTCTTGATGTCGGCTGTCGACATGTGGCCGTACTGGAATTGTGGCGAGCAGACAAATCCACCGAAACCTGTGATGCGCTGATGTGTCTTCGTGGCATCGAAACGGACGGTGGGCTGCGCCACCGAATGTGTGAACGAGAGGGCCATGACGAGGCCCAAGATATATATTCTTTTCATGCTACTTAATATTTGTTGCAAAGATACTGCTTTTTTCCTTTCAGCAGGCATTATCATGTTTCAAAATGTGTCGTATTTGTTTCATCGTGGCATTTTTCCCTTTTTTTGATCTATTCTGAAAAAAAATAATTACCTTTGTCGCCGCAATGACAAATCATCGGATAATCACTATACTTATAGCCGTCCTAACAGTCTGTGAGGTGATGGCTGGGCGACCCAAGATAGGGCTGGCCCTTGGAGGAGGCGGCGCCAAGGGAGCGGCCGAGGTAGGCGTGCTGAAGGCGCTCGAAGAGGCGGGCATTC
>Ga0310786_10007270_pt1 | contig 14485 bp, 6 predicted proteins | sample AusTroGonzalo_MG_FD_203881 | JGI IMG/M metagenome (GOLD analysis project Ga0310786, IMG submission 203881) | Bovine rumen microbial communities from tropical cattle in Woodstock, Queensland, Australia - Gonzalo_03 (v2) (version 2) | ecosystem: Host-associated > Mammals > Digestive system >... | reverse complement strand
GTCACAACAACCGGGTACGCCTCATCGGGTTCAATAAAGTTTCCAAGTTGTTTTTTGCCGACGGCATCGTCGCCTGTAATGCGCATGACATAGCGAGGATCTTCCTTCATCATGTCGGCATTCAATGTCGCCAATAGTTGACGCATCGCCTCTGCTTCTTCCACATCCGGGCAGAACACAATGGTCTTGGTCATACGACCAATCTTGTAAAGCATTTGAGTGATTCGTCTAGCAACGACCTCACGGCGAGTCTTGATAACAAGTTCGCGGCCAAAGTCCGGACGCTGATAAAGCTGTTCCGGAATCACATTGCCAAAAAGGTCTATTTCTTGTGGGCCATCAGGAGTCCAGCCGTTCAAATCCACGTTCAAGAAGCTATTGGTCACGCGGTACGGAGCCAAGAATCCATCTTCAATTCCCTGCTTCAGGGAATACGTGAAAACTGGCTCGCCAAAATATTCCAAATTATTTGCGCCGAACTTCACTTTGGGAGTAGCGGTCATTCCTATTTGAGTTGCACCGCTGAAATATTCCAGAATTTTTCGCCATTCGGAATCTTCTTTAGCACTACCGCGGTGGCATTCGTCCACCAGAATCAAGTCGAAGAATTCAGGCTGGAATGTCGTAAACGGATCAGGCACGCCTTCATCGTACGAAACCAGCTGCTGGTACAAAGCCATGTAGATTTCGTAACTGGAATCCAGTTCCTTGCCCTTTATCTTCGTCATTATCTTGGTGAAAGGTTTAAAATCCTGGACCATGGTCTGGTCGATAAGGATGTTGCGGTCCGCAAGATAAAGGATCTTCTTTTTGCAACCGGACTTATGCAGACGTTCCATAATCTGGAACGCCGTAAAGGTTTTGCCCGTTCCCGTTGCCATCACGAGCAATATTCTCTGTTGGCCTTTCGCAACAGCCTCAACCGTACGGTTGATTGCTATACGTTGGTAATAGCGTGGAGAATGCGTATCCACATCCCAATAGTAGGGCTCGTTGATGACCTTTTCTTGTTCGGGCGTGAACTGCTTGGCAGCTTTCAAGCGTGCATGAAGTTGTTCTTTCATCGGGAACTGTTCTAGTGTGAGTTCTGTTTCAACACCAGTCAAAAAGTCGTGCTCGACAAATCCATCGCCATTGCTACTATAGGCAAACGGCACATCAAGGATTTGAGCGTATTCCATAGCTTGTTGCAGACCGCCACCCATCGGATGATTGTTGTCTTTCGCTTCAACAATGGCAATTGGGTAATTTGGGGCAGAATAAAGCAGGTAGTCTGCCTTTTTGCCCTGTTTGCGGGCATGCTTGCCGCCCTGAAAAATCACGCGCCCATCGGTAAAGTACTTTTCCATATACATGTCTTCGGCCGCCCAGCCAACAGCGTTTAACGCCGGCGTTATGTAGCGGTTCTTGATATCTTCTTCGGAAAGTTCTTTCTTGTTTTCGGGCATATGAAACCTTAATACAAATATATATCAAAATGCAGGGAGTGATAGCCCTCAATTCCTCACACCGCATCTGTATACAAAAAACTGGTAGTTTCCAAAATGGAAACTACCACTCTTAAAAGGTGATGCCGGAACGGAGTCCGGCATAACAATTCAACGTCCGTGCGGTTCCCCGCACATTCCCGCTTTTACTTCTGCAAATTCAAACTTGCATTGGCAGCACCGTACAAACTAATGCTGTAATCCTTGATGAGGTACACCGGAATCTTGTTCAAGAGCGGACGGATGTTCGGATTGTAGTTCTTTTCGAACCAGGTCATGAACAAGTTGTCGCGTTCGAGCCAGCGGAGGTCCTTCTGGACCGTTCCACCTGCGAGGTAGAAACCGCCGAGCGGGAGGAACAACGTGCAAGCGTCGCTGGCGAAGCGGGCAAGCATCTTCACGAACATGCGCATCATTTCAGCAGCAACCGGATCGGTATCGCTGGCGCGGCTGATGTACTTCGGACGGTCGTGCCAATCGGTTTCTTCAATCTTCTTGAAGGCATCGTTCTGCGGTACGCCCTTCGTGTCGCGCCACCATTCATAGAGGTGAGCAAGGCCCATGCCAGAGACGAGCGGTTCGACGCCCGGCACGGTGCCGATGCGCTTTTCCATGTAGTCGCGGAAATCCTGGGTTTCCTTGTCAAACGGAGCAAACGTGGAGTGACCACCTTCAGAGCAAGCCGGGATGTACTTTTCGCCGTCAAATGCGAGGAAGCCAACGCCCATACCCGTACCCGGACCAATCACGGCCTTCGTGGCAGCCTGCGGCTTCGGTTCGCTACCGTCGGTGTGCTTGAACTTGAGGATCTGTTTCGGGTCATCGACGTCGAGAGTCGGGATGCCATAGCTAATGGCCATAAAGTCGTTAATCACGAGGGTCGGGATGCCGGTTGCATTCGTGATGGCATCGCCGTCAACGCACCACGGGAGGTTCGTCATGACGCACTTGTTGTTTGCCACCGGACCTGCGGCGCTGATGCAGATGTGGGACGGCTTCAAATCCGCGCGGTTTTCGATTGCCGCCTTGAGCGTTTCGCGGATCGGTGTGTCGAGTCCTTCAATGCACTGGCTCGGGCAAACGGTTTCGAGGATGAGCGTGAACTTGCCATCCTTGTAGCCCACAAGACCAAGGTTCGTATTCGTACCACCGATATCACCCGCCAAAACGAGACGGTCAAACTTAGCATCGGGATTAAGCCATTTAATTTCCATAATTAAAACTCCATGATTTTCAGCTTGAATATAAGTAATTTTGCCTCAAAAAATTCCACCAACCCACACGAATTACACGTATGTAACAAAAACAACTGATTTACCCCGCTCAAAAAATATACATTAAGCCCATAGGGACCTATTTATTATGGGTAGGTTCTAAAATCAACACTTCAATCAACAGAGACCATGCGCGCTATTCTTGCACTCTTTTACTACATCGTCGTTTTCACCATTATGGTTGTCGCGGGCATCCCGTACACCCTCTACTGCGGTATCCGCGGTCACTGGGAAAAATGCACCAATGTCTGCTATTACTCATTCAAGTACGTCATTTTTAAGCTGTTCCGTATCAAGGTTTCCGTCAAGGGTGCCGAAAACATCCCGCAGGGTATGAACTACGTCATCGTCGCAAACCACCAAAGCTTTTTGGATATCAACGTCATCTGGCATTCCATCACGACCGCATCGTTTATGGCCAAGGCAAGCCTCTGGAAGGCGCCCGTGTTCGGCTGGGCACTGACCCGCTCCGGCAACATTCCTATCCATAAAAACCCGCGCATGAACGCAGGCCTCGGCAAGATCCTCAAAAAGCGCCTCGAAAGCAACTACAACATAGTCGTGTTCCCCGAAGGCCACCGTACCGAAGACGGTCACATGCTCAAGTTCCAAAATGGAATTTTCCGCTTGGCAAAAGAACAGCATTTTGCGATTTTACCAGTTACATTTATTAATACCGGAAAGATTCTCCCGAAGGTCAAGTGGGCCGTCTATTCCGGCACCGTCGAGGTGGTCGTTCACCCGCTGATCCGTTATGAAGATTACGCCGACAAGCCAATGGCCGATCTCCGCGACGAAACTCACGATTTAATTGAATCCGCGATGCCTTACAAGCAGGCGGAGCTTGCCACCGCAGCAAAAGAAAAGGAGGCTTGATTATGGCTAAAGAATTACCGAGCGAAGAACAGATCATTGCAATTATTCGCGACGAACCCATGGTAGGGAGCCAGCTCCGTAGCGCTCTCGGCCTCCCGAAAAAACAGAAAATGGCATTCAAGCAGCTCCTCGCCGACATGGTCGAGCGTGGTGTTTTAAAGCGTTCTGCGCACAAGGAATACCAGCTGGGCGATGGCGAGCCTCTCGAAGAAAAGCGCGAAAAGCGCCTCAAGAAGTTTGCTGAGCAGGGCTCCGAAGACAACCGCCGTCCGGGCGCACGCAGCCGCAGGCAGACCGAAAAGGATTCCGGCACGCGCGTCAAGCGCGGCATTCTGCACCAGACCGGCGAAGAAGACTGGCAGGTGACCGAACTCGATACCGGCAAGGTGTACGAGATGTGCCACCGCAGGCAGGCTCCGGGCAAGGAAGGCGAGACCATCAGCTTCACGCTGTATCCCCACCCGAAGTTCAAGCACAGCTACTTGGCAAAGGTCGACCGTTCTGCCGAAATTATGAACGTGACCTGGGACGAAGTCAAGAAGCAGTTCATGGAAGAAAGCAACCTTCCCAAGGACTTCAGCCCCGCCATCAAGAAGTATGTCGAGTCCATCTCCGACCCGACGGAAAAGGACTTCAAGGGCCGCGTGGACTACCGCAAGCTCGACATCCTTTGCATTGACCCCGAAGGCGCCATGGACCATGACGATGCCATCAGCGTGGAACGCAAGGCAGACGGCGGCTACAAGCTCGGCGTTCACATCGCCGACGTGAGCTACTACGTGCCCGAAGGATCTGAACTTGACGAAGAAGCTCTTGAAAGAAGCTACACGCAGTACCTGCCGTGGACCGCAGTGCCGATGCTCCCGGAAAAACTTTCGAGCGGCGTTTGCAGCCTGCACGAAGGCGTGGACCGTTGCGCATTCACCTGCATGATGGATCTCGACAAGAACGCAAACGTGCTTTCCTGGGACTTCCACCGCAGTGTCGTGAAGATTACGAAGGGCATCACTTACCAGCAGGCCGTGCAGATGATGGAAGCTGGTGACGACTCCATCAAGGCGCTCGCCGAAGTGACCGCACTCCTCAAGAAGAACCGCACCAAGGAAGGCCTGCTCGAATTCCAGACCACCGAATACGGCTGCAAGTTCGACGAAAATGGCGAACCCATCAAGATTGTTCCGCGCGAACACGACGAATCGAACTCGTGGGTCGAAGAGTGCATGCTCATTGCGAACAACTGCTGTGCCAAGGAACTCAAGCAGCGCAAGCTGCAAGGCATTTACCGCATCCATGAAGCTCCGGACACCAAGGACATCATGGAACTCTACTACATGTACCCGGATCTGTTCAAGGACGCTCCGGTGATGTTGCGCGACTTGGGCAAGCCGCGCAGCGGCGACACGAACCTGAACCCGACGGCATTCAAGCTGTACGAGCACTTGGTCAAGCGCGCCCAGGGCGACGAGACGCTTACGAACCGCATTCTGCGCAGCATGCAAAAAGCGCACTACGATTCTAACAGCTTTGGTCACTTCGCCTTGAACTGGCAGGATTACAGCCACTTCACTTCGCCGATCCGCCGTTACGCCGACCTCTGGTGCCATCGTGAACTCGCCCGCAAGGGTAAGGAAATCGACGCCGAACGCGCAAACAGCGTGATTGAAGTTTGCGACTTGATCTCGGCAAACGAAATCAAGAACATGAAGGTGGAACGCATCGCCATCAAGGTGTGCGGCTGCTGGATTTTGAAGAACCGCATCGGCGACAGCTTCGAAGCGACAGTCACGGGCATCGAAGAATGGGGCATTTACGTTTCCATCGAAGACCCGATTGCCGAAGGTCTCGTGCGTTACCGCGACATCGCTGGCGACGACTTCTATGTGTTCAATCCAGACCAGGGGCTTGCATTTGGCAAGCGCAGCGGCCGCACCTTCCGCCGTGGCGACAAGGTGATGGTTCAACTCCTCAGAGTGGACCCATTGCGCGGTCAGGCAGACTTCAGCATTACCGAAAAGCTGAGCGCCGAACCGAAAAAGCGCCGTACCCGCGAAGATACCGAACGCGACGCCCGCAACTACAAGGAACGCGCTGACCGCGCCGCGGCCGCCGAAGCCCTTGGACTTGTGAGCCAGCCGGACGAAGACGACGATTACGAACCGGAATATGTTTCTCGCGGTCGCCGTGGACGCAGGGACTTTGACGCCGACGGTCCGAGCTTTGAACGTACCGGACGCGACGCCCGCGGGCACAAGGGACTCCGCAAGACCCGCAGTTCCCGTGACGGCGAAGGATTCCACGTGGCAAGCGAGCCACGCGAAGCAAGACGTGGACGCAAGTCCTTCGGCGACAAGTTCTCGCACGGACGTGGCGGACGCAGCTCCCGCAGAGGAAGGTAGTTGATTGGAAGATAAGAAGGTCGCACTCTACGCCAGTTACCAAACCGGGGAAGACCTCCCCGGCTATGTCCGCTTTGCGCTCAAACATCTCGCCGAAACCGATTTCAAGGTCGTACTCCTCACGAACCGCCGGACACTCTCAAATGAGACCTACGAGTTCCTGAAGGAGAACAACATCGAGCTTTTCCTCACCGAAAATCGCGGATTCGACTTTGGCATGTGGAAGCGCTACCTGCAACTGCAGGCCAACCGCAAGGACAGCGCCGGAAACTACGTTCCCGGCTTTTCGGCAAAGAGCATCGACCGCCTGCTTCTCATCAACGACTCCATCGTCTATTACAGGAACAAGTTCAAGGAATTCTTCGAACGTGCGGAACAGAGCCCCGCAGACGTCGTTTCGCTGACCAGCAACGACGAATTCGCCCCTCACCTGCAATCGTTCTTCTTGTATATGAAACCGGCCGCCTTCGGTGTGTTCTTCTTGCACATCCTCGAGACTCCGGAACAGACCGAATTCTATGACGTGACCCGCAAGCTCGAAGTGGGCCTCAGCGAAAAATTCACCGAAGCCGAAATCATCATGGAATCGCTCTACCATACCGAGCGCCCCGTCTTCTTCGCCTACGACGAACTCGTCCGGCAAGGAGCAGGGTTCATCAAGCGCAAGCTCCTGGAACGCCGCTTTAGCTACGAAGAAAAGAAGCATTTCGTGCGCCACCACGCCTACGATGCACTCAATATGGATTACACGTCGCTCGTACTCAATGCGGGCCTAGAAAGCGACTTTGACGCAAGCTGGCTACCCAAGAGCAGCGAAACAAAGGTCGACCATATCAAGGACCTCATTTGGGAAAAGGGCTTCCAGCTCGTCGGATTCCCCGCCAAACGGCTGATCGACAAATTCAAGAAATAAAAGGAACAGTGGGTAGAACTTAGTTCGCCAAAGCCTCGCAATACACATTTCAAATACAAAAAAAGACGCCCACATCTATGAGCGTCTTTTCATTTGGTTCTTTTTTATTTCATTCTTGCGATTTTCGTTTTACCACCGACTTTTACAAGATAATTCCCCGCAACCGGCATAGTAATATTGAAATTCGAAGCATCGCAAACTCCGTTTTTCAATTCACGTCCTTGCATATCAAGGACTACATATTTTTCACCAACCGTCGCCGAAGAAACTTGAATTGTCCGTCCCAATGAACTAACTATGAAACCAGACTTATTCAAGCCATTTTCAGCAAGTCCCGTCACAACAGAACTATCGAATACAGCCGTATATGTAACATTTTCACTCACGGCTACAATCGACGGAGACCAACCCTTAAATGTGTAAGAGTACTGACCAGAAGAGTTCTTTGTCGGAACATCGCCCATATAATTGGGCTTTTCTCCATAAGCCACATCATCTGATTGCAATGTCGTTGTTCCGTTTTTAAACGTAACGCTATACGTACGCAAAGTGCTATCGAATACTGCCGTATATGTAACAGGCTCAATTACAGCAAACAACGCCGGATCCCAACCCTTAAAGGTGTACACATACTTTTCTGTGGATTTCTTCGTCGGCGTGCTGCCTGTATAACCTGGCTTATCGCCATAAGCAACATTACTTGACTGCAATATATCTGAACCATTCTTGAATGTAATCGTATATTCGTGCAATGTACTGTCAAACAATGCCGTATAAACAGCATCTTCTGTCACTGCCGTAATCGTCGGGTTCCAACTCTTGAATGTATACACATATTGAGCAGTCGATTCCTTGGTCGGCGTGCTACCAGCATAACTAGGCTTGGTGCCATAAGCAACATTACTTGACTGCAATACATCCGTTCCATTCTTGAATATAATCTCATATTCACGCAATGTACTGTCAAACAGCGCCGTATAGGTTCTCGTTCCAGTCACGGCCGTAATCGTCGGACTCCAAGCCTTGAATGTATATGTATATCGAGCTGAAGACGTCTTTGTCGGCGTATCCCCTGCATAACTAGGTTCGGCACCATACGCAACATATCCCGATTGCAACGTCGTTGTTCCATTTTTGAATGTAATGCTATATGTACGCAACGTGCTGTCAAACAATGCTGTATAAGTTGCAGCACCTGTTACCGTTGCAATTGTCGGATCCCAGCTCTTGAATGTATATGTATATTGAGTCGTCGACGACTTCGTTGGCGTGCTGCCACTATAACTAGGCTTAGAACCATACGAGACAGTGCTTGTCTGCAAAGTCTTTGTTCCGTTCTTGAACGTAATAGTATATGTACGCAATGTACTGTCAAACAATGCTGTATACGTTGCAGCACCTGTTACCGTTGCAATCGTCGGATTCCAGCTCTTGAATTTATATGTATATTGAGCCGTCGATGCTTTCGTTGGCGTGCTGCCACTATAACTAGGCTTAGTACCATACGAAACACTGCTAGACTGCAATACCGTTGATCCATTCTTGAATGTAATGTCATATGAACGCAACGTACTGTCAAACAATGCTGTATAGGTAGCCGCACTTGTTACAGCTGTAATTGCAGGGGTCCAACTCTTGAACGAATACGTATATTTAGCCGATGCGGTTTTTGTAGGAGCATCACCCGTATATTTGGGCATTTCTCCGTAAGAAACCTCTCCGGACTGCAATTGTACATTTCCATTCATAAAAGTCACTATGTACTTTTGCACCTGATAAACAGCATCAATATCTGTATTTTCAGTTATTTCGACTACATCCCCGGCCTTTCCAATTAAAGATGTTCCTTTGTAGAAGCCCACAAAATCATAACCGGTAATAACAGAAGCCTTGGGCAGCACATAACTAGTCCCCTTTTCAACAACGGTACTATCAATAGTCAGACCATTTGCATGAACGGCAACATACACCATATCCAAGACTTTAACAGGAATCACAATTTCTGCAGAAGTCGTATAATTCCGGGCGTCTGTCGGAACAAAAACAACCGCATAGCCATCATTCTGCAAAGACGGTTTTAAGCTAGGCGTTTTCCACACAAATTCGCCTTCAACATTAGCTTTACCACCCGAAAGAATCGACGAAGCCAAAGTTTCTCCAAATATGACATCATTTGCCTTTGGATTTTGTACAATAACAGGCGTTGCCTTTTTAATTTGGAATATCGTTGAAGCCTTTCCGCTATAGTTTCCTTTCATTTTCACGAAAACAGAAGCCGTACCCACATTTATATTATTTGCATATTCAACAGTATAATCTGATGCAGGCAGCAGGGACTCTCCATTATAAACCGAGACTTCCGGAGTCAAGGCTTCACCTGTATACACAACATCAGCAATCGTTGCAATTGAAGGTTGCACGGCAATACCAGCGATTTCGAAATCGACAATTTTGCAGCCGCTATAAGGTTTAACGCCACAAATATTAATGGATGCAACACCAGCATTCACATTATTTTCATAAGCAATCGTATATTCAGTTTCATACGCCAAAGTTTCACCGAAAAGCGTAACCGAGGTTACCAACGGAGTCTTTGCAGTTCCGTCATAAGCAAAGCCTTTAAGAGACTCGGTCGTAACAACAGCATTTACAAAAGAATTAGAATAAATCTGCAAATACGGGTAAGAATCCTTCAACATCTTCCATGTATCAACAAAGTCCCAATCTTCAAAGGTCGACAGAGTTTTCATTTCCGCCGTTGTCTTATCAGGATTTCCCGTTAACGAGACAGAACCTACACCACCGTCAATTCCAAGATTACACTTAGACTTATCATAATACGATTTTTTAACCGTTAAAGATCCATTCACATAGCCAACCATACATCCCGTATAGACAGGATCTTCGTCCATTCCTTTGACAACGCCACTGGAATAGGTTTCTTCTACAGCCCCTTTAGCAAAACCAACAAGGCCGCCGATATAATAATTACCAACTTCATCTGCGGGATCACCATAGTAATGGCCTGTAACATTACCATTTGCATAAGATTGAGAAATCGATGTTCCATCAAAACGACCTACCAAGCCACCCAACTTTGTGGTTCCAGAAATATTACCCAAGGCCATGGATTTACTTATAGATCCACCATATTGATAGCCAACGAGACCACCCAAATTATCATTACCTGCACTGGAATTATTTTCATCTCCATCAACATTACCTATGGCATAAGAATTCGAAACATCTCCATAAGCACTACCTACAAGGCCGCCAACATTATCGTCACCTTTAACGTTCGCCGTAGAATAAGAACTATCAACAGCAGACTTGGCATAACCAGCCAACCCACCCACTTGATAAATACCTGTTACAGAATCTCCGATAAAATACGAGACATCGATAGAATCTACACCTAATCCAACTAAGCCACCAACAACATTACGTCCCTTAACATAGTCCGCTTTTGCGTAAGAATTACGGTTTTTCCCAGCATAACCCGCAAGGCCACCAACAGAATCAAGACCAGATACATTACCCACAAAATGAGATTCCGTTATTGCAGAAGACGCATAACCCGCAAGACCGCCAACATAGTTAGCCTCACCTTTTACAGAGCCTTCCGTAAAAGACTGCGATATAGAAGAACCTCTTCCAACAAGACCCCCTATATAACGAACGGATCCCGTTACATTTCCCTTCGAGTGGGAATTTATCACAGCACTAGAGGTATTACCCAACAAGCCACCCACATAACTTCCTGTACCAGAAACATCACCCTCTGAATACGAAGCCGTCACTGTAGAGCCTCCGTTTCCAGCAAGACCACCTACATAGCCAGCACCTTCAATGTTTCCGCCAGTATGATAACAGGTATCCACCTTTCCCGCAGAACCAGCAACGCCACCGACATAATCCTTTTTTCCAGCAACAGAGCCTTCTGCATACGACTGAGATATCGAAGAACCAGATCCGATAAGACCGCCTACATAATATCCACCCCCTGTCACATTTCCCTTAGAATAGGAATTCTTTACAGCATAACTAGTTAATCCCAACAAGCCACCCACATAATTCCCAGAACCAGAGACATCACCCTCTGAATACGAAACTGTTACCGTAGAAGTTTCTTTTCCAACAAGTCCCCCTACATAAGCAGCTCCTTCAACATTTCCCTTTACATGATAACTAGAATCGACCTTACCAGCATAACCAGCAACGCCACCGACATAATCCTTTTGTCCAACAATAGAGCCTTCTGCATACGACTGCAATATCGAAGTTCCATACCCAATAAGACCGCCTACATAGCCACTCCCTGTTACATCACCCTTAGAATACGAATAGGACAATGAAGTTCCATTTCCAACAATACCTCCTACATAGCTTCCACCCCCCGTCACGTTTCCCCTAGAATATGAATGTGACAAAGTATCATAAATAGAACCAGCAACGCCACCGACATATCCCAATCCACTAACAACGCCATCAGTATGCCAACAGGAATCTATTATAGAACGTATATAAGAAGTGGAAGAACCAGCTCGATTCATTCGTCCTACAACACCGCCAACGTAATTATTTCCTACCACTTTTCCTTGAGAACTAGCTTTCAATATATTTCGACGAACATATTTTGAACCACTAGAACTTCTATATATCGAATCTAGGCCAATCACGCCACCAACATAATCCTCACCTTGAACATTTGCTACAGAATACGAATTCTTGACAACCACATATGTCTGTGCAGAAGTTCCGCTAAAAGAAGTGAATGAAATGCCAACCAAGCCACCCACATAATTTCCCAAAGTGGACACATCACCTTCATAATGAGAATCTGTCACCGATGATGTAGCATAGCCAATAAGACCACCTACATAATTTGTTTTTCCCGTAACAGGTCCATTAGCATACGACTGCGACACGCTTCCCGCATATCCTGCCAAACCGCCAACATAAGCTGCATTTCCGCTAACAATACCTTCAGCATACGATTTCGATATCAAATTACCACTCCCTACAAGACCTCCAACATAACTACCTGAGCCAGTTACATTCCCCTTGGAATAAGAACTCGACACAGCGTAAGTTGTATACCCCAACAAGCCACCAACATAACTTCCAGTACCAGAAACATCACCTTCCGAATATGAAGCAGACACCATAGAAGTCGCTTTTCCTACAAGACCTCCTACATAACCAGCACCCTCAACATTTCCCTTTATATGATAACTGGAGTCGACCATTCCAGCAGAACCAGCAACACCACCGACATAACTCGATTTTCCAGCAACAGCACCCTCAACATACGACTGCAATATAGAGGCTCCAGACCCAACAAGACCACCAACATAGCTTCCATCCCCAGTCACATTCCCCTTAGAATATGAATGTGACAAAGTATCGTAAATAGAACCAGCAACACCACCGACATAACCCATTCCATTAACAATTCCGTCAGTATGCCAACTGGAATCTATTTTAGAATGAATATAAGAAGTGGAGCCAGCACGATTCATTCTTCCAACAACACCGCCAACATAATTTTTTCCTTCAATTTTTCCTTGAGAACTTGCTTTCAAAATATTTCGACGAACCAAAGTTGAACCACTAGAATTTTTATATATCGAATCTAGACCAATCACGCCACCGACATAATTCGCACCTTGAACATTTGCTACAGAATACGAATTCTTGACAACCTCATAGGTATATACAGAAGTTCCGCTATAAGAAGAGAATGAAGCTCCAATCAAGCCACCCACATAATTTCCCAAAGTGGATACATCACCTTCATAATGAGAATCCGTCACAGACGATGTTGCAAAACCGACAAGACCACCTACATAATTCAACTTACCCTTAACAGGCCCATTAACATACGACTGCGATACGCTGCTTGCATATCCAGCCAAGCCGCCAACATAACTAGAATCGCCTTCAACGCTTCCTTTCGCATACGATTCCGATATCGAAGCTGAACGTCCCGCCAAACCACCGACATAGTTTCTTGACGAAGAAACATCGCCCTCATGATATGACTTCGATATAGAAGATGTTGCATAACCAGCAAGCCCACCTACATAGTTCGATTTTCCCTTAACAGGTCCATTAACATACGATTGCGATACGCCAGCCCCATACCCAGCCAAGCCACCAACATAGCTAGAATCACCCTCAACACGGCCTTCTACATATGAATACGATATAGTCCCACTACGACCAGCCAAACCGCCAACATACATACGACCATTTACATTGCCAACAAAAGAGCTATTCGCTTTTTCCGTTCCAGAAATATTCCCAGAAATGAAACCAACTAATCCGCCAACAGAATCCTGCCCAACTACATTTTCTTTCACCGATGATCTAGAGATTCCACCAGAACAATAACCAACAAGACCGCCTACACGATTTTTACCAGTTACCTTGATCTCGCTATGAACATTGGTTATCGTTCCCGATAGTGCGTACCCCACCAAAGCACCAACACTATTGTCCGCAGTCACACGCCCCACCAACAAATCAATATTGCTGATAGTCACTCCGTTCGTATAGCCAAAAAGACCTACATAGCTCGTAGCATCGTTATAATACAAGCCGTATATTCTACGATTCTTCTTACCGGCCAAACCATCAAATTCCCCTTTAAACGGGTTAGCGCTTGTTCCAATCGGAGTCCACGACCGCCTTGCAATACTTGCCCATGTACCAGCACCAGCTCCCGCCGTATCATTCAAAAAGATATCCGCACCAAGAGTGATCGTCTTGCCACTAAAATCCGAGGTTCCTTCATTCACCAACTTTGCAAGGCCTGCTAACTGTTCTGCAGTAGTGAGATTATAGTTCTGAGCGCTTGATTCATACCAAGAGACATCCGCAGAACCATCCCAAATAGCCGGCGCTGCAAAAGCCACGCCAATCCATACAGTCCATACCGCAACTATTTTGCTAACCAGATTCATAGATTTAGCATCTCCTTGATTAATTCTCTTCATCTAGCCTTTCAATCAGCGAGAATCACGTAAAAAGCTTATTTTAAAGCTCATTTTTTGCGACGCAAATGTAATTATTTTTTCACAATACAGTTACAACGTGAAAGAGAAAAATCGACCACTTTTACGGCAAATATTTACACAATACAACAAAAAAACCCGCGTTTGGCGCGGGTCTTTTTACGCAGGCAACAAGTTCAACAATTAGTTTTCGTTGTTGTGCATTTCGATCTGTTCACGGTCCATCGTGTGCTGGAGATATTCCTTGAAGTCACGGTCGATGTTCACACCGTCAAAGTCGATGTCGTCGTTTTCCAACACGAACACGGCGCTCGGGTTATCGAGCCAGCCCACGATGTCCACGTCTTCCAACTTCATGGACTTATCGCCAGCCTTCTGTGCGACGTATTCGATCTTGGACTTCGGGACCCAGCCCTGACCGCAGCTACCCTTCACGAGGACTTCGGTATCGGCTTCCTTCAAGACGGTAAGTTCGTCGTTAAAGCCAGCAGTGCAGACTACGGAGCCACCATCTCTTTCT
>Ga0310786_10007269_pt1 | contig 14486 bp, 11 predicted proteins | sample AusTroGonzalo_MG_FD_203881 | JGI IMG/M metagenome (GOLD analysis project Ga0310786, IMG submission 203881) | Bovine rumen microbial communities from tropical cattle in Woodstock, Queensland, Australia - Gonzalo_03 (v2) (version 2) | ecosystem: Host-associated > Mammals > Digestive system >... | reverse complement strand
ATCGCGCGCTGCGCGGCCGCCGGCGCGGAGATCGTCGAGGTCTCGCTCCCGCACACCGGGTACGCGATGGCGGTCTACTACATCATAGCGCCGGCGGAGGCGAGCGCGAACCTGGCGCGGTTCGACGGCGTCAGGTACGGCCACCGCAGCGCGGCGTCGGCGGACGTGCATTCGCTCTACCTCAAGTCGCGCGCCGAAGGCTTCGGTCCCGAGGTGAAGCGGCGGATAATAATGGGCACGTACGTGCTCTCGAGCGGATACTACGACGCGTACTACGGGCGGGCGCAGAAAGTCCGCGCGCTCATCAAGCGCGATTTCGACGACGTGTTCGCGAAGGTCGACGCCGTCCTCTCGCCGTGCGCGCCGACGCCGGCGTTCCGCATCGGCGAGGTGCAGGATCCGCTGACGATGTACCTGAACGACCTGTTCACGATCCCGTCGTCGCTCGCGGGCGTGTGCGCCGCGAGCGTCCCCGCCGGATTCACCGCCTCGAAGCTGCCCGTCGGTGTGCAGTTCGTCTGCGGCGCGTTCGAGGAGGAGCGCCTGCTCAGGATATGCAAGGCGTTCGAAGACGCGACGGGGACCGGGCGCGCGCTGCGCGAGGCCGCCGGCGCGAAAGTCCAGGCCGCGCGCGGCGGCGGCACGGTCTGAAACAATGTAAAAAACAAGGAGAGCAAAAATGAAGATAGCGATAGCATCCGACCACGGCGGACTCGAACTCAAGTCCGCGCTGGCGAAAACCCTTTCGTCGGGAGGGAACGAGGTTGCGGACCTGGGGCCCTCGTCCGCGGACTCATGCGACTACCCGGACTACGCGATCGAGGTCGCGCTCAAGGTGGCGTCCGGCGCGGCGGACATCGGCGTTCTCGTCTGCCGCAGCGGAATCGGAATGTCGATGGCCGCGAACAGGTTCCAGAACGTCCGCGCCGCGCTCTGCCGCACGGTCGCCGACGCCGAAGCGTCGCGCCGCCACAACTGGGCGAACGTTCTTTGCCTCGGGGCGGACGCGACGTCCGCGGCTGACGCGGAGAAGATAGCCGCCGCGTTTCTCGCGACCGCGCCTGAGGAGGGCGGGCGCCACGCCGCGCGCCGCGCGAAGCTCGAGCGCGCGCGCAGGCTTTCGGACGCGTCCGGGCTGCTCCGCGACGACCCCGAGGTTTTCGCCGCGATCAAGGCGCAGACCGACCAGGAGGACACCGAGATCAACCTGATCGCCTCCGAGAACACGTCGTCGCGCGCGTGCCGCGAGGCGGCGGGATCGGTGCTCATGAACAAGTACGCCGAGGGCTATCCGGGCAAGCGCTGGTATTCGGGGTGCCTCCCGGTCGACGCGGCCGAGGAGCTCGCCCGCACGCGCGCCTGCCGGCTTTTCGGGGCCGAGCACGCGAACGTGCAGCCGCACTGCGGCAGCGCGGCGAACATGGCCGTCTACTTCGCGACGATCAAGCCAGGCGACACGATAATGTCGATGAGCCTCGACCAGGGCGGGCATCTTTCGCACGGCTCGCCGGTGAACTTCTCCGGCAAGATCTACAACATAGTCCCGTACACGGTCGACCGCGAGACCGAGCGTCTCGACTACGACGCGATCGAGCGCCAGGCGATGGAGGTCAAGCCCAAGATACTGCTCGCCGGCGCGTCGGCGTATCCGAGGACGATCGACTTCAGGCGCATCCGCGAAATCTGCGACAAGTGCGGCGCGATCATGGTGGTGGACATGGCGCACATCGCGGGCCTCGTCGCCGGCGGCGCGCACGAGTCGCCCGTCCCCTACGCGGACTTCGTGACGACGACGACCCACAAGACGCTCGGCGGCCCGCGCGGCGGCATGGTGCTCTGCAAGGAGAAGTGGGCGAAGGCGCTCGACTCCGCGGTGTTCCCCGGAATGCAGGGCGGCCCGCTCGAGAACATAATCGCCGCGAAGGCGGTCGTCTTCAAGGAGTGGATGAGCGAGGGCAAGAAGGGCTACGCGCAGCAGGTCGTCAAAAACTGCCAGACGATGTGCAAGACGGTACAGGACCGCGGCTACAGGATCGTCTCCGGCGGAACCGACAACCACCTGTTCCTCGTGGACGTCAAGAAGTCGAAGGGCATCACGGGCAAGGAAGCCGCCGCCGCGCTGGACGCGGCCGGCATCGTCGTGAACAAGAACACGATCCCGTACGACACCGAGTCGCCCTTCAAGACGTCCGGCATCCGCGTCGGCACGGCCTCGGTCACGACGCGCGGCATGAAGGAGCCCGAGATGGTCAAGATCGGCACGTGGATCGCGGACGTCCTCGACGACATCTCCGACACCGCGGTGCAGGAGCGCGTGAAGCGCGAGGCCGCCGCGCTCGTCGCGGGCTTCCCGGTTCCGTAAACGTCGCCAGGAGCGGACATGGACACCGAAAGACTCATGGCGATAGGGCCGGTGGACGGACGCTACGCCGGCAAGTGCGCCGAATTCCGGGAGGTGTTCTCGGAGTTCGGCCTCGTCAAGCGCCGCGTCGCGGTCGAGTGCGCGTGGCTGGAGGCGCTCTGCGCGGCGAAGGCCGTGCCGGAATGCAAGGCCCTCTCGGCGGCGGAGCGCAAGTCGCTGCGCGCGATCGCGTCGGGTTTCACGGTCGATGACGCCGCGCGCGTCAAGGAGATCGAAGGCACGACCAACCACGACGTCAAGGCTGTCGAGTACTTCATCAAGGAGAAGGTCGCCGGAACGCCGCTCGAGAGCCGTTCGGAGTTCATCCACTTCGCCTGCACGAGCGAGGACATAAACAACATGTCCCACGCGCTCATGCTCCGCGACGGCAAGGCCGTGCTGAGGGGCGCGATGGACGAGGTCGCGGACAAGATCGCCGCGATGGCGGCGGAATACGCCGCGGTTCCGATGCTGGCGCACACCCACGGCCAGCCCGCTTCGCCGACGACCGTCGGCAAGGAGTTCGCGGTCGTCGCGGCGCGGCTGAGGCGCCAGGCGGCGGAGATCGACAGGCTCGTGATGCCCGCCAAGATGAACGGCGCCGTGGGCAACTTCAACGCGCACCTGTCGGCGTATCCGGACGCCGACTGGGAGGCGATTTCGCGCAAGGTCATCGAGTCGTTCGGACTGCGGCAGAACCGCCTCACCACGCAGATAGAGCCGCACGACGGAATCGCGGAGCTCTTCGACGCGATATGCAGGTGGAATTCCGTCCTGCTCGACTTCGACCGCGACGTGTGGATGTACGTCTCGATGGGCTACTTCAAGCAGCGCACTGTCAAGGGCGAGATAGGCTCTTCCACGATGCCGCACAAGGTGAACCCCATAGACTTCGAGAATTCGGAAGGCAACCTGGGACTCGCAAACGCGATTCTCGGCTTCATGGCCAGAAAGCTCCCGGTTTCGAGGATGCAGCGCGATCTCACCGACTCCACGACGCTCCGCAACATGGGCGTGGGGTTCGGCTACGCGCTGATAGCGGTGCGCTCGACGCTGAAGGGGCTCGGAAAGCTCGAACTGAACGCCGAGAGGCTTGCGGAGGATCTCGACTCCAACTGGGAGGTTCTCGCGGAGCCGATACAGACCGTGATGCGAAAGGTCGGCATGGACCGTCCGTACGAGCGCCTCAAGGAGCTTACGCGCGGACGGCGCGTCGACGCGAAGATCATGCGCGACTTCGTGAAGTCCCTGCCGCTTCCCAAGGCGGACCGCGACCGTCTAGCCAGGCTAACGCCAGCGACGTACACAGGCCTCGCCGAAAAGCTCGCCAGGACCGAGGATTAGCCGCGCCGCGGCTTATTGCAGGGGAATTCGCGAGTCGCGGGGGCGTTTGGCGGAGGGGAACGCGCAGACGGCGCGTTCCCCGTCCATGAGGGCGGCGACGCCGTCTTCGACGCGGATTTCGCTCCCGCCGAGTGCGTTCGCGGCGACGAGGCACTTTTCGAGACCGTCGCCTGTGCCGAAGTTCCAGACCTCGTCGGGCTGCGCCAGGCGCGACGCGCCGTCGTATATCGATTCGCCGCCGAGCGCGGCGACCGCTTCGACGACGGCCTTTTCCGAAACGCGGCGTGCCTCTACGAGCGCGGCTTTCGAGACCGGGCACCGTTCCAGCGCCGCCTTGACGAAGGGGCCGGATTCCGTCTGGCCGAGCTCGTGGCCCGCGTAAGGCGCCAGCGCGGCGGCGCGGTTCGATCCGCGGAGGGCGTCCAGGCGCTGTGCGATTTCGGCGCGGTCCATCTCCGGCGTCAGGCCGAGGGGCTCGTCGCGGCGGACGAACTCGACGCGTCCGGCGTCCGGGAGGCGCGGCTCCACGAGCGTCTGCTCCGCCGCGTCCTTCGGCGGCACGAGGAACGCGCGGAGCTTTCGCGAGAAGTCCCCGTACGCGGCGGGGTCTATGGTCGCCGTGGGGTAGAGGAGGTGTATCCACCCTGTCGCGTGCGAGACGATCGTAACGCGCTCGTGCTCGAGGGCGCGGCGGGCCTGGGCCGAAATCACGGTTCCGTTGGACCACATCGCCCGCGTGACGAGACGCCGGTTGTTCGTCAGAATCCCGGAGTCCGCGTCGATGAAGTTCTGCGAATGGAGCGGCGTCGCCATCAGGTATACGGATTCGAGCGGGAGGCCGCACACGACGAACGCGGCGGCGGCGTACAGTCCGGCAAGGGACACGCACTCGCCCGCGCCTACGGCGTGGCCGGGCTTGCGGCGGAACGCGTCCATCGCCTCGACCGTTTCCGTCTTCCAGTAGGGGATGACCTCGCCGCCGTACTTGTCCAGCCCGAAGTGCCGGCGTATGTCGATGTCGTAGTAGTAGACGTCGCCCTGGTATCCGAAAAGCGCGTTGGACGCCGCGACCTGTTCCGGGGGGATGAACGGCGCGAAGCGGGCGAGTTCCCTCTTCTGGGTCGTCAGCCCCCACGTCTCCAGGTCGAGGTTGAACGTGTAGTTGTCCATGATGTGCTGGCGGAGCCGCTGGAGGCGCTTTTTCGGGCGCATCTCCCGTATGCCGTCGAACCATTCGAGGTCCCGCCACGCCCACAGGCGCGGCGAGAGAATGTTCGCGAGGACGAGCGAGAACATCAGTTCGGGGAAGACGAATATCTCCATGTCGGAGAGCGTCGCCGCCGCGGACTTTTCCTCTTCGGGTATGCCGGCTGCCGCAGTGTCCATGTCTCAACCCTTCGCGCCGGATATTACCGCATAGAAGTAGAACCAGTATTGCATTTGGGCGGGAATTATACCATGCCCGGCGCAAAATTGCAATAGCCTTGAAATGAAGACGGAAATATGGTAACATATTGGCGGAATATGATAATGTCATTCTTCAAGAAGCAGGCGTTCGGCGTCGCGATACTCGCGTGCGCCGCGGCTGCGTTCGCGTGGCCCGGGGCGTTCAAGGCGTGGGGCGGGGTCAAGCTCGTCACGCTCGTCGTGCCGGCGATACAGCTCATCATGTTCGGGATGGGCACGACGCTTTCGCTTTCGGACTTTTTGTCGGTCGTGCGTTCGCCGTGGGCGGTTTGCGTCGGAGTCGCGCTGCAGTTCGCCGTCATGCCGCTCGTCGGGTGGGGGCTCGCGTCCGCGTTCGGCTTCGACGGCGAACTGGCCGCCGGGTGCGTGCTGGTGGGTTCGGTCGCCGGCGGTACGGCGTCGAACGTCGTCGCGTATCTCGCGAAGGCCAATGTCGCGCTTTCCGTCACGATGACGTGCTGTTCGACGCTGCTTTCGCCTTTCGTGACGCCTCTCCTCGTCAAGCTTCTCGCCGGGCGGTTCGTGGACATCGACGCGGTGAAGCTGATGGTCGAGTCGATGAAGATTGTTCTTGTCCCGGTAATCGCGGGCGGACTCGTCCGCTGCGCGTTCAGGAGCGTGTTCGAGAAGCGCAGCGCGGAGTGCGGGCGCGTGTTGACGGTCCTGTCCATGTCGGGCATCTGCTTCACGATTCTCGCGCTGACGGCGGCGGGGCGCGACACTTTGCGCGACGCCGGGGCGGCGATCGTCGCGGCGGCGGTTCTGCACAACGCCGCGGGCTTCGTCGCCGGGTATTGGCTGACGCGGCTTCTGGGCAGGGTGCTGCCGTTCGGGGAGAGCGAGGCCCGGACCGTCGCGATAGAGGTTGGGATGCAGAACAGCGGCATGGCGGCGGCGCTCTCGATAGGGGTTCTTGGCAGTGCGGTCGCCGCTCTCCCCGCGAACGTGTTTTCGATCTGGATGAACTTTTCCGGCTCCGTTCTAGCCAGCATCTGGAGCCGTAGTGCCAAGAAGGACTGAAGTTCCGCGACTTAAAGCGGGACAAAATGTCGCGCTGTGCGACAGGTATGAGACGGAATTGACACGATAACGGCGCAGATACGGCACAAGGAGGGGGCTGGCACGGTATCTGCTTGTTCAGAAGCGACTATTTCGGCAACTGCCGGCAGCGGCCGGCGGCGACCGGGATTGAAGAGAAGAGAAAATCCGAAAGGAAAGGAAGAAAGACTATGGCAAAGGTTCTTGGAATAGATTTGGGAACGACGAACAGCTGCATGGCCGTCATGGAAGGCGGCGAGGCTACTGTGATCCCCAACAAGGAAGGCGCGAGGACGACGCCTTCGATCGTGGCGTTCACGAAGACGGGCGAAGTTCTTGTCGGCCAGGCGGCGAAGCGCCAGGCGGTGACGAATCCGAAGTCGACAATCTACTCGATCAAGCGTTTCATCGGGCGCAGGTTCGACGAGATGACCGACGAGATAAAGATGGTTCCGTACGAGGTCGTCAGGGCCGCGAACGGCGACGCCGCCGTCAAGGTGAACGACAAGGTCTACACGGCTCAGGAGATTTCCGCGATGGTGCTCAGGAAGCTCAAGGAGGACGCGGAGGCGTTTCTGGGCGAGAAGATCACCGAGGCCGTCATCACGGTTCCGGCGTACTTCAACGACCAGCAGCGCCAGGCGACGAAGGACGCGGGCAAGATCGCGGGCCTTGACGTCAAGCGCATCGTGAACGAGCCGACGGCGGCCTCGCTCGCGTACGGTCTCGACAAGAAGAAGAACGAGAAGATCGCGGTCTACGACTTCGGCGGCGGAACGTTCGACATATCCGTGCTCGACATCGGCGACGGCGTCTTCGAGGTGAAGGCTACGAACGGCGACACGCACCTCGGCGGCGACGACCTCGACCAGGCGATCATGAAGTGGATGATCGAGGACTTCAAGGCGCAGCAGGGCATCGATCTCGGCAACGACATGATGGCGCTCCAGCGTCTGAAGGAGGAGGCCGAGAAGGCGAAGTGCGCGCTTTCCAGCGCGACGACCTACGACATAAACCTGCCGTTCATCACGGCGGACGCGAACGGTCCGAAGCATCTGACGGCGACGCTCACGAAGTCCAAGCTCGAGACGCTGACGATGGATCTCGTGAACCGCACTTCCGAGCCGTGCCGCAAGTGCATGGCCGACGCGGACCTCAGCTCCGTGGACGAGGTGGTTCTCGTCGGCGGCCAGACGAGGATGCCGCTCATCCAGGAGAAGGCGAAGTCGCTGTTCGGCAAGGAGCCGCACAAGGGCGTGAACCCCGACGAGGTGGTCGCGATGGGCGCGGCGATCCAGGGCGGCATCCTGAAGGGCGAGGTGAAGGACGTGCTCCTTCTCGACGTGACGCCGCTCACTCTCGGCATCGAGACGCTCGGCGGCGTGCTTACGCCCCTCATCGAGCGCAACACGACAATCCCCGCGAAGAAGTCGCAGGTGTTCTCGACGGCGGCGGACAACCAGCCGGCGGTGACGATCGCGATATTCCAGGGCGACCGCAAGATGGCCCGGGACAACAAGTCGCTCGGCAACTTCAACCTGGACGGGATTCCTCCGGCGCCGCGCGGCGTGCCGCAGATCGAGGTCACGTTCGACATCGACGCGAACGGCATCCTGAACGTGTCGGCGAAGGATCTCGGCACCCAGAAGGAGCAGAAGATCACGATCACCGCGGCGGGCGGCCTCTCGAAGGAGGAGATCGAGAAGATGCGCAAGGACGCCGAGGCCCACGCGGCGGAGGACGAGAAGCGCCACGCCGAGGTCGAGGAGCGCAACAAGGCCGACGGCCTCGCGTTCCAGGTCGAGAAGACCCTGAAGGACGCGGGCGACAAGATCGCCGCCGACAAGAAGGCGCCGGTCGAGGCCGCGCTCAAGGCGCTGAAGGACGAGCTCGCGAAGCAGCCGCCCGCCCCGATCGCCGACATCAAGGCCAAGCAGGAGGCTCTCATGAAGGCGATGGAGCCCGTCGCGCAGGAGATGTACGCGAACACCCAGGGCGCGGCGGGGGCCGCGCCGGGCGGGGCCGCGAACCCCGGGAACTCCGGAAGCGCCGGCGACTCCGGCGCGAAGAAGGGCGGCGACGACGTGGTCGACGCGGACTTCACGATGAAGTGACGGATTTGTCGAAAGCGGTCGAAAGCAATCGATGGCGATCGACGGCAATCGAAAACAAGGAAACAAGGAGAAAACAACAATGAAGATCAGACCTCTGGGCGACCGCGTCCTCGTGGAGCCCATCGAAGAAGCAGAGCAGAAGGTCGGCGGCATCATCATCCCCGACTCCGCCAAGGAAAAGCCGATGCAGGGCAAGGTCATCGCCGTCGGCAAGAAGACCGACAAGGACGGCAAGGAGCAGCCCTTCGACGTCAAGGCGGGCGACACGGTTCTGCTGCCGAAGTACGGCGGCACCGAAGTGAAGCTCGACGGCAAGAAGCTCCAGCTCGTCAGGGAGGAAGACCTGCTCGGGGTCCTCGAGAAGTAAGGCTGTAACGCAACCCGCCGGAGAATCCGGACCGGCGGCGCCGTGCGCCGCCTGTTCCGGAAAGTCCGGAGAAGGCCGCACGCGGCCGGTCCGGAAAATCCGGGGAAACAAAACCAAGAAAGGAAGATTCAAGTCATGGCAAAGCAGATCAAATTCGACGCGGAGGCGCGCCAGAAGATACTCGCAGGCGTGGAGAAGCTCTCGAACGCCGTAACGTCGACGCTCGGGCCCAGCGGCCGCAACGTGATCCTCGACAAGAAGTTCGGCTCGCCCCAGATCACCAAGGACGGCGTGACCGTCGCCAAGGAGATCGAGCTGCCCGATCCCTTCGAGAACATGGGCGCGCAGATGGTCAAGGAGGTCGCCTCGAAGACGAACGACGTCGCCGGCGACGGCACGACGACCGCCACGCTGCTCGCGGAGGCGATCTACCGCGAAGGCCTCAAGAACCTCACGGCCGGCGCGAACGCGATGGCCCTCAAGGCCGGCATCGACAAGGCCGCCGCCGCAGTCGTCGAGTCGATCGCCAAGCAGTCGAAGAAGGTCAAGACCGCCGACGAGATCGCGCAGGTCGCGACGCTCTCCGCCAACGGCGACGAGGAGATCGGCAAGATGATCTCCGACGCGATGGACAAGGTCGGCCAGAACGGCACGATCACCGTCGAAGAGGCGAAGACGCTCGACTCCTCGCTTGATGTCGTCGAGGGCATGCAGTTCGACAAGGGCTACCTCTCGCCCTACTTCGTGACCTCGCCCGAGGACATGGAGTGCGAGCTCGAGAACCCGTACATCCTCCTGTTCGAGAAGAAGATCTCGAACCTACAGGACATGCTGCCGCTCCTCCAGGCCGTTGCGAAGACGGGTCGTCCGCTCATGATCGTCGCGGAAGACGTCGAGGGCGAGGCGCTCGCGACGCTCGTCGTGAACAAGCTGCGCGGGACGTTCTCCGTCTGCGCGGTCAAGGCCCCCGGATTCGGCGACCGCAGGAAGGCGATCCTCGAGGACATCGCGATCCTCACCGGCGGACAGCTCGTCAGCGAGGACATCGGCGTCAAGCTCGAGTCCGTCACGCTCGACATGCTCGGCCGCGCCAAGAAGGTCGTCGTCGACAAGGACAACACCACGATCGTCGAGGGCCTCGGCAAGAAGGCCGACATCGACGGCCGCGTCGCCGTCATCAAGAAGCAGATCGAGGACACGACCTCGGACTACGACCGCGAGAAGCTCCAGGAGCGCCTCGCCAAGCTTTCCGGCGGCGTCGCGCTCATCAAGGTGGGCGCCGCGACCGAAGCCGCGATGAAGGAGAAGAAGGACCGCGTCGACGACGCGCTGCACGCGACGCGCGCCGCCGTCGAGGAGGGCATCGTCGCCGGCGGCGGCGTCGCCTACCTGCGCGCCCAGAAGGCTATCGACGCGCTCGCGCTCGAGGGCGACGAGAAGGTCGGCGCCTCGATCGTGGCCCGCGCCATCGAAGCCCCGCTCCGCAAGCTCGTCGAGAACGCCGGCCAGGAGGCCGCGCTCGTCATCGCCAACGTCAAGAAGGCGACGGGCAACAACGGCTACAACGTCCGCACCGGCGAATACGCCGACCTCATCAAGTGCGGCGTCGTCGATCCGGCGAAGGTCACGCGCTCCGCGCTGCAGAACGCGGCGTCCATCGCGGGCCTGCTGCTCACGACCGACTGCATGGTCACGGACCTTCCCGAAAAGAAGGATTCCTGCGGCTGCGGCGGCCACGGCGCGCCCGGCGGCATGGACGGCATGATGTGACCGTCCGCGCGTTTCGCGCGAAAAAGGCGGGTCCGCACACGGCGGCCCGCCTTTTTTCGTGGCGCGCGGCCTCCGGATTTGGTATAATATCCCGCCATGAGAGACTTGAACGAAATACTCGGCGACGTGAAGGCGAAAATCGCCGCCGCGTGCGCCAGATCCGGACGCGACCCGGCGGACGTCCTGATCGTCGCCGTGACGAAGACCCACGGGCCGGAGACGGTCGAGGAGGCCGTGCGCGCCGGGCTCGCCGTCATCGGGGAGAACAAGGTCCAGGAGGCGGAATGGAAGAAGCCCGCGAGCCCCTCCGGCCCGGAATGGCACCTCATAGGCCATCTGCAGGGCAACAAGGTCCGCCGGGCCCTCGAGACGTTCGACTTCATCCACTCGGTCGACTCCGCGAAGCTCGCGGACAGAATCGACGCGATCGCCGAAGAGACGGGCGCGAGGCCGCGCATACTTCTCGAAGTCAACGTCTCCGGGGAGAAGTCCAAGAGCGGCATGCGCCCGGAGGACGTCGCGGACACCGTCGCGCACATAGCGGCCGGGTGCCGCCGCACGACCGTCGAGGGGCTCATGACGATGGCGCCGTTCTCCGAGAATCCGGAAGACTCCAGGCCATACTTCCGCCGGCTCCGCGAAATCCGCGACGACGTGCAGGCGAAGACCGGCGTCGCGCTGCCGACGCTCTCGATGGGCATGAGCGGCGACTACGAGGTCGCCGTCGAGGAGGGCGCGACAATGGTGCGCCTCGGGACGGTCCTCTTCGGCGAAAGGCCGAAGATCAAGAGCGTCCGCGCCGTCCCGGACGGCGACTCCGCGGCCGGCGGGCTCGACTCGTATTCCGGCGCGGGACCGACCGTGAAGATACTTGACTGAACGAAAGGAGCCTTTCCCGTGAAAACAGAAATCCTGCCGTCGCTGCTCGCCGCCGATTTCGGACGCCTCGCGGACGGAATCCTGCGCGCCGAGGCGTCCGGCGCCGACGCGCTGCATCTGGACATAATGGATCCGCACTTCGTGCCGAACATCTCGTTCGGGCCCGACGTCGTCGCGCTCTCGCGCAAGGTCGCGCCCGGATTTTCGCGCAACGTGCACCTCATGATGACGCGCCCCGACCTGTACCTCGAGAAGTTCGCCGCCGCCGGGGCGGACTCCATACAGGTCCACATCGAGGCGGACTGCGACCTGCACGAGGAGCTTGCGAGGATACGCGCCCTCGGCGCGGAGAACGCGATAGTCCTCAATCCCGAGACTCCGGCGGAGGCGGTCTACCCGTATCTCGGAGAGGTTGACGGCGTGCTCGTGATGACGGTGCATCCCGGCTACGGCGGGCAGTCGTTCATCGCGGAATGCCTGCCGAAGATCGCGAAGATCAGAAAGTGGCGTCCGTCGCTGGACATAATGGTGGACGGCGGCGTCAACGACAGGACCGCGGCCGATGCCGCCGCCGCCGGGGCGAACCAGTTCGTTGCCGGCAGCCACCTGTACGCGCAGTCCGACATGGCGGCCGCCGTTTCGCGGCTCAGGGAGGCGGCGTCATGCGCAAGGTAGCGGTGTTCGTGACCGGTTCGATCGCGGCGTACAAGGCGTGCGAACTGGTGCGGCTTCTCGTCTCCAACGGCGACGAGGTCCGCGTCGCCATGACGCCCGCCGCCTGCGAGTTCGTCTCGCCGCTCACGTTCGCGACGCTTTCGCGCAATCCCGTCGCAGTCGACCGGTCCGCAGAGCCGCAGGAGTGGGTGCCCGGGCACGTGTCGCTCGCTGAATGGGCGGAGTTCGCGGTCGTCGCCCCGGCTACCGCGAACACGATCGCGAAGATGCGCTGCGGCATCGCGGACAACTTCGTCCTGTCCGCGCTCCTCGCGACTAGGGCGAAGAAAATCGTCGCGCCGGCGATGAACGACGGGATGTGGGAGGCCGCCGCGACGCGCGAGAACGTCGCCGCGCTCGCCGCGCAGGGAGTCGCGTTCGTGGGCCCCGGCGACGGCGAACTCGCCTGCGGGTCGTCCGGACGCGGACGCATGGCCGCTCCTGCGGAAATATTCGAGGCGATCGGATGAAAACGGTTGTCGTCATCCCGACATACGACGAGCGCGACAACGTAGGTCCCATGTCCGCGGCCGTCCTGTCGCAGGATGCGGGGATCGAGGTGCTTTTCGTGGACGATGCGTCGCCGGACGGCACGGGCGACGCGGTCGAGGAGCTGATGGCGAAGGAGCCCCGAATCCGCTGTCTGCACCGCGAGCGCAAAGAGGGTCTCGGCCGCGCGTACGTCGCGGGCTTCGCGAAGGCGATCGAGATGGGCGCGGACCGGATCGTGCAGATGGACTGCGACTTCAGCCACAACCCGGCGGACTTGAAGCGCCTAGTCGCCGAGGATGCGGACCTCGTCATAGGGTCGCGCTACGTGAAGGGCGGCGGAACGCCGGGCTGGCCGTTCAGGAGGAGGCTCGTTTCGAGGGCGGGCGGAATGTTCATCCGCGCCGTTACGGGAATGCCGCTCAAGGATCCGACGGGCGGCTACAAGTGCTGGCGCAGGAGCGCCCTCGAAGCGATCGGCTACGCGACGGCCGAGAGCGCCGGGTATTCGTTCCAGCTCGAGATGAACCACCGCGCGTGGAAGGCCGGCCTTTCGATAAGGGAAATCCCCATAACGTTCACCGACCGCATCGCCGGATATTCGAAAATCACGCCGGGAATCGCCGTGGAGTCCGTAAAGATCGCCCTTCGGCTGAGGTTCGGCGGACGCGGGGGGAAGAAAGGCGCATGATTCCGTCCGTGCTCGCTGTGGCGGCGGCGGTCACGAACGTCGTCGGGACGGTCACGTTCGTGCGCGACGGCATGCCGTTCTACTTCATGCGCGAGGACAACGGGGTCAACTGGCGCGTGGAGCGTCCCGCCGGGACGGTCGCCGCGCTCGGGGACAGGATTTCCGTCGCCGGCCGCCGGGAACTCTCGGTGAAACACAGGCTGGAGGGCGTGAAGATCGTAAACATGGGCGCGGATCCGGAAGGCGCGCCGCCTCCGCGCGAGGTCGAGATCGACGAAATCTTCGACAACGTGATGCCCTACGGCAACACGGACTGGTACGGCGGCGTGTACACCACCGAGGGAATGCTGCGCGACATCAACCGCCGCCAGACGTCGACGCAGCTGCTGGTGGGCGAGGGCGAGAAGAACATCCAGTTCGAGATGCCGTGGTCGCTCGAGGCGACGCTCCCGCCGAATCTCGTGCTGGGCTGCCGCGTGCGCATAACGGGCGCGCTCGCGTATACGTCGATAGAGAACATAGACGAGGGATACTTCGGCAGAATCGAGAACCTGGAGTTGATCCCGATGTCCGACAAATCCATAGAGGTGGTCCGCCGCGCGCCCAAGCCGCCGTTCTGGACCGCGCAGAGGCTCGCGTGGTTCTTCGGCACGGCGCTCGCGCTTTTCGCGGCGCTTTTCGCGTGGAACTCCGCGCTCCGGCGCGCCGTGGCGCGCCGCTCCCGCGAGCTGGCGGAGTCGATAAGGCAGCGCGAGACGGCGAAGATCGAGGCGGACGCGGCGCGGCGCGAAAGGCTGCGGCTCGCCGCCGACCTGCATGACGGCTTCCAGCAGTATCTCGCAGGAGCCATGTTCAGGCTGAAGGCCGCCCGGAACTACCTGCCGCACGGGGCGGCGCGCTGCGGCGAGCAGCTCGAAAAGGTGCAGGAGGCGCTCCAGCACACGCAGAACGGATTGAGAGCCACGATCTGGGCGATGAACGAGGAAAGCGAAGGTCCGGAATCCCTGACGGAACTTTTCAGGTTCGTGGCGCGCCGCATGGGGCACTGGGAGGGCATAGTGGAGATTCAGAGCGAAGGGGAGGAGAGGACCGTCGCGAGAAACTTCTGCGGCACGCTCCTTCTCGTCGTGCAGGAGGCCGTCGGCAACGCCATACGCCACGGCAAGGCGAAGCATGTGGCCGTCAAGGTGACGTTTGGCGACGGAGTCGTCG
>Ga0310786_10007268_pt1 | contig 14487 bp, 16 predicted proteins | sample AusTroGonzalo_MG_FD_203881 | JGI IMG/M metagenome (GOLD analysis project Ga0310786, IMG submission 203881) | Bovine rumen microbial communities from tropical cattle in Woodstock, Queensland, Australia - Gonzalo_03 (v2) (version 2) | ecosystem: Host-associated > Mammals > Digestive system >... | reverse complement strand
AGTAGCTATGATGAATGGAAGATGAGATCGCATTTCCTATGGAGATACAATCATGTTAGAGAAAGAAGAGAAAACTAGTGAGATGACTTCAGAAGTTATAGAGAGAGAAGATGGAGAAAAGGAAGAGAGCAAGAAGACAGATGGCAGTTCTTCTAGCTCAAAACCTCTAAGCAAAGAAGACCAGCAACTTGACTTTAGCGAAGACTTGAACAAGAGGCTTGAGAACCCAGTCTTCTCCGTGAAAGTTGTTGATTTCTCTTCAAGACCATCTACCATCTTCAACCGTGTCTTGAAACGTGAGGAAGCTCCATTTGATCTCTACCAAGTCTCAGAGTCATGGATCAAAGTGAGATCTTCTAAGACAAAGAAGACATGGCTCATTGAGAGAGATACATTTGTGAAGAGAGCGACTGAAGCAGTCTTGAAGTTCAGCACTAGTGCACTCGCGGGTGAAGCAGCAGAAGCTCTAGTCCCTCATGCAAAGAAAGCTGCAAAGAAGGATGAGCTTCTCAAAGGAGCTGGCTTGAAAGTTCTTCCACTTGACAGGATGGCTTGGTCTCAAGAAGAACTAGAGGCAAAGATCCAGGACTATGTCTGGGATGCACTTGCAAACTCAACGTGGTCTTCACAGCTAGAGAACAAAGTCGCAGATCCAGGAGCAACACTTAACTTCATCTCCACTGTGATAGCACCAAGAAGCTTAGATGCATCTAGTGCAGCAGACAACAGCAAGCTAGCTTTCAAGATGCTAGATCCTGAAGCTCTAGAGACAGCTCAAGTGAAGATAGACAAGCAACCAGCATCATTTGAGACTTCAGGAGATCTAGATAGTGAGACCGGAGCAATCATCTGGAGACGTGCTCTTGATCCAATCATCTGGTTTGGAAGAGAAGTGAAAGAGAGCCCTTCAAAGCTAGAAGACTATGACAAGAAGGAAGTTGCTCTAGTGGCTCCAACAAAAGAGCTAGAAGAAGCTTCACTTCAAGAAGATGAAGCATTTGGCTACGCTATTTGAATTCCTAGCTTCTCTAAGTCTGTAGAGTCTATGACGCAATGGCAATCATAGACAAAGAGAAGATCAAAGAGATCTCAAGGAACCATCCAGCGGTCTTCAAAGACTTAAGCACCGAAGATGGCAAGAAGTCACTGAGAAGAGCAATCTCAATCTGCTGGATGGCAGCATTTCTCATAAAAGCAGTCTTGATAGGTGGAGCTTGGCTCTTTCTAGCAAGCATTGAAAGACAGTATGGTGAGCTCTTTCTGCTTGTGATAGCACTCTGGAAGACTAAGCAGCTTGTTGACCAAGACTTTGAAGGTGTTGAAGATGTCTTTCTCGAGGAAGCAGCAGAGATAGCTTCTGACACCGTAGAAGAAACCATAGCAAGTAGCTCTGAGCAAGATTCTGAAGAAGATGCAGAAGACAAGAAAGAAGAAGACGAAAAGCTTGCTAGAGACTGAGAGCGGCAAAGCTGGATCTCCAACTAAGAAGATCAAGTGGTGTGTTCTCTATGGCTTCAACATCAATGACAAAGATGATGTTGGATATCTTGCTCTCAGAAGCCAAGATGATCTCAAGCAGAATCCAAGGCTTGGAGTCTATGAAGTTGTCAAAGATGAGGCTATGGCTAGAAAGTTCCCTATGGAGAACTATGACAATTTGCCCGGCTTTGCTCCGCCAGAGAAGTGGCTAGAGTTCTTTAAAGAGGAAGATGAGCTGAGTGATTGGAGATTCCATCTTGTCACGAAGACTAAGTTTGTGAGAGATGAAGTAGACAAAGAAAGAGACAGAGGTGAAGAAAGACATGTGGTTGAACATTGACAGTATGCCATTGCAAGCTCTAGTTGACAAAGTTGCTAGAAGCAAGATGTGGTCTAGGATTGGCTGGAAAGTTGAAGATGAGACTTCGCAGAAAGATGCAAGGATTGTCTATGAGGTCTGTGCTGGAACTAATCCGACACCACAGGAGAGGGTCATCTACTTCAAAGAGATTTGTGAGATGTTTGAGTGGAAGTGGTTTACAATAGCTCCTTCTAGGCAGACAATCTTGATTGAGCACACAGCAAAGCATTTGAGAGATCTTGGAAGATGATCTCTCTTTGGCATCTACTGTCATGAGACTTTGGACGGCAGACTGGCATCTTGGAAGTTCAATGCTTCTTGACAGAGGAGTGTTGAAGAGTGCTGTCCGCCCATTCAAAGATGTAGATGCAATGAAGAGTGCTTTCTTGGCCTCAGTGAGAGAGAAAGCTAAGCCACATGACACGTTGATCCATCTTGGAGACTTTGCTTCTTATGGCATAGATCGTGGCTGGAGAGGTCTTGAAGAGAAGCCGAGTGAGATAATAGCAAAGATGCCTGTAGCTTTTGTGAATCTTAGAGGAAACCATGACATCAACAATGGGGTCCCATGTCTAGGAAACTCATTGAATCTTGGTCTTGGAAAGAGATACCCATTTGTCTCAGCTTCTCACTATCCATCATATGACAAGAGGTCTAGTGGAACATTCACTGATGGCACAATTCATCTTTGTGGTCATGTGCACAAGAAGTGGAAGCATTGCCTTGACTTGACACATTCAGTCTTGAACATCAATGTTGGAGTAGATGTCTGGGACTACAATGTCATAACTGAAGAAGAGCTCATAAAGTACCTCAACTTCTTGTTTGCAAAGAAGTCAAGTGAGCTTTTTAGAGTCAAAATCACACAAAACAGCAAATTTCCTGAGAAATCTCCAAGAATCGAAGTTTTTGGGACTCCAGGTTGGTAAGATATTAGTGTGACTTTGAGACGAGACAGCAAAGTGCAATGAGAAGACGGAGATGGAGCCGCAAGCCTTGCGGCTCTTTTGCTTATATGTGTATTCTGCCAGTTGAAGCTTGAAGCCATCAACAACACACAACAAACAAGAAAGACAAACAATGACAATGAAGATGATTACCGCTGCAGTTGCTCTTGTGGCTGGCACAACACTTGCTGCCACACCAGATGAGCTCTTTGCAGCTAAGGACTGGGCTACGATTGCTGACACATGTTCTCTTGCCCAGATAACAAACCGAATCACAGCAAGCAACTCTCAAGCAATCTATGAGGCTTGCATTGCTAGCACTAACAAGAATGCCGCTGAAAGAGCATGCCGGCTAGCTAAGCTTGGTTATGGTTCAATTGAGACCGCATTCTACAATGCTATGTCAAAGAAGAACTATTATTCAGCACATTGGCTGAATGCTAGCACTTCTACCAATCATGCTTGGACTACTGAGCTTCTGACAGCATTCAGTCAAGACACAGAAGCTATGGAAGCTTCTCCATCCTTCATGAAGAATGTCATTGTTAGCTATGGGTACATCGAGGCTAGAGAATCCGATGCAATTGCTTTCTGCACTGCCGCTGTTGAGAGACATGACTGGATCACAGCTGCTGCATTGTTCCAGTGGTGGCCTTCTAGCCATGGTTGGACGCTTGAAGAGCCTGCATCCATCAAAGCATGGCGTGATGCTAATGCCGCTTCCATCATGGCCGCCCTCGCATCTAATCCTAAGTTGGCTAATCTCTATGGCACCTGCTTGTTCAACATCTCAAGAAGAGATTTAGCAGCTCGTGATGTTGCAAACACGGAAGCTATGAAGTATTTCTATCCAAATGTGTTTGGAGACAATCTTGGTGGCTGCTACTCCGGAATGTATGTTGAGTGGGTACTTGGAAGAGCTTCTCATGAGGCTTTCTTCAAGGCGGCAACTAATCCAGTGAAGATCTTCTCAAACTGCAAGCACTACAGCTACAATTCTGCTAGGTTCAAAGAAGTCATCCTTGCAAATTGGGAGAAGATTTTGCCAGGAAAGACTGTTGCGTTCAAGGCTGCTAGAGCACTTGATGATGGGGACAAAGTTCTTGATGCTTTGCTCGTCTCAACTGACTATCTCACAGCGGATGACATCAACTATGTGATTGGCAAGATTGTTGGCTTTGATGCTGACTACCGCCAAGCAGATGTTGTTCGCATTCTCAAGAACATCAATGCCAAGTACACTTTGAAGCTCTATGATGATCGCGACACTTGGGAGCCAATTCTCTCCAAGGTCCGTGCTCTCATTGACTGCCGCTGATTATAAGAAGTGTTGTGTTTCTCTCTAGAGAAAGACAAGAAGGACTGGAAGTGGTTTCCAGTCCTTCTTTGTGTCTAGAGATGTAGTATCTCATTATGACAGAAGAAGCAGAGGTTAGCAGAGCAAGGAGCATCAAGATGAAGAAGTATCCTGGGCAAGTGGTGTCTCTGGTGAAGTCTGGAGAGAGCAATGGCTTCAAGTGGCACATCTTGTTCTACACAATTCCTTCTCTTGGTGATCTTCTGCCAACTACGATATACTTAGCCTATGTTGATGTCACCGGAACAAAGCTTGATGGCATTCTAGACACTGAAGTTGTTAACAAGCTAGGAGTTGACCTCCATTGTGGATGCACATTTGTTGGTCCTGCTGAGAATGCTGGCTATCTTCTCTCTGCAGCAGATCTTGACAGGCATCACTGGTTCATTGGTGAAGACTACTGCCATGGTGAAGACTGCCAGATGTCTGGGCCAGCATGGACAGCTTACTCTACATCTATCTCGCCACAGAAGAACACCCCTGAGACAATTGAGAAGCATCTCATTGAAGAGACTATTCCATCATTGATCAAGGCACTTCTCATGGTAGACATTCGGCATCCAGTCAATGGCGTTGTTGAAGAAGATTGACAAAAACACCACATTTCTCACTTTAGGCTCAACTTTGCCAGCTTAGAGTTTCTTCTCTGGTGAGACACCTTGCTTGGGTAAATATGAGATGATGGTGAGTTGTGAGTAGATCTACCAAGACAACAAGCAGAAGAGAGCTCAAGCTCTGCCGTCTATCTAAGGAAATTCTAGACGAGAAGTTTGATGAGCACGCAGTATGTAAAGCCTACACATTCAACTATAGGTGACTATAGGATCGGTGATACCATCTTTGATGAGTCTGACTTGGTTTCTACGTTGAACAATGTCACTTCAAGTCTTGCACTCTAGACATTGAGTGTTGCAGACTTGAAGCTCAGCGTTGACTCACACCAGACCACACTTGGAAACTTAGCATTGAGCATCGGTGAAGCTATTGAGAGACTTGATGGACAGGATGATGACATTGGATATCTGAGCGGGGTTCTCAGCACACTGAATCTCAAAGCACTTCGCCATGCTATAGCTAATGTCGGAATCTTGAGACCTGAAGAAGCACATGAGCTCTTTCTCAAGATAGATGTCTTTGACAGCATTGAGATGTCAGCAAAGCTTGGCACAATTGATCTCAGCTCTCCTGGTGACTGGCAGTGGTTTGAAGCTCTCTTGGTGAACAATGGTGAGAATGCTGCAGACTTGACTTTGAATCCTCTGCTCCCAACTTACTTCCCAGGAACTCAGTGGGTGCTTCCTGCTGATCTTGATGCCGCTATAAGAGAGTATGGAACTGCAACTGGATTCCAAGGTCTCGGACCGGCCTTCAACAACTCCCCAGTGAACATTAAGTTCTTGGGATGGCTTGAAGACAAAGGACTGGCAAGTGACTTAGATGCACAGTCTAGGTTCTACTTGAGGTTCTACTGGTACTATGCTGATGATGGTGTTGCCCACCAGTCAGATCACTTCTCAATGGTAGTTCCAAGCTCTACAGAAGTTGGAGCTAAAGCCGGAGCATCAGTCTCCAAGTCAGAGATCTATGAGCTGAAGCAAGCCCTTGAGACAGATGTAGCTACAGCAGCTTACTTGACCGATGAAGACATTGAGGAGCTTGATGGTGAGGCGGATGCTGGATTGATGACTTATCCAACCCCAGGCTTCTACGCAAATCCATTCCAGTGCACAATCCTTGAAGACTTTGCAAGCAGCACCAAGAAGATCATCTTGCAGAGCTACTCTTCTGGAAAGACATACAAGCTCAAGTTCACAACTGGAAGCTTAGCTCTGACTGTCGGAACTCGTCCAACTGCAACTAAAGTAGCTTTCTTTGGAAACTATGGTGAGGGACCTGAAGCACTCAGTGAGCTGAATGAGTCTGGAGTGGCATTTGATGCTAACACAACTTACTTGATTGCCATCAACTTGGACATGATCCAAGTGATAGCTAAGCGATGACTTCAAACAAAGAAGAAGACACAACTAACACAAACAACAGGGAGAAACAACAGAAATGAACAAGATCCTGAAGACACTCACCGCGCTGGCACTGCTAGCAGCAACACCAGCTTTTGGATGCTGGTACAACCGAATCAGCTACAATGACTACATCTTTGGTGTGAATAACTTTGAGCGCCACACTGAAGCTACTGTCTCTAAAGGTGCTGATGGAAAGGCCCAGACAACATTCACTGTGCAGAATAACATGACAGTTGACTTCCCAGTGACTGTGACAATGAAGCTTGTCTCTGACTCACAGATCATTCTTGATGATGAGACAAAGAAGCCAGAGATCTTGAGATGTGCTCTCCAGTATCGTGTCCTTCCTTCTGGAAACTGGACAACAGTTGAGGAGTACAAGGTTCCAACAGGCAAGATTCCAATGTCAGCACCTCCAGCTGCATATCTCAACAGAAACAACATCTGGCCTAAGAAGTGCAAGGCTGGTGATGTGATCATGATCCGTCTCTATGTGACTGATGGCTCATTCCAGTCAGGAGACCTGTCAGACAAGTGTGAAGAGTTCCTTGAAGTCCAAAGTGAAGGACGTGGAGCTGGCAAATACACACTTCCTGACACATTCACATACACTCCACATGACTCAACTTCAATGATTGGCGTTGATCTTGGTGGAATGTGGACACCTCAGTATGTTGTCACAGTGATCTACTCTGGAAAGACCCGTCCAATCCAGTGATGAACTGAGAGAAGCTGTGATCTAGCTCACACCCAAAGCCACAAAGGCCTGAGCAAGGAGACTAGGTCACAGCTTTGTGTAAGATATAGAGCAAGAAGATGAAAGACAGCTCACCCCAAGTGATGATGACTAACAAAGACGAAGAAGAGAGACCAAGAGATCTATGAAAAAGACTTCCATGATGATGCTAGCAGCTTTCTCTGCTTGCTTTTGTGCTTTTAGCCAAGAAGCATCTGTCAGCACAATTGCAGTGACAAACTTGTCCGACAGCCTTGGAACACGAATTGAGTATGACAAGTCAACTGGCATTGACATCAGACGCTTGAATCTTGACTCAATCCATGCTGACAAGCACAAGTCAAGGATCACAACTACCAAGAACATGTCCATCAGCACTCCAAAGCTCCGCTCAGTGATGATGGTCAAGCCACTTTGGGCAAGATCAGATGATGGAAAGGTTGAGAAGATAGACAACGCTTACATCAGCAGTGGGGCACTGAAGAAGCTTGACAGGAAGAATCTTCTTGTTGATGGAGGCAAGACAAAGAGCATTCTTGTCCAGGACTTGAGTCCTTCTGTCTTGTATCTCAATGGCTTGCAGCTCTCGAGAGTTGGAACCAAGTCATTCTCCGTCAGTGATGTGTCTGTCAAGAGTCTCAATGTTGGCTCAATCTCCCTAGCTAGCTTGACTCCTTACATGCCATCCATCTCAACTGTTGGTCTTGACTCACTTGGCATCAAGAAGCTTGAAGCAAATCTTCTTGCGGTCCAGACTCTGAATCCACAGATCATAAATGTGACAGATGCTTCAACCGTGTCTTCAATCATGGTCATTGACAACTCTAAGTTCAAGGTTGAAGTCACTGAAGAGACTTATGCCGAGCTTGCTGAGATGAAGCTGATCTATGACTTCGAGCAGTCTTACAATGAGTCAATCAAGTCAGAAGTCAAGCTCAATGACGTGAAGAAGCTTGAGAGGAAGATGTATCTCAAGTGGATCAACCTCTTGGCAGCAAACAAGAAGTGCAGCATCAGCTTGGTCAAGAACGATGAAGTCAGGAAGATCATTGGTGAAGCATGGATCAACAATGGCAACTATGGTCGTCTTGTCAAGGAGAACATGCTGAAGAACCTCAAGTACCTCAGGTCAAAGGGATATGACACTGTGCTTGTCAGGTTCCAGTGCACTGAGGACATCAACCAGCTGAAGCAGATGATCAATGACATCAAGGATGATGGGTTTGAGGTCTTCTGCACTTATGTTGGTCTTGACAACCAGACTCCAAGATGGAATCCTTACATTGAGCCTGAGACAATCGAGAAGTACTTTGAAGAGATTGCTCCTCTCTGTGTTGGATATCTCTTGAACTGGCGCTCTACTTCAAACCATGTGAAGATTCTCCCAATTGAGTACTTCAACTACCTCTGCAACACTCTCAGGAAGTTCAATGACAAGATACTCATCTATGGAGAGGTCTACTATGGAAACATTGATCCTCTGAGAATGAGAACTCTGATCTACACTGCTCCAGAGAATGTGACTGGTGTGATGATCAACAACATGGGCTACTATGGCTACAACATCACATATGCAGTTAACAGCTTGTTCTCAACATCTGTCCCTGGCTACAGGAAGATGGACAAGCTTGGACAGGTCATTGGTGTGGCTCCTTACTACTGCTCAAGAGAGACAACAAAGATTCCTAATTTGACACTTGAGAAAGAGTACAGCTACAAGGCAAAGGTCGAAAAAGCTTTCAACAAGACAAACCATGGAACAGTGACAATGCTGCATGATGGTGTGGATGACAACCAGACATGCTTGCTTGCTGAGCCAGGCGACAAGCACTGGACCGACACAACCGACAACATCCTCTATGACACAAAGGTCTGGAAGATGGCTGAAGAAGAGGCAGCTGGGAAGAGCAGTATGGTGATCACTAGATGACATCTTCTGGCTTTGAGGAACTGCTGGGGTGTGGATGACTTTGCCCCCCCGACTTAGAGCCAGGAAAACACAACACACAACAAACTAAGAGAGAAAACAACAATGACAATGATGACAATGAAGAAGGCTATGGTTGCTGCTGCAGGGCTAGTCATTGCAGCTTCAGCTATGGCAGATGCCACCTTTGATGAGCTCGTTGCTCTTTCAAGGACACCGGCGGACAAGACAACAGCATCAAATGCACAGGCACTCTATGATGATCGCGACACTTGGGAGCCGGTTCTCTCCAAGATGCGTGCAATGATTGAGACACGCTGAGACTCATGAAGCTGAGAATTTGAGAAGAGAGTCCTTTTGTGGGAGTCCCACAAAAGGACTCTCTTCTCTATCTAACAACAACGAAACACAACAACGAAAGAAAGACAAACCAATGAAGATGACAACAATGATGGTGGCAGCCGCACTTGCTCTAGGTGCTTCTGCTGCAACGGTTGAGGAGTTGAACAAGATTCCTGTGAAGGATGTCACTCCTGCAAATGCTATTGAGGTGTTTGATGCCGCAGTAGCAGTGACAAACGGCTGGAAGATACAGTGCATGGTGAGCCAAGGAAAGGTGTCACTTGAAGATGCAGTCCACAGGACAATGAACAAGCGTCCTCTAGTAATGTGCTATTATGCTTTTGTTGGAGCTCCAACCGTGACAAACCACACTCTAGTAGCTGAGGTCCTATCTAGCCTTGACTATGCCGCTCTTGCAGACAAAGACACATCTGCAGCAAGAGAAATCATCTTCCGTCACAGGTTTCCTGGCACTGAAGCTGGCAAAGCTGAAGTTGCTCGTGCATATGCAGAAAACAAGCTCTTTGGTGCTGAGATCTACTGCTCAGTCTGGAATATGGTGATGAAGGAGATCATGACCCCACATGATGTTGAAGCATATGAAGAGGTCAAGTCAATTGTGAAGACACAGGCAAACAAGCGCCAAGCAGCTATTCTGTGGTGGTATGGCTATACACTCAAAGACTATGAATCTTTCCAGGCAATGTATGACAAGTCTCTGCTTGATCTTGCATTCTGGTGGCTGTATCCAGGCACAATAAGGCCACAGTATGCTCAGCTGCAGCTAGACTTGATAGAAGCTTACAAGGCAAGTCCATCAAAGGCAAATGACCCAAGACTTCTCTCTAGATGCAAGATTATGGACAAAGCTTACGGAAACAAGAGCACAACACTTGCTGCAATTGACTTCCTGTCCAACTCAAAGGCAAAGCTTGGTGCGGCTCTGTACTGCAACAATGCAGACAAGCTCATCGAAGTTCTTGCAACTTGTGACACATCACTTGAGGCAAAGGACATCGAAGCAGCTCTTCCAGCTGTCAATGCTCTTGATCCTGACTACAAGCCAGCTGAAGTCTTGAGAGCACTCAAGGCTGTCAACCAGCGCTACACTCTCAAGCTCTATGATGACAGAGATGCTTGGGAGCCTGTGCTCAGCAAGATCAGAGCAATGATTGACTGCCGTTGAGCAGTTGATTTGCTTGAGAAAGCTGCTTGTGTGTTGTCGGCTTTCTCTCTTAGATCACTAGATGAGAAGGTGGCTAGATTGGCCACCTTCTCTCTTTCTCCACTCTTAGACCCATAGAATATCAACAATCATGGATATCGACACTATCACAAGGCGTGAGTTCATAGGAAAGAGTGCTGCTGCAGCTACGGCACTAGCAGCATTTCCAAGCATTGCAAGTCCTTCACAGAAGACAGTCACTGTAGCACTCATTGGATGTGGAGGCAGAGGAAGAGGAGCTCTGAGGAATCTCTTTGAAGCTTCAAAGACAGTTGGATGCACCATAAGAGTTGCAGCCTTCTGTGACTGGTTCAGAGAGATTGCTGAGCGAGTCAGAGATGAGTTTGGATGCACTGGAGCGCGCATCTTCTCAGGAGCTAGTGGATACAAGGAAGTGATAGCAATGAAGGAAGTTGATGCTGTCCTGCTTGTCACTCCAATTGGCTTTCGTCCTATCCAGTTCAAAGCCGCTGTAGAAGCTGGAAAGCATGTCTTTGAAGAGAAAGCTGTAGCTGTAGATGGTCCAGGAGCAAGAATGCACTTGGAAGCAGCAAAGCTCTCCGTAGAGAAGCACTTGACTGTTGTAGCTGGAACACAGAGACGCCACTTCAAGCCATACCAAATGCAAGCTAGAGCTCTTGAAGCTAGTGCTGTAGCTCCAATCTGCTCTGGCATTGTGCGCTGGAACACCCGAGCAAGACGTGTCTACACTAGAGACCCTGCCAAGGACATCTTGAACAAAGACTACCTTGTCAAGAACTGGAACAACTTTGATCTTCTTGCTGGAGACCACATTGTTGAGCAGCATGTCCACAACATTGACATCGCAAACTGGTTCATTGGTCGATATCCAAAGAAAGCCGTGTCTTTTGGAATGAGAGCACGTGCCCTGACTGGAAACCAATATGATTTCTTCAGCACTGAGCTTGACTATGGTGATGACTTGTTCATCCACTCTCAGTGCAGGCAGATTGATGGATGCTATGGTGGAGTCAATGAGTGGTTTAGGACGGAGGCAAATGAAATCATCTCTGGAGGATTTAGCATCAAGAAAGCAAAGAAGATCATTGACATCTCAAAGTTTGGTGAAGGGCTTCTAGATGGATCGCCTTATGTCATTGAGCACATTGACTTCTTGAGAAGTCTTCTTGGAATTGGACCTTACTGGAATGAAGCCGAGCAAGTGACCATGTCAACTGCTTCCGGCATCATCTCAAATCTCTCAGCTAAGTCTGGCCAGGTTGTGATGATGAATGACCTCTTCACAAATGAGAGCTCTCCATTCTACAAGCTGCAGTTCAAGCCAACGGCAGCCGACTTCGAGAATGAAGGTGACCTTGAGATGCCCGAGTATGCTGATGATGAGTTCCAGCTTCCAGGTGAAGTTGCTCTTCCAAGACCTAGAAGCTTGGATGACGATGAGTGGATGCCTCAAGGACAAGGCACCTTGAAGAAAGCCTAAAAGTAAGTACTCTAGATATTTGAAGAGAAGGGCTCTGTGTGGAGTCCACACAGAGCCCTTCTCTTCTAGAAAGAAACAACAACACACAAGAAAGAAGACAACAACAATGACAATGAAGACAATGATCATGGGCGCTGCGGCACTTGTTCTTGGCATCGCTGGAGCAGCAACACCACTAGAGATTGGCAAGAAAGTCAACCTCATGAAGAAGGAGACCTGGCAAGGGATTGTGACTGAAGCCAACATCCAAGAGGTCTATGATGCAGTGAAGGCGACAAACCTGTGGAGAAATGCTGACAGAGTTGCTGCTATTGGCCTGACATTTGGAAACCAAGACCTCTATCTTGACTATGCTGCAAATATCCCATCCACATGGAATGGAAGGAAGACCAACTTTGATGTCTGGAATGCATACAGAGCTAGTGAAAAGAGTGGCACACTCCAAATGCAGTATCCAGATCTTGGCCTAGCAATGGGCAAGAAGTGGATTGAGCGCGGTGACTACAACAATGCATCAATTATCTTCTTCTGGGTTCCGGTGTCAAAAGGCACTTGGACTCCAATGTTCACTGCGGAGACACGAGCATACATTGCTGAGAAGTTCACTCCAGAAGTGGTTCTCTCACTTGAGTATGTCAATAGCTACATGAATGCGCTGACCTACTTTGCTATGGTGGATGCTCTTGAGCTCAATGATCCATCTGAGCCAACAATGAACCGCTATTGGAGTGATGAGAAGGTCAAGTACGTAGCTAGCAACTATCCGGCTAATGGCTTCTCTCTGCCAAAGTGCAAGACAAGAGCAGAAGACTTTGCAAAGGCATTCACCAAGTTTGCTCCAGGATCGGTCACTAGGATCAGAGCTGCTGCATTCCTTGACAAGAGGACTAAGACAAAGGCAGCAAGCACTGAGATCTGGCCATATGTCTTTGAGAATGGTGCATGGAGCAGCAAAGTTGATCTTGCTTTCTATCTCGGTGACACAGACAAGATCATCGACCTGTTCAAGACAATTGGAACTGGTGCAACTCCAGAGCAGCTGGACAAGCTCATTCCAATCATCAATGGACTTGACTACAAGTATCGCTCAGCGGAAGTCCTTGACATCTTGAGGAACATCAACTCTAAGTACACTTTGAAGCTCTATGATGACCGTGACACTTGGGAGCCAATCCTCTCAAAGGTTCGCGCCATGATAGATGCTCGCTGAGCATAGCCCTCTGACGTTTGTTGTGTTGAATGGCTGGAAGCTTTGGCTTCCAGCCACTCTCTTTGTCCGGTCTTCAAGGTGGTAAGTACAGACATGATGGCAGAAGAAGACAGAAGTGACAATGCAGAAGTGACAGTGCCAACATCTCAGCCAGTCTCTTTTGACAATGAAGAGACTCTAGGAAAGGCGGTAGTTGAGAAGAAGCTCATCTGCAATCTTGGGTGTGGAGCTCCAATCTTGAATCTTGAGACTAGACTCTAGTTTGCATGTGGATTTGACAAGCTTGGGTTTCTCTGTGGCTTCAAGTTCACAGCAGCACATCCTCAAGATGCAAGCAAGATATTCTATGTTGTCTTTGTGCCTAAGCTGAAGTCATCTATCATGAGATAGTAGCTCAGAGGAATGCCTAGCTGGTACATCTGGGAGTGGATCAACAGCACAGATGTCAATGTCCTCTCAAGAGAGGCTGCTCTCAAGAAGTATGGGTTTGACATTGACTTGTTCTTCAACTCAGACTGGTTCAAGAAGGCAGTTCCACGATTTGTCAAGACCGTGAAGCAAGGACTCTCTGGAGAAGTAGCTCAGATCATAGACAAGCAAGAGAAAGCTGGAGAAGCAACCAATAAGTACAGAAGATACATTAGAGCAATCGAAGACTCATTCAAGACTCTAGAGAGCTCAAATGCTGGAGCTAGCTTCAATCTTGGAAACAGCTCCGATGGTGAGCACAAAGTGTACCGAGCTTCAAAGAGCTATGAGCTTGACCACTTCCAGAAGCGCTAGAAAGATGACATTGCTAATGGCTTCAAGGCATGGCTAGCTTCAAGAAAGAGAGCTGAAGCTGGCAAAGATCATGCAGAAGGGCAAGACAAGTGACTTCCATGACTGTAGAAGAGTCTGTTCTAGACAATCCTAAGGCAAGTTTGGACCCTGTTGTGTGGCAGGACAATCCTGAGGGCGGAAAGCCAGTCTTGACACAAGAATCACAACAGAAGCTAGAAGCCGCTCTAGAGTGGGTCTAGGAGCAATATCACTTCAGCAACCTGAGCGTCTATCTCATAGGCTCAATCTGCTCGAACTCATATACAGATGCTTCAGACATAGACATTGACTTCTGTGCACCTGGGGCAACTGAAGATGACAATGATGAAGATGTTGTCAAAGAGTTTGGATGGGCTTTCAAGAAGAACTTCATTGAGAACTACATGGAGAAGTTTCCGGATCAAGCTAAGATTGGGACCCATCCATTTGAGGTCTACTTCAATCCTAATCCATTCCAGTGCTTCATGAGTGTTGGATGCTACAATGTCCTTGAGAAGAAGTGGGAAGTTGGTCCTGAGCTGAAGAGTGAAGGATATGACCCGATCTCCAAGTACTATGCTGATGCAATGAAGCAAGTTGACAAGATCCTCAAGGACAT
>Ga0310786_10007267_pt1 | contig 14487 bp, 8 predicted proteins | sample AusTroGonzalo_MG_FD_203881 | JGI IMG/M metagenome (GOLD analysis project Ga0310786, IMG submission 203881) | Bovine rumen microbial communities from tropical cattle in Woodstock, Queensland, Australia - Gonzalo_03 (v2) (version 2) | ecosystem: Host-associated > Mammals > Digestive system >... | reverse complement strand
CCGATGTTGCTGTCAGAAGGACGCTCGATTATCATGTTCTTGATGCTATAGCCCTGACCGTCGAATGTACTGTTGAACTTGTTCTGCTCGTTGGGACCGATCGGGCTGTGCAGGTTCTCGATGTTCAGGAAGTCGATATCGTTCATCAGTTTGGCACCGGAATGATTTCCGCCGGCTGCTGCAACGTATTGGCTATACCATTCTACATTACCGGCATTCTTCAGTTCGTACATGCCGTCGACAAAAGCGGGTTCCTGGAACTGGGTATGACATACAGAACACATACCAATTTCGTCAGAGATCTGATGGTCAAGCTGAATGGTCTCACCGCTTACATTATTATAATTGATACCGCCTACAGCAGCACCTGAACAATCCTTAGTGCCAGCCTGATAAACCTGCATGGATGTTGTACCATAAACGGGCATTGCATCCTCGCCCAGAGTCTGGGTGTAAACGATATTAGTCTGGTCACCGTTCAGCAAGTAGCAAAGCTCGCCGCTTGAGACAGGATTCTCAGTATTGATAACGGCTACCTTACCCTGGTTACCGGCGTTAGTAGTGCAGAGGTCAACAATGTTACGGGGAACGATATTGCTGTTGCGACGAATCAGGTTGTAGCCGTTGCCATCGACACCAGTTACCTCACCAATGTTCCAGCAGCCTTCCACATCTACCTCGCCATTGACATTACGCTGGCCCGTCCAGGCACAGATGGCAGCACTCTCACCACCGTTGCCTACAATCTTACCCTTGTTCCAGAGGTTGTAAAGCTTCAGACCTACATTAGTTGCTTCAACACAACCAACCAGGCCGGCAGCATTCTTACCAGTAGTGGTAACATTAGCCTCATTACCACAGTTGCGGATGATAATAACGCTTTGTTCATCGTTGCGGCTGTTGATATGAGCAACAAGACCGGCAGCGAAATTATTATCGTGCTGTACAGAGCAGGATGCATCAATAATCAGATTCTCAATGATAACCTCGTTGGTAACCGTACCGTTTGCATCAGTACCGCCACCACGGACAGAACCAAAGAAGCCATTTCCATCGTAGCCACGATTCTCAAGATTGCTGGCAGTTGTCAGCACCATACCCTTAATGCTATGACCCTGACCGTCGAAGTGACCGAAGAACTTCTGACCACTTGAACCGATAGGCAGGTGAGCATCAGCCACACCGCCGAAATCGATGTCGGCATCCAGTTTCACCTTCATGGCACCATGCTTGGCATCACGAACCATGTGAGAGAACCACTCAACCTGAGCAGCCGTGCTGAGATGATAGAAACCATCCTCTTCCGGAGTCAACCAATCTTCCTGAGGAACAGAGCAACGAGCGCAAAGACCTGTCGCAGGATCGTAGTTGTGATCATCCTGACTGCCACCGTCTGTATTGCTATATACAACACCACCCTTGGGAGTGCCGTCACAGTAAAGGTCTGCAACCTGATATACAATATCGCCGTTCTCAACGGGCATGGGATATGGGTCAACACCAATTGTCTGCTTGAAGCTGACACCCTTTGTCTCGCCCTGATTGAGCAGGTAGCAAAGGTGGCCGTTGGCTATATCCTCGGCAGTGATAGCAGACACGCCACTCTGATAAACGGTGTTGAAAGAATCGAAGCAGTTCTGGACACTGCGGTAAGAGCCACGGAAGAAAGTACTTGTTCCGTCAAGGGGACTTATCTCGCCTGTGTTATAGCAGTTCCATACTTGAGCGTTGCCGTTTCCGCTGTTATTTCCCCAACCGTTGAATACCGCAGCCTTATTGTTGCTGGCACCGGTGATTTTGCCGAAGTTGACACAGTTGTGTATCTCGAAGTAAGCATATTCGCTCTGACCTGCGCCAATAAAAGCACATGCCACACCGCCTACACTTGTTACATCAGCCTCGTTCACACAATTAAGGATCTTGCACTTATAGTCTGCCTTTGTCTGCAAAGTACCGGCAAAAGCGGCAGAGCGATTACCGCCGGTAATGGAGCAGCTCTTGTCGATGATGAGATTCTTGATAACGGCATTACCACGAATCCATCCGAAGAATCCCTGATTTTCTGCTGTAGTGTTGATAACCATACCTTTGATACGGTGGAACTGACCGTCGAATGTTCCGTCGAACTTACGTTCTGCATTACGGCCGATAGGTGTGTGTGCATTCTCTACTCCCTCGAAATCGATATCGGCAGTCAGAACAGCAGAAGCCGTTGTATTACCTGCCTCAATGTAATCAGAGAACCATTCCACATCATTGACAGTACCTAACTGCCAAACTCCATCCACTTGAGCAGGTTCATCCCATGCACAAGCTGTACCGCCTGAAAACCATGCTACTGCAAGCAGAGCCAGGCTAAAGAGATAGTTTTTCTTCATCTTCTTTTAGTTTAAGTTGATTATTAATTAGGTTAAAATTATATTGCCTCCTTTGTTATAAACCCCATAAGTTAAGGTCATTTAGTACAAATTTTGCAACCGTACGCCGCAAAGTTATACAAATATTAATTATAAGCTACAGCATTCATTGTTAAAATATGTTAATGACTGAAAAGTTATCTTTAAGCCTCCCAAACCCTATATATATATAATAAGGTATAGGGAAGCGCTAATAGTGTGATAATCGGGTCAATTTAGCTTCTAAAAGACAAAAAAGAAGATTATTAGTATGAAAATTTGACATTTTTTGATAGATTTTGTAAAAAATGTTTGGCAGATATCGCAAAATAGCATACCTTTGCGTTAACAAATGTGTAAAAATGCATACAAATGCATGATTAAAAAGAAATTGATGTTTAACTTTTTATAAGTTTGTTATGAAAAAATTTACTCTTATGATGGTTGCCATGTTCTCTATGGCATACAGTGCAAATGCACAGTACAATGTTGACGGTCACAAGTTCTGGGACAACTGGTCAATTGGTGTTGAGGGTGGTATCACAACTAACGCTCATGACTGGAACACTCCTAATGGTGCTATCGTTGGTATCAACGCCACAAAGGCTGTTACTCCTGTAGTTAGCTTCGAACTCGGCATTACTGCTGGCATTAACAACAACTACAACTGGCTGAGACTTAAGAGCCCCAATGCAATTGACAACTTGAGCGCTATTGCCAGCACCAAGATCAACTTGATGAACTGGTTCTGCGGTTACAAGGGTGCTCCTCGTTTCTTCGAGATTCAGGCTCGCGGTGGTTTCGGTTACCAGCGTTGGTTCTTCCCCAGCTCATGGATTAACGGTGTAAAGAACAACGACCTGAGCCGTCCCGTTGCTAAGTTCGGTTTCGACTTCGACTTCAACCTGGGTGAGGCTAAGGCTTGGACTATCAGCCTGCGTCCCGCAGTTGTTATGAACCTGACAAACGAATTCAATAGCGCACTTCCCGGCTACTTCTATGGTTGTGTTTATGCTGACCAGTGCAATGCTTACGGTCACAACGTAGTTGGTCAGATCACAGCTGGTGTAACTTACCACTTCAAGACCTCTAACGGTACTCACAACTTCGCTGCTGTTAAGCCTCAGATCGTAACTGAGACTGTAGAGAAGGTAGTTGAGAAGCCCGTTGAGAAGATCGTTGAGAAGGTAGTTGAGAAGAAGGTTGCTACCGGTTCTAGCATCTATGTAGTTGAGTTCGAGCAGAACAAGTCTAACCTGAGCAACGCTGCTAAGGCTACTCTGGATCAGATTGCTAACGGTTCAACAGTTATCATCGACGCTTACGCTTCTCCCGAAGGTGCTAAGTCTTACAACCAGAAGCTCTCTCAGAAGCGTGCTGACGCTGTTAAGGGTTACCTGGAGAACAAGGGCGTTAAGGTTGCTGATGCTCAGGCACACGGTGCTGAGAGCAAGAGCTCACAGCGTATCGTTTACGTTCGCATCAAGTAATTTAGCCTAGAATTACAAAACATATCTGAGCGGCAGGCCACAAGGCTTGCCGCTCTTTTTTTGTCCCTTCGAACGAAAAATAACTAAAAAATAATTTGGAACCAATGTAAAATTCTGTATCTTTGCAACAGAATAACCTAATCATCCTAAAAAGACCAAAACTAATGAAAAAAGAACTATTAAGACTACTTCCTGTAGCAGCAGTACTGTTAACAGCTTCATGCACAGACAAACAGTACGACCTCTCAGACATTGACACGACGTCAAGGTTCACAGCCAAAGGGCTTGTCATTCCCCTAAACATGGAACCCATCAAACTGGATGCCATTATCAGCATTGAAGATGACAGCGACATCAAGAAAGATGCTAATGGCAATTACTATTTCCAGAAGCAAAGTACTACGGCATTCCGTTCCAAAGATGTAAAGGTAGAGAAGATTACAATCGCCAAACCAGCAGACATTTCCGAGGAGGTTATGGTTAGTATTACCCTACCCCAAGACATCATAAACAAGATTGAACAATATGCCAGCAACAAGACCATTGCAGAGATTATAGGTGATGCTGATCTGAGTTCACTTGTAGGAATCAATGCAAACACTCCTATTTTCAAAATCGAGATAAACGACAAGAAAGATTTTAATCTGAATGCCTCCAATATCGATTCTCGTATAACCAAGTTGGAGAAACTCGGTTTTGAACCTCTGAATCTGAATATAGACATTAAACTGGATGGTTTAAAGGACCTGGTCAGTTCAGTCAATATTAAAGACCTGGTTATAAGTCTGCCTGCAGGTATGACCGTTACCAACAATGATAATTACGACACCAATACAGGTAAACTGACATACGATGAGTTGGCTATTACAGAAGGTCAGAAAAACATTCAGGCAACTGTAACCGGACTGGTGTACGACAAAATGGCTACCGACGGTGCTGTATTTGATGCAGATAAGCATACCTTTGATTACAATAAGCCATGTAGTGTTAGCGGAACTGCCGAGATTAAAGCCGGCAATCTGAATCAGAATGTCAAATTAGCTACTATCGTAAGTGCAACAGACGCAAGCTACAGTTGCGATGTCAAGTTCAGCAACAACATAGTAGTGAACTCATTCAGTGGTGGTATAAACTACACCATCGAGGACATCAACATTGACCCCGTTCGCATAAGCAACCTTCCTGAGATTCTGAAGGAAAGCGGAACAAACATTGAGCTGGAGAACCCACAGTTGTATCTGAATGTCAACAACCCCTTCTATGATAACAACATCACCGCCAAAGCAGGGTTGCGCATTGAAGGTAACATTCCTGTTCCAACAAGCGAGACAGGAAAAGCATTAACCTTTGACACAAAAGAAAATAAGATTGCACTGGCTCCTAAGAACGAGGATCTTCTGGCAGACCTGATTGCACAGGGCTACCAGTATGAATCATTTGCAGAAATGAAGAACCTGCTGAGTGGCGACGCTACAGATCCCGAAAAGGACAAAGTACCTGATATTTTGAACATTAAGATTGTCAATCCCGTTCTGAATGCAGATAATGTAAAGGACTTTGCACTTGGCGTTAACCATCCCGGCATTAGCGGTGAATGGAAATTCTATACAAAACTTTCTCTGACAGAGAACAGTATCATTAAGTACACCAAGAAATGGGACGACTGGGGAGCCAAAGACCTGGACGGTCTGACCATCGAGAAAGCAACGGTGAACTTTACTGTTAAAAAGAACGTCAACATCAATGCAGATAAAATCAAGTTCACCCTACTGGGAAAGAACGGAGAATTGAAAGGTGAGAGCGATCTACAAGGCAACGAAGAGAAAAACCTTTCAATCGTTCTGACAGATGGTCCGATAAGAAACATCTTTGGTGGGAAAATTGATGTCACACTCAGAGGACAAGGCAAGGAACTCAATAAGGAACAGGATCTCATCATCAGTAATCTGCGCGTAATAGTTGACGGATACTATGACAAAGAGTTCTAAATAAGGTAGCAACACAAATTAGAATCAATAGCATATGAAAAAGATATATTCAAAGATAGCTGCCTTAGCACTTATGCTGGCACCTGCAGGCGCAATAGCCCAGAATCTGGAATCAGGCTTCTTTACAGACGGATACCTGTACAGGCACGAGATGAATCCTGCAATTGAAAACAGTCGTAACTACGTGGCAATGCCATTCTTAGGTAATATAAATGTAGGTATGTCTGGTAACATAGGCATCAGAGATGTCCTGTTCAACAGAAATGGAAGAACAGTTCTTTATACCAACCCGCAGGTAGATGCTGCTGAATTTATGAATGGCATCGGCAACCGCAACCGCATCAATTCAGATTTTAAGATTCAACTCTTAGGAGCAGGATTTAAAGCATGGGGCGGATACAACACCATTGGTATCAATATACGTGGGAACGCGAGTACCATCATCCCTAAATCCATTTTCGACATCACAAAGAATGGCCTGAAAAACCAGACGTATGACATCAGCGACCTGAATGCACATGCCCATTCTTATGCGGAAATAGCACTGGGTCACAGCAGGAAGATAAATGAGAAATGGCGTGTGGGAGCCAAGTTCAAGTTCCTCTTAGGTGCCGGTAACGTGGATGCTAATGTCAAAAAAGGAACCATTACCTTAGGTGAGAATGGCTATGTGGCAAATGTTGATGCCGAGCTGAAAGGTAATATCGCAGGTCTTAGTTATAAGACAAAGGTCAGCGAGCATAATCCCGGCCGAATGATAATGAATGGCATGGATGTATCAGGTTACAAGATTAGTGGACTCGGTGCTGCCTTCGACTTCGGAGCCGAATACAAGATTAATGACGACTGGAAGGTAATGGCCTCCCTCACAGACCTTGGCTTCATCCGGTGGAAGAACAACCAGTTGGCAGCAACCCATGGAACAGTAAACACCGATGATTACATCTTTAATGTGGATAAAGATGCAGAACATTCCTTCAGTAACGAATGGGAAAAATTGGGTGACCAGTTGGCGACACTCTACGAGTTGGAGGATAAAGGCGACCAGGGCAAGCGTACCACTATGCTGGGAGCAACCATGAACATCGGTGGCGAATACATTGCACCGTTCTACCGCAAGTTGACCTTCGGTCTGCTGAATACCACACGTATCAACGGCAGATACTCATGGACCAACTTCCGTCTTTCTGCAAATGTGGCACCGGCAAAGTGCTTCTCTGCAGGCGTAAACTTTGCAGTCGGCACCTTCGGAACAAGTTTAGGATGGATCATGAGCGTTCATCCTAAGGGTTTCAACCTATTCCTGGGTATGGACCACACTATCGGGAAACTGGCAAAGCAGGGAATTCCCCTGTCCAGCAATACAGAGTTCAATATGGGTATAAACTTCCCTTTCTAAACAACAAAAGAAATAAACAAAAAAGCCTTCTCACTCTGGTGGGAAGGTTTTTTATGAAAACATATCAAATTAATGAAAAGAATACTGTTTGTCTGTCACGGTAATATCTGCCGCAGCCCGATGGCAGAGTTTGTGATGAAGGACCTGGTTGAAAGAAACGGAATGGAAGACCAGTTCTACATAGAGTCGGCAGCCACATCAACAGAGGAACTGGGCAATGAGGTCTATCCCCCTGCCAAACGAAAACTGGCAGAGCACGGTATTTCGTGCAAGGGAAAGACTGCCCGACAAATGAAGAAGGCGGACTATGACCGTTTCGACCTGCTGATAGGAATGGACGAATGGAATATCCGCAACATGAAGCTCATCTGTGGAGGCGACCCGGAGCATAAGATTCACAAACTGCTGGACTACACCGGAAGAAGAGGTGATGTGGCAGACCCTTGGTACACAGGGGACTTTGATGCTACCTGGCGTGACGTAACAGAAGGATGCCAATGCCTTCTGGATGATATTATGTAAAAGGGGCGAGGAGCGAGAAACAAACAAAAAAAGCAGGCTTAATGGTGAGCCTGCTTTTCTGTTTGTTTTATAACTTCTGTGCCGAAGGAGGTTCGTTTCCTACAGCTGCACCCCACTCCTTATTAGGACGGCTGCCCATATTCAGGACAAGGGTTGCACCATTCTTAACTTCCTCGTGTGTAATCCAAGGACGGTTCAGAGGCTTGCCATTGAGGGTAGCACTCTGGATGTACTTGTTTTCCTCGCTGCAATTCTTGGCAACAATATGGAAGAACTTACCATTTCCCACATTTACCTTAATATCAGAGAACAGCGGACTGCCGATGTTGTAAACAGGGAAGCCAGGGGTTACAGGATAGAAACCGATGCTGGAGAAAACGACAAAAGAGGTCAGACCGCCACCGTCCTCATCGCCGGGAATACCCATGAGGTCGTTACGGAACCAAGTCTTCAGACACTGGCGGATACGCTTCTGGGTCTTCCAGGGTGCGCCTGCATAATTATATATATAAGGTATATGCAGAGAAGGCTCGTTGGCCATGGTGAACTGGCCGATGTTACCTGTCTGGTCAGGCAACTGGGTGTAGAACTCGCGCTTGCCACGTCCCATACTCTCGGTGAAAGTCTGGTCGAGGTTGCGTACAAGATCCTCACGACCACCCATAAGGGAAACCAGGTCGGCAAAGTTATGCTGAACATCCCAGCGGTAGGTCCATCCGTTGTTTTCGTCGTAAGCATCACGGGCTCCGATACCGCCGCTGAAGCGATAGTCGAAATCGGGAATGAATTTGCCATCCTTATCCTTGGGATGGAAGAACTTGGTCTCAGGATTCCAGACGTTGCGGTAGTTGTAACTGAGCTTCAGGTATTTCTGCTGCAGTTCCTTGTCACCCAAGTACTCAGCAATACGGGAAAGACACCATTCGTCGTAAGAAGTACCCAACGTTACAGCCACAGGCTGACGCTTCTCGAAATCAGAAACATTGGGATCAGTCTCCTTCTCACCCTTACGCAAGGCGGGGATGTAACCGTTCTCCTTATAGAAATTATCAATCCATCCTGCAGGTTCGCCGCTCCAGGGAGCCAGGGTCTTCTCTTCAATACCCTTACGACAATACTCGAAGGCACGCTTGGCATCGACATTCAGACCCTTATAGAGAGCATCGGCCACCATGGAAACACCATGATTGGAGTTCATACGGCGAGTGTCGCCAGTCATCTCGGGGAAGGTAGGCATCCACTTGGTGCCCATCTGCTCGGCCATGCGCAGGAAACTCTCGATGATGTTCTCCTGCTTCTCGGGCTGGATAAGTGCACGAAGGGGATGAGCGGCACGATAGGTATCCCAAATCCAATCATCCGTATAGAAAGGCTTGCCATTATCGTCATGTATGTTACCATCGAAAGCAGAGAAATAACGACCATCCTCGCTCAGGCAAACAGGGCGTTCGAAGGTACGATAGTAAGAGGTATAGAGAACCGTCTTCTCATCTTCCGTGCCACCCTGAACCATAATATTCTTCAGGGTTTCGTTCCATTCCTTGCGACCATCTGCAATAACCTTAGCCATATCGAAGGCTGAGCCCTGCTCGCGCTGGAGGTTATTCTGAGCCTGCTCTGCACTGATAAGAGAGATACCATAGCGGAAGCTGACCTTCTTGGTTCCGGCAGGGAATCTGAGGGCTGAGCAAACATTCTCGCCTTCCTTGTTTCCATTCTTCGTAATCTGGCCATTCTGCAGAATACCTGTCTGTACGGGCTCCACATCGAACTCGCCAGCAAAATAAATCTTCATGTTATCGCTGAGACTCTGACTGGCAGAAACCTTATTGCCATCCACCTGCATACGTCCATATTCGGAGTAGAACAGAATCGTTGCCGCCTTGGCAGGATCCTGGAATGACAACTCATAAATAGCACTCTGGTGGCTGACAGCCAAGTGAACATCTATGCTGTTGTCGGCAATCTGAACCTGATAATCGTAAGGAGTAATCTTCTCCTGATCCCAGTTGGTGCCAATGATGGGACGCAAAGAAGTTCCCTGTGTAACACTCATACGGAAAGCACTGCGCTCGCGATGGTTGGTAACAACCATTGGCAGGCCGTCCAACAACTCCCTTGTATATTCGCTGCGAGTTGGATAGATTCGCATCAGACTGTTGGGCAACTGAATGGTCGGAAACGTAGGCACCAGCATGTGACTGATATTTCCGATGTAGGGATTCACATAATCCACAGGCTCCTGAGTGGCTGCTCCAGCCGTAAGAGAAGAACAAAAAAGAAGTGAGACAAAAAATCCCACAGACTTAAGGTTTTTATTCATTTTAAATACACATTATATTAAACTTCCCAGCAAAGTTAATACTTTTATATGAGAAAGCCGCCAGCGTGGGTCCTTATATGAATAAAAAACTTGCGTATCTCGGCAGAAAAGCGTAACTTTGAACGAATTTTAAGGGAAAAGAGAAGGATAACCCTATTATTATGAAACAAAAAACCAACGAATACAATATGAAGAAAAATGTAATGAGAATGCTGGTACTTACGGGTACCATGGCACTGACAACATCAGTATTGGCACAAGAAACAATCAAGACAAAACTGGTTAGCGGAACAGGTCGCAACGATGACGAAGGACCTGCCATGATTTGCGACGGTGATGTATCTACCAAGTGGTGCATCGACGAGGAAGAAAACATGCCTTACGTCATCATCCTGGATGCTGGCACTCCAACCGGCTTTGCCGAATATGGTTTTGTTACAGGCGATGATACACAGGACTATCCCGACCGTAACCCTGTGACCTGGATTGTGAGTGGTTCAAACGATTTGCAGAACTGGACCACCATCGACAAACAGGAGAACGATCGCACACTGCGTGACGAGAACGAACAGGAATACAGATTCAAGCCTGCCAAGAAAGGCCAGTTCCGTTACTATCGCTTCGAATTCCTGAAGATGGCAGACGGCACACGCATTCAGTTGAGCGAGATAAACCTGCACAAGGTAGGCAGAACATACATCAAGACTACTTTCGTGAGCGGTACTGGCAACGGTAAGGAAGGTGCTGCAATGGTTAGCGACGGCATGTTCTATACCAAATGGTGTGTTGACGAGGCTGACAAGATGCCCTACTCTATCGTTCTGGATGCCGGCACCTCAACAACCATTTCTGAATATGGCCTTGTAACAGGTGACGATACCCACAGCTATCCCGGTCGTAACCCACGCAACTGGAAGGTGATGGGTAGCAACGACAAGAGCAACTGGAAGCAACTGTCTGAGGTAAAGAACGACCGTAGCATGCGCGACGAGAACGAGCAGGAATACAGATTCAGAGTAAAGAACGCTCCTGCCTATCGTTACTACAAGTTCGTCTTCGAGGAGGTTTGGGAAGACACACGCATCCAGATGGCAGAAATCAAGCTCTATAAATAAGACAGAAAAAGCGGACGTGAACCAATCATCCGCTTTTGATAATAAAGAAAGAAGAAGGTTAGCGAATGACCTTCTTCTTTCCGTTTATAACATAAAGACCTTTCGCAGGAACGTCAACTGTTCTTCCTGACAAATCATATACAATAGCCTTCCCATTAGCAGGGGAGGCTGTTTTGTCTTCTGTAATTTCAGAGATTGACACCTGCTTATCGGGGTCAAAGATACCATACAATCCACAGTCAAAATAGGCACCACCAGTATTCTGCTGTATGAGAACGGCAATAACATTCTTGCCCACCTTAAGCGCTGTGTTGGAAACCTTCTTGGTTACAGGGGCACCATTTGAATCTGTCCAATCATCTGACTTAAGGAACTGACGAGAATTAAAATATACCTCGTAATGATCATCGTGAAAAACTTCCAGATAATAGGTTGTTGCCTCATTCACCTCGTCGAGTGTAAACTCTCGTCTTATCCAATAAGCGTTATACTCCCCTTCCCATGTTGTACGGTAAGGAGCCAAGTAACTGGGTGAACCCAAAGGCATCTCCAGATTTACCCATCCGGTAGAAGGTGTGTAGTTGGTAGCCTTCCATGTAGAAGAGGGTGGCTTAAGCGCATCCAATGTGGAACTGGTATTATTAGGGTCGTCCTTAAAGTAGCACATACCCTCCCATACACGGTCTCTTCCCAAGGGAAGAACATAGACCTTGTCTCCCTTTACAACACGATTGGCCTCGTCACGCTCATCGGTATAAGTGCTGAAATTGTTATTGATGATAAGGTCAATGAGACTCTGACCCGAGTAATTATTGTCGCCGGCGAAGTCCATCATGACGAATCCCATAGGTCCGGTCTTGCCCTCCATATAGTCAATCATAGCCCTGTTACAGGTGCGGGCACATTCCTGAACACCCTCGTAGGTAGAATAGGAAATGCCTATAATGGAATTCTTCTTGCTATAACCCGAAGTGTGATTCATGAAGAGACGATACTCCCGCTCGCTCATCGAACGGTCCAGAAGAGTCTTCATGGCAGCAACCTTCTTATCCAGTTGTCCGCTTCCGGCTACATCATACATATCCTGTATGGTCATATTCATATAGGCTCCCGAAGGTCCGACAAGGGTTTTGTCCAGTGTACCATTGTCGCCGCCACCGTTCACATATCCTCCGATGGGACCGTCATCATACGTGTTACGACTCATTACCAAGAGCTTTCCACGCATATCCCTGACTGTCAAAGTAGGAGAATAATCTATGAGATATTGCTTCTTGGCATTGAGACAATTCTTCATCTGAACCGGCCATTGAGCCTTACCGCTGCTTCCCTCTATATCGTCTTCATGTCTCATGATGACAAAAAGGAACTCCTTAGGATGAGCATTCAGGAAGTTGCAAAGGGTAGTCAGAGCGTCGTTGAACTTGACTCCTGTACTAACAATTCCGTGATATATCATCATATTAGTTCCATCCCAGGCAGGACGAAGGTCGAAAATCCTGACACCTCGCTCCAGCTGCTGGGCAATGGTATAGGTCTGGGTATGCGCACTTCCTGAAATCCCGCTAGTGCTACAACTGCTGGTTGCCGCATCATGTGCACCTGGAATGGAAAGCCTGCATAGGAACAGGTTATCGTCTAAGGAACGCATCCAATTCTGATAATCTATGGCCCGAATCGGCAGGATGAAACATAAAAACAACGAGGTTAACAAGATATATTTTTTCATAATCTGGGTGTGTATTTGATATATATGAAATAGTTTTTTTGAAGTTTTACCCTATATATATAATATATAATGTACGCGCGTAAGGGAAAACCGTTATTTGTACGAAGGATTCTCTACCTTATACGACAGGGTTACCGGTCCGAATACTTCCTTCAAACTCAAGAAGAAATCAGCTCCGCTCTTCTCAATCTGCTCACTGACAAACTGGTTGGGAGTGATAATCGTGATGTTCTTATCCGTAATACTTCCCACTTTACAGAAAGCAAAGTAGGTGCTGAAGAACGGTTCCCCTACCCTTTCCTGCACCAATTGCATGAATTGGAACCACTTGGTCTGCTGTTCCTCCGTCAGATGATTAACCTCAGAATTCGGAGATTTGTCTTCATCCTGAACATTAGCATCCGGTACTGCAGGGTTAAGAAGGAAACGCACACTGTCCGGATTGCCTCTCTTCTTACCATTATGATAGACAGGTTCGTATTCAAAAGTGAACTCTATCTCGCCTCGCTTAGCCAATTTTTCCATCTCGCGCTGCGCAGGTTTCAAGACATCGCGGTGGAAAACAGCCCAAGTAGAACTCTTGTCCTGCAGAACTTTGGTTCTGTCCTTGCTGTAAACCAGCACTCCGAGGAACTCTTTCAGGGCTTCATAGCCAAGCGTACACATACGCATTTTCTTCCAGGCACTCAGATAAATATACAAACGAGGCGTTCTGGGACTGCGGCAAAGCTTAACAATTCCGCCCAAATGCTCGACATAAGCACCACTTTTATTGAAGACAAGGTCGGCAACAGAGGCGTTCATATCAATCTTTATGATGCCGCTTCTTCGCTCCTGACCCGTAGTTGTAGTGTAAGTGGGCACGTCCACATCTGTAAAAATAACACTGGTCTTTGTTCTTTTCTGACCGTCAACGTCTGTATAATTGATGGTTGTATCCAGTTTTGTGAGCGCTTTGCAAGCCTCATGAACGGCAGCATATTCCTTTGTTTTCACTCCCAAAGACTGCAAAGGAACCTCGAAAGTGATCTTTCCCTTCGACAATTCCTCCTCAGAAAAGAGCGGTCCCATCTTTCCTTCGACGAATCTTTCGTTGATTCGGGTCTGCATAGTTGCAGCTATGGCCACAAGAACATTGGTCTGAATAAGCGAGAAATCTCCTCTTATCTGTGAATAAACAAGTGGATTTTTAATGTAGTCCGAATTCTCCAACTGCTGAATAAGCTCGTTTTTCGGACTTACCATCTGCAACTTTCCGTTTGTTTTCTTTGTAGCCATTGCCTATATATATTATATAATGTACGCGCAAAGATATTGATTTTTTTCGATTACCAAAAAGAAATAGTAAATAAAAACAATCAAAAAAAGAAATTTATTGATTACCATGTTCTCAAAAGGAAGAAACCTTCTCCTCAGGAACAGATAACTTAACCCTCAAAAAGAGAAAACCAGGTTCTCAAAACATGGTAACTTAAACCTCAGAATAAAGGTTACTTTTTCCTCCAAAATCAAGTAATTTCTGCTT
>Ga0310786_10007266_pt1 | contig 14488 bp, 12 predicted proteins | sample AusTroGonzalo_MG_FD_203881 | JGI IMG/M metagenome (GOLD analysis project Ga0310786, IMG submission 203881) | Bovine rumen microbial communities from tropical cattle in Woodstock, Queensland, Australia - Gonzalo_03 (v2) (version 2) | ecosystem: Host-associated > Mammals > Digestive system >... | reverse complement strand
GTGGAGGAAGACCCCGTGGTTCGTGAGAGACAGGCTACACAGGTGCTGAAGACAACGCGTGACATTCTGGCCGCAAGAAACGGTTCTGTTGCGCCTGCCGAATACTGCGTTGGCATGGCTCATCTGGACCATGCATGGGTCTGGCCCAAGAGGGAGACCCTGCGCAAGGCCGAAAGGACCATAAGCGGTATGCTCCATCTGATGGAGGAATACCCGGAGTTCGTGTTCCTCAGCACTCAGCCCGTGCAGATGGAACATGTGTTCGGGAAGTACCCGGTGCTGAAAAAACGTGCCGAACGGATGTTCAGACGCGGACAGCTGGAACCGAACGGAGTGGGGCTTGTTGAGGCCGACGGGGTGCTGTCCTACGGCGAAGGCCTGATCAGGAACTTCCTTTACGGACGTCAGGCGACCGACCGGCTGTTCCCGGGATACAGGGGAGATACCTACGTGCTTCCCGATTCTTTCGGATACAACGGGAACCTTCCGCAGATAATGGCAGGCTGCGGCGTGAAGTATTTCATCACCAGCAAGCTCAGCTGGAACGATACCACGCGCTTCCCATACGATCTTTTCACATGGCGCGGAATCGACGGCACGCAGATCAAGGCCCACATGATTCCCGGCGGCTACAACGGCAGATGCCGCCCGAAGGAGCAGATCCGCATGTGGAGCAACGTTCTGCACAAGGATGTCCAGTCATCGCTTCTGAGGACCATAGGAGAGGGTGACGGAGGCGGCGGAACCATGCGTGAGGATGCAGAGCTCGTCAGGCGTACGACCGACTTCCAGGGCTGCCCCAAGGCACAGTGGTCCACGGTCTCCAAGGCCATGGAGAAGATTTTTGCTGAAGCAGGCGATCTTCCCGTCTATGACGGCGAGATGTACTTCGAGCTCCACAGGGGAACATACACGAGTCAGGCCCGGATGAAGCAGGGCTACAGGAGGACCATGGCCCTTCTGCATGATGCCGAATACCTTCTGGCCCATGCCTGGGCAAAGAGGGCCGTAAGTGACGGACGGGCCGGTGAAATCTCGGCTGTCGTGAAAGACATCTGGAAGAAGACCGTAGTGAACCAGTTCCACGACATCCTGCCGGGATCGTGCGTCGGGGTAGAGTATGAAGAGGTCAATGCCTTCTATGCTTCTGCTGCTGAAAAACTGAATGCAATTATCAGTGAACTTGCACCATCAGGAGACCTGGAACTGAACCTGACGCCGTTTGAAGCCGACGGCATTGCCCCTTATTCAACAGGGACTTCTCGTGATGCCGACATATCGGGCTTCTGGTCCGTGAAGACCGCTAAGGACGGAACGATATCTTCTGCAGTCTACAGGGGCGTGGAGCTGGTTGACGGAAGCTGGAACACCCTGATGATGGGCGACGACGTTCCGCTTCAGTGGGATGCCTGGGACCTCGAGAAAGATTCCCTGAGCCGCCTTGGGAGGGTGTCGGTCAGGAACGGCAGAATAGGAAAGAATTCAACAATATCCCAGAAAGTAGTGATTCACAATGATTCTGCACGAATTGATTTCATAACGGACATCGACTGGCATGAAGACCACAAGGTACTACGTGCAGAGTTCCCCACAACGATATGTGCCGAAAACGCCGTATTCGACATTCCGTTCGGTTTTGTGTCGAGGAGCACCAAGGACAACACTCCGGCAGAGAACGCACAGTTCGAATCTCCTGCGCACAAGTTCGTGATGCTGGGTGACCGGAAGGTCTCCGTGGCATTGATGAGCGACAGCAAGTACGGCTACAGCGCCAAGGCGGGGCGCCTGGGCATCACGCTTCTCAAGAGCGCCAAGGCTCCGGATCCGGATGCCGATATGGGAAAGCACCACTTCGTCTATTCGATCTTTGTTTCGGATGCCGATGTGGGTGCAACGATTGCGGTGGCAGAGAACCTGAACAACCCGCATCTTCATGTTGCGGGCGAGTTCGCTCCGCTGGTGTCCGTCAGCGACGGCCTTGCAGTGGAGACCGTGAAGATTGCCGAATCCGGTGATGAATTGGTATTCAGGGTGAGGGAAGTGCTTGGATGCAGCAACAACGGCAGGCTCAAGCCTGATGCATGCCTTGACCGCAAGTCCCTTGTTGAGACCGACATGCTTGAGGAGAATGAGAAAAAGCCATCCTTCTCATTCCATCCGTTCGAGATAAAGACTTACAAAGTCAGGAGGATCTGATGATGAGACCGTTGATTGAAATCTGTCTTGAGGACGTTCAGTCCGTAATTGCCGCCCAGAATGGCGGAGCCGACAGGGTAGAGCTTTGCTCCGATCTGTTCGAAGGCGGCCTGACGCCGACCATCGGAACCGTAAGGACTGCGCTCAAGGCGACGTCGATTCCTATCAACTGCATGATCAGGCCCCGCGGCGGTGACTTCTGCTATTCGGACATCGAGTTCGAAGTCATGAAGCAGGACGTCATGGCCTTCAAGGAGGCCGGCGTCAACGGCATCGTGTTCGGCATCCTCACGCCCGAGGGTGATGTGGACATGAAGCGCAGCAGGGAGATCATCGATCTTGCCAGACCGCTGGCAGTGACCTTCCACAGGGCATTCGACATGACGCGCGACCCTTACAAGGCGCTTGAGGACCTGATTGAGCTTGGCGTGGACCGCGTTCTGACAAGCGGACAGGAAGCAACCGTGCCCGAGGGTGCCGAGCTTCTTGCCCATCTGGTGAAGATTGCCGGCGACAGGATCATCGTCATGCCGGGGTGCGGAATAAGCGAGCGGAACTTCGACAGGATCCGCAGGCAGATCGGAGCAAAGGAATATCATGTGCATCTGCCGGGCGAGGAGAAGTCAATGATGGAGTTCCATCCGGGTCACATCTACATGGGAGGCCTGCTGCGCCAGAGCGAATTCACAATAACCCACACCGATTCCTCACGCGTGCGTTCGGTGATCGATATGTGTTCACGCTGATTCCTGCAGCTTCTCAACGTTTGGCTCCAATGACTCCAATGACTCAAATCCCTCAAACCAGCTTCATCATCTGATCGGGATTTTCTGCGGCCTTGACGTTGCCCATGGCCTTTGCTATTACGCCGTTCTCGTCTATGAGGTATGTGGTGCGCACGACACCCATGGAAACCTTGCCGTAGTTCTTCTTCTCCTGCCAGACCCCGTAGGCCTTGATCACATCCAGGGCAGGATCGGACAGCAGCGTGAAGCTCAGGTTGTAGTTCTGCTCGAACTTCTTGTGCGATGCCACGGAATCCTTGCTAACTCCGAGAACCACTGCTCCTTTCTCCCTGAACTGCGGATTCCTCTCGCTGAATCCGCAGGCCTGCTTTGTACAGCCTGACGTGTTGTCCTTGGGATAGAAATAGAGAATCACCTTCTGTCCGAGGTAATCCGAAAGCCTGTGGAGCTTTCCGTTCTGATCGGGAAGCTCAAAATCCGGTGCTTTTGTTCCGATTTCCAGCATGTCTTTCTCCTTTTCAGAACAGCGGTGCAAGGAGCTTGAGTATTGTTCCGAATACCTTGTATGAAAGCTTTTCCTTTTTGATTGACTCAGGCGTTACCTCGCGGCACTTCTCCTGGGTGGCAAGGAAATCTTCATCGATCTCAGGTATGCAGGATGTCCTGTACATGTATGTGGCGCATTCGAAGTGATGGTAGAGGCTGCGGTAATCGAAGTTGATAGTACCGACCACTGCCTTCTCGTCATCGGCGGTGACGACTTTTGCGTGAATGAAGCCCGGTGTGTACTCATAGATCTTGACGCCGGATTCGATGAGTGTCCTGTAGTGTGCCTTTGCAAGCGAGTAGGCGGTCTTCTTGTCGGGAATGCCGGGGAGGATCAGCCTGACGTCCACGCCACGCTCTGCAGCATACTTGAGTGCCGTCTCAAGCTCGCCGTCCAGAATCAGATACGGTGTCATGATGTGAACATAGCGGTTCGCGCGGTAGAGGATGTCCGTATAGATGCTTTCGCCCACCTTGTAGCTGTCGAGCGGGCAGTCGCCGTACGGCATGACGTAGCCTTCGGCCTCGACGGGATCGGCCTTGATCCTGGCCTGGCTGAAGTCGGCAACCTTCTCGTAGACGTTCCACATCTGCAGGAACATGAGGGTGAAGCTCTGTACTGCCGGCCCCTTGATCATTACGGCTGTGTCCTTCCAGTGCCCGAAACGCACCCTGCGGTTGATGTATTCGTCCGCCAGGTTCACTCCGCCGTTGAATGCAACCTTGCCGTCGATCACCAGGATCTTGCGGTGGTCCCTGTAGTTGTAGTGCGTGGAGACCATCGGGGTGAGCGGAGAGAACGGGCGGGCCTTGACTCCGACCTTGCCCAGAAGCTTGTCGTAGTTGCCGGGAAGCGTGGAAATCTCGCACAGTCCGTCGTACATCACGCGCACGTCCACGCCTTCCTTGGCCTTGCGTGCAAGGATGTCCAGGATGGCTCCCCACATCTCGCCTTCCTCGATGATGAAGTATTCCATGAAGATGAACTTCTCGGCTTTCTCAAGCTCAGCCAGCATGGCCTTGAACTTGTCCTCTCCCAGGGGGAAGTACTGCACGGATGTGTTTCGCCAGATGGGGAAGCTGTTGGTTCGCCTGATGTAGCAGTCAAGCGCTGCGGTACCGGACCTGTCGGTGCTTATGGCCTTGAGCGTGTCCGGATCAGGGGTGACGATGTTCCTGCTTTCGGCTATCAGGTTCGATATCCTCCTGGTGACCTTACGGTGTCCGACGTTGATCCTTGTGTAGGCCAGGAACAGCGCGCCGGGGATGGGTACAATTGCCAGGATCAGAAGCCATGTGAGCTTGGCGGAAGTATCCATGTCGCTGTTGAATACGTAGAAGAGCATGGCGATGGTGAATACGACTTCGAATATCGCAAAGTATGGAATGTACTTGGCCAGGAACAGGTATATGCCCACGAAAATCGCAACCTGAACGGCAATCAGCAGGGCGATGATGAAGATCCTGCTGAAAAGCAGGCTCAGGATCCCTTTCTTCTTGGGTTTTGCAAGACGCATGTCAGATGACCTCCTCAAGAATCTTTACGAAACTCTCCAGTCCCTGTCTGTCTTCTTCCGTAAACCGGCCGAACAGCGGGCTGTCTATGTCCAGGACCCCGAACACCTCACCCCTGCGGTGTATGGGAATCACTATTTCCGAATTACTGGCACTGTCGCAGGCAATGTGGCCGGAGAACTTATGGACATCGGGAACAAGCTGCGTGCTGTCGGTTGCGGCTGCGGTTCCGCACACGCCTCTTCCCATGGGGATTATGGTGCATGCCACCTTTCCCTGGAAAGGTCCGAGCACGAGTTTTCCGTCCTTTACGGTATAGAAACCCACCCAGTTTATGTCGTCCAGCTTCTCGTTCAGAAGCGCTGATGCATTTGCCAGGTTGGTCATGGTATACGGTACGCCTTCCGTTACGGAAGCCAGCATTTCGCCCAGAGTGCGGTAATCAGTCTTCTCCATAACGTATATGTTATAGTAAGATCGGTATGATGAAAAAGATATTTTATACGGAACTTGCCTATATCCTGGGACTGGTGATAGTCGCCATCGGAGTCGCCTTCATGGAAAGGCCGGATTTCGGGGTGTCCATGGTGGTTGCCCCGGCATATCTCCTGCATCTGAAGATATCCGAGACATACGCTTTCTTCACGTTCGGCATGGCCGAGTACACGCTGCAGGCTGTCCTGCTTGTGGTGATGATGCTTGTACTGCGCAGGTTCAAAATCAGCTACCTGTTCTCATTCGTCACGGCAGTCATCTACGGATTCACGCTTGACTTCTGCATGTGGCTGGTATCGCATATTCCCATGGATACCATGCCGCTCAGGATAGCATACTACACCCTGGGCATGGTGCTCTGTGCCATAGGCATATCCCTGTTCTTCCATACCTATATCGCTCCAGAGGTCTATGAGCTGTTCGTGAAGGAAGTTTCGGCAAGGTTCGGGATAGAGATACACCGTTTCAAGACAGGCTATGACATCTGCTCCTGCCTTGTGGCCGTGGTCCTTTCATTCTGCTTCTACGGATTCGGAGTATTCAGAGGCGTCAAGCTGGGCACCGTCATCTGCGCGCTGATAAACGGCACGCTGATAGGAATGTGCTCCAAGTTCTTCGAGTCACGCTACGAGTTCAGGGACAGATTCGGACTGAGGAAATACTTCTAGAACAGGACTGCAGTAGCAATCTTCAGGTATACGAGCAGCGACAGGGCATCGACGATTGTGGTGATGAACGGGCTTGCCATCACGGCAGGGTCGAATCCGAGCTTCTTTGCAACCAGAGGCAGCGTACATCCGATGAGCTTTGCCATCACTACCGTCAGTGACATTGTGGAACTTACGACCAGCGCGACAAGCGGGAACGAGTAATTCATGGCCTCGGCCATGTTGCCGAACAGAAGTCCGTCAACCAGCATCACCTTTCCGAAACATACTGCACCCAGGGCAAGTCCGCACATCAGGGCGGTGGTGAATTCCTTGAGAAGTACCTTGCCCAGATCCTTTACGTCGAGCTCACCCAGCGATATGGCACGGATGACGGTGACCGAAGACTGCGAACCGGAGTTTCCGCCAGTGTCCATCAGCATCGGGATGAATGCAGTCAGTATGACCAGCTGTGCCAGGGCATTCTCGAACTTGGTGATTATCAGACCCGTGAATGTGGCGGAGATCATCAGCAGCATCAGCCAGGGAATCCTGTGCTTGAACAGCTCCCACGGGGAGGTCCTGAGATAGGACTTCTCGTAAGGTGTCTGAGCGGACATGATGGTGATATCCTCGGTGGCCTCTTCTTCCATGACGTCCATGGCGTCGTCGAACGTGATGATACCGACCATCCTGTTGTCACGGTCAACTACAGGCAGTGCAAGGAAGTTGTACTTGGACAGCTGCTTGGCTACTTCTTCCTGGTCCATCTGGGTACTAACCGTGATGACGTTGGTAGTCATCAGGTTCTCCACCTTGGTGTCCTGATCCTTTGCAAGCATCAGGTCCTTGGCCGACACAAGACCCAGGATCCTGTTGAATCTGGAAAGGACATAGCAGGTGTAGATCGTCTCCTTGTCCACACCGTCCTCCCGGATCTTCTGGAATGCCTCCCTGACCGTCATGTCCGCAGACAGGGAGACGTACTCGGTTGTCATGATCGATCCTGCGCTGTTCTCCGGGAACTGCAGGATCTCGTTGATCTCGCGTCTTCTGTCGGGCGTGACATGCCTGAGGATCCTGCTCACCACGTTGGCCGGCATCTCCTCGACGATGTCTGCGGCATCATCGATGTACAGCTCGTCCAGAACCTGCTTGAGCTCGGTATCCGAGAAACCCTTGATGAGAAGCTCCTGATTGTCCGGTTCCATCTCGACGAACGTATCGGCCGCCAGTGCCTTGGGAAGCAGGCGGAACATTATGGGAAGCTGGTCCTCCGGAAGCTCGTCGAATATCGATGCGATGTCCGACGGGTTCATGGTGACCAGAACGTCCTTTACGGTTGAGTACTTTTTGTTATCAACCAATACCTTCAATGTGTCTTCAACACTTACGTTATGCTGTGCCATAACAAATTCTCCCTGAACTGTTCAGAGTTGACGAGTGAATTATGCAGATGTTGACTTGGTCTGAAAGGGTCAGCGTAAGAAAACGGAGGACCTTGAATCAGGCACAGGGTCGGAATCTGCGAACAATCTACTACTACCGCCAGCTTCCATTCTGGATCCTCCATATATATTGATGTACAGGCGTCTGCCCAACAACAGATTCTAACAGTTTGGAGGGATGCGTGCAACACAATTGAAGAGAATTGAAGAAAAGCTGTTGACAGAAAAATGCGGTTTGTGATATTCTTATAACCAAGTAAACCAGTAGGTTTAGTAGAAATTAAGAAATGAAGCCGGTTACGGACCGGATTGAGGGAGGAAGATATGGCAAGGATTTATGAGGACATCACCCAGCTTGTAGGCGGAACACCGCTCGTAAAGGTCAAGAACTATTCAAAGGCACATGAGCTTCAGGCAACCATTCTGGTCAAGCTCGAGTACCTGAACCCCGCAGGAAGCGTCAAGGACAGGATTGCAAAGGCGATGATCGAGGACGCTGAGAAAAGAGGCGTGCTCAAGCCGGATTCAGTGATAATCGAGCCCACCAGCGGAAACACCGGAATCGGACTTGCCGCAATAGCAGCCGCCAGAGGCTACAGGGCAATCCTCACCATGCCCGAGACCATGAGCGTCGAACGTCGCAACCTCCTGAAGGCCTATGGCGCAGAGATCGTGCTCACTGAAGGTGCAAAAGGCATGAAGGGAGCCATTGCCAAGGCCGATGAGCTTGCGGCGGAGATTCCCAACAGCTTCATCCCCGGCCAGTTCGTGAACCCCGCCAACCCGGCTGCACATAAAGCAACCACAGGTCCCGAGATCTGGGCAGACACAGACGGCAAGGTCGATTTCTTTGTAGCAGGAGTAGGCACAGGCGGAACGCTGAGCGGCGTTGGTGAGTTCCTGAAGTCCAAGAACCCCAAGGTCAAGGTCGTTGCCGTAGAGCCCGAGAGCTCGCCGGTTCTCTCCAAGGGAGTTGCAGGACCACACAAGATCCAGGGCATCGGCGCAGGCTTTGTCCCCGACACCCTGAACACCAAGATCTACGATGAGATAATTCCAGTGGCCAACGAAGATGCTTTTGCAACAGGCAAGGAAGTTGCCAGAAAGGATGGAGTTCTTGTAGGAATCTCCTCAGGTGCAGCCCTGTATGCAGCAACCGTGCTTGCCAAGCGTCCGGAGAACAAGGGCAAGACCATTGTGGTGCTGCTGCCCGATACCGGCGACCGCTACCTGTCCACTCCGCTGTTCACAGATTGAGTTCTGCCATTATTGGTCTCCATATCAAAAACTTCACTTCAGGTCTGACCGCACGGGCCTGAAGTGATTTTTTTGTAATGTGAGTCATCCGCTGTCAGATGCTGTAGTCGTAGCTTTCCATTCGGCGGTCCAGGATGTCCTGCAGCGTGATGCCTTCAAGGTAATCGTTGACAGTATCGTACAGACCCTGCCAGATGGGCAGAAGCTGATAGTCTGCTGCAGCGGCGGCTTCGGAGGGGTCTTCAAGATTGGGAACCGGGGCCAGGCTGCCTTCGGAAAGCTTGAGTATTTCGGCCACGGTATACTTGTCCGGCGTCCTTGCCAGCATGTAGCCGCCCTGGGCGCCTCGTGTCGTCTTCAGGATGTCGGGCCGGTTCAGGAGGGAGACGATCTGCTCGAGATATTTCTTGGAAATGTTCTGTCTGGATGCGATGTCCTTCAGGGCAACCGGGCCTTCCTTGTAGTGTTCTGCAAGATCAAGCATCACGCACATCGCATAACGGCCTTTCGTGGAAATCCTCATGGAATCCTCCTGTTTGACCCATAATAACCTGCGATTAACTAGGTTTTCAAGCCGGTTTTAGTTAGACATCACTACTGACTATTCACAAGAGCGGTGGTATCATGACAAATGTAGAACAAATGTCAGACAAATCCTGACATGTATGCCCGATGTATGTATGCTGGGGAGAGCATGCAATCAGGCAAAAAAACAAAAGGTGGTTTATCAAATGTTGCATCACGATTATGACTCCGATGCCGTACGTGCGCTTGAGAAAGGCGCATTCGTTCCTTATTTCCAGCCGCAGATCAATTATGAGAGCGGTGCCATGACGGGGACCGAGGTTCTTGTCCGCTGGATCATGGAAGACGGGCAGGTAGTGCTGCCAGGAAACTTTGTCCCGCAGTTCGAGAAGAACGGCTTCATATATGAAATGGACAGGCACATCTGGGACAGTGCCTGTGAGCATCTGGCTGAGTGGAGAAAGGAAGGGCTCGGGATTCCGACTCTGTCGGTGAATGTCTCAAGAAGGGATTTCTATCATGAAGAGCTGGCTCAGGTTCTGGAGGATACGGTCCGCAGACATGGCCTTGTTCCGTCAGACATCCATATTGAGGTGACGGAATCAGCATTTGCAGAAGATCCAAACCAGTTCTTCAGCATCCTCGAGTCCCTCAGGGAGAAGGGTTTCTTCATTGAGATGGATGATTTCGGAAGCGGATATTCGTCGCTCTGCACGCTCAAGGACATTCCCGTCGACATCATCAAGCTGGATTCCGCGTTCCTCTCAAGGGACGACAGGTACAGACGATGCGGAAAAATCGTCACTTCCGTGGTGCGCATGGCCCACGCGATAGACATGCCGGTCATCGCCGAAGGCGTGGAGAAGCGCAGTCAGGCGGATTTCCTCAAGACGGTGGGATGCCGCTTCATGCAGGGATTCCTTTTCGCAAGACCCATGGATGCAGAAAGCTTCGGCAACATGCTGAGGTCGGGTTCATACAGGATGGAGAAGCTTCCTGATGACAAGGACAACGGACAGCTGGACTTCTTCGACATAAATACGCAGTCAACGCTCATCTTCAACAGTTATGTCGGCGGCGCGGCAATCCTCAGCCGTGATGCGGACGGAAAGGTCTCGGCCCTCAGGATGAACGACAAGTTCTTCGAGATGATGGATGTGGACAGGAATACATACGCAGCACGCCAGTACGACATCTGCAAGGGACTGTCGCGTGAGACCGTGGGAGAATTCCTCAATGCAATAAACGAGTCCGAGAGGACCGGGGAGGAAACCAGCTGCATAACATGCTCCGTGAACATCGACGGCAAGGGCAGGGACTTCTGGAGCTTCAACAGACTCAAGTTCCTGGCCAGGAAGGTGCAGAGCAGCATCTTCTATCTGAGCATCGAGGACATCACCGACAAGGTTGCGCTGCTGATACGCAACCGCAGGCTGATGACCGAAATCCAGGAACGGGAAGAGCTTTTCAAGCGTGCAGCCGAGCAGATCGACCTTTACTTCTGGAAGTACGACATAACCACCAAGAAGATGTATCCGTGCTTCAGATGCCAGAAGAATCTGGGACTGCCTGAAGAAGTAGCCGATTATCCTGCATCACTCACCGGAATGTGCATTTTCCCGGAGGACTACCAGTACAGAAGGATCATGGAGAGGGTAGACAAGGGAGAGGAGGTGGATGTGACGCTGCCGCTGACTGCCGACAGGATTCCCTACAGGATCAGATACAGTATAGAGAAGGATGAGCAGGGCAGACCGGCATTTGCCTACGGTACGGCAATTCCCGGTGATGACCTTGTCTGAGATGTCAGACCGGTCAGCCCAGAAGCTGTATCAATGATTCCTTTGTGTTCTCGAGGGCGTCGCCGTACTGGCTGTCCATCTTCTTCAGGTTCTGGCTTATGATCTGGGAATACTGGGCGGAGTTCACGCCCTCGGGATTGCTCTCCATTGCCTGCTGGATCTGGGCCTTCATGCGGTCGACGAAAGCGCTCTTGGCATCGAGGTACTGCTTGAGGAAGTCGCCGATCTGGTGCATGAGCCCGTCTGCCTGCGCATCTCCGTCCGTGACCAGATTCACGAGATCACATGTGCGGTCGAAGCGCATCTGGTAGATGTCGTCCGACGGAAGGCTGATGTTGGACATGATGGTGCTCACCATGCCGCTTCTGACAACGGCCTTGTCCCCGGGGCTGTATGATGCATACTTTGCGGCCACTACGTCCAGCTTCTGGTCCGTGTTGTTCAGATAACCGCCGGCAAGGGCCATTCCGTCTTTCTGAAGGGTGTCGGTACGGTACTTTGCTTCATCGATCTCGATGTCCTGTGTCTTCTCAAGTGCGATTTCCCATGCGGATTTGATGCGTGCCATGATGTTCTCCCGAAAGCTGTTTCTGAGTGAAAGATAACTGTTTTCAAGACCGTCGGCAACCTGTATCATGCAGGTATGGAAAAGCAATATTATCAGGACCCATACCTCAGGAGCATCACGTGCACGGTCACGGATGTCAGGCATACGGACAAGGCCACGGAAGTGCGCACGGACAGGACCATTTTCTATCCGGAGGGCGGAGGCCAGCCCGGAGACCGCGGCAAGCTGGGTCCGTATGACGTGCTGGATACCCGCAAGGCCGATGACGGCGATTCCGTACTGATTCTTGTACCTTCATGCCCGGTTGCAGCAGGTGAAAGCCTTGAGCTCTCCCTTGACTGGGACCACCGCTACAAGTTCATGGTCATCCACACTGCACAGCACTTGCTGTCCGGACTTCTGTTCTATCTGTACGGCATAGGTACCGTGGCCGTCCACCAGGGCGAGGAATACCTGACCATCGAAACTGATAAGGAAGAGATTCCCCAAAAGACAATCGATAGCCTGATTCTTGCAGCAAATGAGAGAATCCGCGGTAATCATGAGATTCTGTACCATGAGATGAGCCATTCCGAGGCCGAAGCTCTAGGACTCAGGCGCAGTATAAAGGTGGAAGGCGATGTCCGCATAGTAGAGATAAAGGATGTGGACCGCATCGCCTGCGGAGGACTTCATGTTTCCCGTACGGGAGAGATCGGAGTAATCAGCGGCCTGGGCCATGAGCAGATCAGGGGCCATGTGCGTCTCTATTTCCGCTGCGGCATGCAGGCACTGGAGAGTCTTCTTTCCGCAGACAGGACGGTTCAGGATCTGTGCAGGACGCTCAGCTGCAGGCCCGATGAGGTCGAGGCCAAGGTGTCGGACACAGTCAGGGCTCTTTCCGAGGCCAGGTCAGCTGCATCCGAGGCCGCAAGGAAGCTTGCGCTCTCCGAGGTAAGGGAAAACGTCGGTGAGGACGGACTGTGCATGCTTGAGTGTGCTGCGGACGCAGACCTTCAGGACTATGCCCAGGCGGTGCCTGATTTCCAGAACCTTGCCATGCTTGCTACAAGTACATCAGACGGAAGGACCAGGTGGCTGATAGCCCTGAAGGGAAGGTTCGAAAAGATTGACTTCAACGTGAAGATCCGTCCGATTTTTTCCCGGATCAACGCAAAGGGCGGCGGAAGAACCCCCGTTTTCCAGGGTGTGGCTGCTTGTGATGACAATGAAAAACTGAACTCGTTCAGGGACGAGTTCAGGAATCTGGTCCTGTCGGACCACGAGTAGTCTATATAGAACAAATTCAGAACAGCTTTCCTATCTCGACGGCAATCTGCTCGGCCTGGGGAATCGTGAGCCTCTCAAGATCCTTGGAGAACGGGATGGGTGTGTCCTTTCCGCTGAACTGCAGGACCTGGCACTTCAGTGATGAGAATGTCTTCTTGTCCTGGCAGATTGCGGCACACACCTGGGCATCTATGCCTCCGATTCCGTTGGGATCCTGGATCAGCACCGCGCGTCCGGTCTTGCGTACCTGCTTGAAGATGGTGTCCTTGTCCAGCGGATTGAGGGTCCTGAGGTCGACCACAGTGGCGTTGATTCCGCTTTCATGCAGAAGCTCTGCCGCCTTGAGGGCGGTAATAACTGCATGAGAGTAGGCGATGATGGTCACATCAAGTCCGTCTCCTATCACTTTTGCCTTTCCAAGCGGTACCGGTTTTGCGGAAATCTCGCCCTCGGACGGATACAGCAGCTTGTGCTCGAAGAACAGCACGGGGTTGTTGTCCCTGATTGAAGCCCTGAGAAGGTGATAGGCATCCGACGGATTCGACGGTGCCACTATCTTGAGTCCGGTTCCGTTAAGGAACAGGGCCTCGGGGCTCTGGGTGTGCTGTGCGCCGTGTCCCGTTCCGCTTCCTTCCGGAAGCCTGACGGTAATGGGGCAGCAGAACTGTCCGCCGCTCATGAAGTGCGTCTTTGCGGCATGGTTGACTATCGGGTCGAATATCAGCGTGTAGAAGTCTGCATACATGATCTCCACAATCGGCCTCAGGCCCATCATTGCGGCACCTACTGCCATTCCCGTGAAGCCTTCCTCCGACACCGGGGTGTCGATCACCTGGTCCGGATGCTCCTTCCACAGGCCTTCCGTGACCTTGAAGCATCCGCCGTATACTCCGACATCCTCACCGAAGAGGACCACGTTCCTGTCGGCAGCCATCTCGTCCGACATTGCTTTCCTGATTGCTTCGCGGAATGTCATGGGCGGTCCTCCTGTGATGCATAGACAAGGTTCATGACCTCGTCTTCCTTCAGCTTGTCATCGCTTTCCTTGAGTGCGTTCTCGGCCTGAAGGTCGATTCCCCTGCGGCATTCGTCCTCGATGGCCGTAATCTCGTCGGCGGTGACATAGCCGCTGTCGATCATCTTCTGCTCGAACAGGATGATGGGGTCACGCAGCATCCACTGCTGTTCCTCGTCGCTTGTCCTGTACAGACGGCGGTCGCTCTTGGAGTGGCCCTTGAACCTGTAGGTCATGACCTCAAGAAGGTACGGACCGTTGCCGCTTCTGATGTACTCGCAGGCCTTGAGAACAGCATCGTAGACAACCTCGAAGTCGTTGCCGTCCACCACGCTGCCGGGCATGCTGTATGCCTGGGCCCTTGACGCCACCTGATCGATGCTGATCATCTTGTCGCTCGGTGCCGACATTCCGTAGCGGTTGTTCTCGCAGTAGAACAGAACCGGCAGCTTCCAGATC
>Ga0310786_10007265_pt1 | contig 14488 bp, 11 predicted proteins | sample AusTroGonzalo_MG_FD_203881 | JGI IMG/M metagenome (GOLD analysis project Ga0310786, IMG submission 203881) | Bovine rumen microbial communities from tropical cattle in Woodstock, Queensland, Australia - Gonzalo_03 (v2) (version 2) | ecosystem: Host-associated > Mammals > Digestive system >... | reverse complement strand
ACAACGAGGAGGCGGAGGAAGGCAAGCGGTTTGTGTTCACCGGCGTGGATACGCTGAAAGCGGAAACAACTGATCAGGATATCACTGTCAGCCCGTCCGCGGACGGGGCCGTGCATATCTGGTGCGATGACGCTGAAGGCATGAAGGCTGAACGGGTCGGAAACGAAGTGCGGATTACAGGAGCAAAAAAGATGGAAAAGATCGCTCCGAGCTTCCAGTTTCCTGAAGGTGAGGAAATCAGCATCAGCGGTATCCTGAATATGGTGGGAAAGGCTATCCGGAATGTTGCGACCAACATCCAGGGCGGTGCTCCGATCTTTATTGAAGTACCGGACGGACAAATGAAGGAAATTGAGCTGAACAGCCGCAGCGGAGATATTGAATGCAGCTGTGCTATGGCCCGGAAGATGGTGGTCCGTTCCACCAGCGGCGACGTGACGCTGGAACCGGTTACCGAAAAAACAGCGGAGAAGCTGATTGTCAGCACGGTCAGCGGCGATGCCGAGGTTCACGGCTCCGCGCTGGAAGGCGAGATCAGCAGCATGAGCGGAAGTGTGACCGTGGATGGCGTGTTCGAGACGCTTGAAATGAAGAGCACGAGCGGCGACGTGGAATTCAACGGCTCCGTGCTGGACGCGACGGGTTCCGCCATCAGCGGAGACGTGAGCATTACTGTGGAAAATACGACGGTGAAGAATATCACAGGAAAGAGCACAAGCGGTGACGTGGAGATTTATCTGCCCCGCAGCCTGCGCAGCGTACACGCGGAGTGCTCCACCGTGAGCGGAGACTGCTGCTCCAGGGTTTCTGACGCCGGAATGAATGCGGAAGTGAAGATTTCCGCCAAGAGTATCAGCGGCGATGTAACTGTAGAATAAAAAAATACAAAAAATATGTAACGCGCCAAAAACAAAACAATGGTAAAGAAAAGGAATACCTGTTATAATGCATACAACAGGTATTCTTTTTTTCTGCCTTTCTGAGCTTTTCCGTGGACAGCCGGCCGCGCCGGCAGAGGAGAAGGAACGATGAAAAGCCGGCGCTTTCGTAAGATTGTGAGTTTGATAACAGGGGTGACCCTGTTTTTCTGCGCGCCTTTCTGTTCCGCAGCTGCGGAGTTTTATCTGGAAAATGAGTTGAATTACGTGGACGGCTCCATGGATATCAGTCATGGTATTCCGGAAAACGCTACCGGTGTGATGGACCGCATCAAGCGTAAAGGCGTGCTTCGTGTGGCCACAGAGCCATATTTCGCGCCTCAGGAGTTTATTGATCCGGAAAAGACAGGAACGGATCAGTATGCCGGAGCGGATATGGAACTGGCCAGGCTGATTGCCTTACGGATGGGTGTGGAGCTGGAAATTGTGCCGATGGAGTATACCCAGGTGCTGCCTGCGCTGACCGACAATCTGGTGGACCTTACAATTTCCGCCATTGCCTTTACACCCAGAAGGGCAGCGGCCTATACGATGTCCAAAGGGTACTACTTTACCGAAAGCGCGGCAACCACTGCTTTTGTGATCAGGGAAGCGGACCGGGAACTGTACACATCCGTTGAGGATTTATCAGATAAAACCCTGATCGTCCAGAGCAGTTCCCTGCAGGAAGCGCTGGTGGCAAAGAACGTCAGAAACTACCGGGAGCTCCGGCGTGTTTCTTCTGTACAGACCGTATATGAAGCAGTGAGACAGGGAAAGGCAGACGTTGGCATCGTCGATCTGGAAACCGCACAAACCTATATCCGGAACAATCAGGCATCGGGGCTCATTTTGGCAGAGGGCCTGTATTATGTACCGGATGAACAGTATCTTGGCAACCGGGTGGTTGCCAAAAAGGGCGAACTGCAGCTGATCTATTTTGTAAACGGCGTGATAGATGAGGTGCTGGACAACGGAACTTATTTAAAGTGGATTGAAGACGCACAGAAACGGGCCGATGAACTGGGACTGTGAGCCGGCTGCTGAGGAGGAACGCAGGTGAAGAACAGAAAAATCTTCATAGTGGCATTCAGCGTGCAGATCCTGCTGTGCCTGTTCCTGGACTGGGGAGGGGAGCAGCTGGCATCCCGCCTGAACTGGCCGATCTGGCTTGATTCAGTCGGAACGGCTCTTGCTGCCTATCTTATGGGGCCGTGGTGCGGTGCAGTAATCGGCGCAACTTATAATCTGCTGGCGTATATCCTGTACGGAAATCCCTGGTATTATGCCCTGATCAGCATCATTATTGCTGTGTTTACCGGATTTGCCGCCAGAAAGAAGTACCTGGATACGCTGCTTGGTACCCTTACAGCCGGCGCAATCCTGGCTGCGATTACTGCCGGAGGCGCTTATCCGATCAACCTGATCCTGAATCACGGAGATACGGGAAGCGCCTGGGGAAACGCTGTCATCGGCTTCCTGGGAGAAGCCGGTTTTCCGCTATGGGTAGGCCTGGGGATTGCGGAACTTTATGTGGAAGTGCTGGACAAGCTGATCGTTCTGCTGCTGATTTTTCTGCTTGTACGGTCTGTACGGATCTTCAGGCTCTGGCGGAAGGTCAGAAAGGGCAGGGGGAAATACGGATATCGCTCCGGCCTTCTTCGCAGCATTGTGCTGCTGGTTGCGGCCGGGTTATGCTTTGCGGGCACAGGATCCGCCCCAATGGCCGCAAAGGCGGAGGATGAAGTCCTGTCCGGTGATATCAATTACAACGATTATGTGCAGACTGTCTATTCAAGCACCAACGGGCTTCCATGCGGAGAAGCCAACGATATCAATATTACCGGAGACGGGATTATCTGGATCGGCACTTATGCCGGTCTGTACCGGTATAACGGGCGGGAATTCAAGTGGATGGACGGCTTTGATTCGGTCCGGAACGTCAACTGCCTGTACGTGGATGAGGAAGGTCGTCTGTGGATCGGAACCAACGATAACGGTCTGTCGATTGTAATCAATGAGCAGGTTGTCAATGTAATTGACCAGAGCCAGGGACTGCCGTCCAATTCCGTAAAGTCCATTGTCAGGAGCTCAGACGGATATTATTACATCGGAACAACCGGGAGCATGCAGATCCTGACGCTGAACTGCGGACTGAAAAAGCTGAGCACGCTTTCTGAAGTCGCCTATGCGGAACAGGTGACGGCTGATGATAAGGGGAATGTAGTAGCGGTAACGAATGAGGGAACCCTGTTTCTGCTCCAGCAGGGACAGATTGTCTCCTCCCGGCAGCTGCCGGAGAGGCAGACGGTTTTCAAAAGCTGTACATTCGATCCGGAGGGATATCTGCTGGCCGCCACTTCAGGCAATGAGGTGTTCCGGTTTGACGTCAGCAAAGGCTGGTTTGACCTGAAGGGCACCATCGAATGCCCGGGACTGGTGACAATCAAAAATCTGCATTTCATGGATAACGGCGGGCTGTTCATCTGTGCGGACAACGGAATTGCCTATGTTAATACAGCCGGTGTCTACGAACGAATCAACACCAATGATTTCAACAACTCTATTGACAACATGCTGGTGGACTATCAGGGGAACCTGTGGTTCACTTCCTCCCGGCTGGGCCTGCTGCGCCTGGCAGCATCGGATTTCCGGGACATCTATTCCACTGCGGGCATGGAGAACCGGGTGACCAATACGGTGGTGCAGTGGAACGGCGCCTATTATATCGGAACGGACAAGGGCATGGATGCGGTTGATCTGAAAGGAATGAATCAGATCAACGATGCGGTGACCAGACGTTTTGCCGGCATACGGATCCGCTGCATGATGGTGGATGCCCAGGATCACCTGTGGGTATGTACATACGGCAGCGGGCTGGTGGAACTGGAACCGGATGGCACTGAGTATGTTTATAACCGGGACAACGGAGCCTTCGGCAACCGTGCGCGCGTAGCCATTCAGCTGCGGGACGGAACGATCCTGGCGGCGGGTGATACGGGACTGAGCTATATCCGGAATCATATGATTGAACATACGATTGTCTATACCGAAGGCCGGATCAGCAGCATGGTTCTGACGATTACAGAAATGCAGGATGGAACAATCCTGGCCGGGACGGACGGAAACGGTCTGGCTGTGATTGAAAACCGTGAGGTTGTCAGGATGCTGACACGGGTCAACGGACTGAGCAGCGAAGTGATTCTCCGGACAGTACCTGATACAAAGACCGGCGGCGTATTTGTGGTTACAAGTAACGGCCTGTGCTACATGAATACGGATGAAACTATCCGTAAACTGGATAACTTCCCGTATTTCAACAACTATGATATCTGGATCAAGGGAACAGACACCCTGTTCGTGCTGTCCAGCGCCGGTATTTATACGGTGGACCGGAATGAGGTACTGAGCGGTAAAGATGAAATCTCATACGACCTCCTGGATTCACGCAGAGGCCTGAACAGCAGCCTGACGGCCAACTCATGGACCTGGTATAACGAAGATAACGGAGAACTGTATCTGCCCTGTGATACAGGCGTGTTTGTAATCAACACCAATACATTCTCCTCCGGAGCGAAGGTCTACAGGCTGAGTGTGCCGACAATGCGGATGGACGGTGTTGTTCACCGGGTGGACCGGAGTGTGACACAGCGGATTCCGCGAGGTGTGAGCCGTCTGGAAATCAATCCGGAAGTGATTAACTATACCATCCAGGATCCCAATGTGGGTTATATGCTGGAGGGCTTTGATACAGAATGGACGGTTGTGCCCCAGAATTCCCTGAGCACCATTTCCTATACAAACCTGACAGCCGGAGATTATGTATTCCATCTGGCGGTGTTTGACAATAACCGGGAAAACGTGATTGTTGAACGTACATATAATATAACCAAGGAAAAGGAAATGTACGACAACAGCTGGTTTATTTTCTACATCCTTTCCGTTCCGATGTTTACAGTGGGCTGGGTTACATGGCTGCTGGTGAAACGCCATGAACGGAAGATGCAGGAACAGCTGGAAATGGCCAACAAACAGATTGAAATGGGCAAACAAACGGTTATCGCCATTGCCCGCACGGTGGACGCCAAGGACCAGCGAACCAGTGACCACAGTAAACGGGTTGCCATTTATTCGGCGCAGATTGCCCGGGCATACGGCCTGGATGAAAAACAGTGCCGGGATATTGAATGGTCGGCCCAGATGCATGATATCGGCAAAATCGGTATACCTGACGCAATTCTGAACAAACCCGCCCGACTGACGGATGAGGAATACGCTACCATGAAGTCCCATACAACCAGGGGCGCTGAGATCCTGAAGGACTTTACGCTGCTGGACAACGTTATTGACGGTGCACAGTATCATCATGAACGGTATGACGGGCGCGGCTATCCGAAGGGACTGAAAGGGGAGGAAATCCCTCTTTTCGCCAGGATTATTGGTGTGGCGGATGCTTTTGACGCAATGACGGCGAACCGTATCTACCGTCAGCAGATGGACTTCAGCTATGTACTGGGTGAAATGCAGCGGTGCCGGGGAACTCAGTTCGATCCGAAGTTTGTGGATATCCTGCTGAAACTGATCAATGACGGAACCATTGATCTGAATAAGATTTATCATGTCCCGAAGGAAGAAAGCGACCAGGCGGAGCGTGAGGCTGCCATTGCCCGTGAAGAGAAGGAACGGCAGCGTGAAGAGGCACCTGTCTCTCCGGGCAGTTATGCTGAAATCAAGACGACTGAGCAGGGAGGGAAAGCATGATGAAAAAAATTGTGCTGACCGTCGTCATCTGTGTGATTGTACTGGCGGCTGTGTCTTTCCTGACCGGATTCTGGAACAACTCCCCGAAGATCAATGTGACTCGCGTGGGTTTTGTCTATTCCGAAGATGAGAGTACGCCCTATACGGCAAACTTTGCCAAAGCACAACACGCACTCGAAGAGGAATACGGTGACAAAGTTGAGGTCCTCTATAAGAGCAATGTGCACAGCCGGGATTCAGAACAGCCCATACGGGATCTGATCCGGGAAGGTGTCAGGATTATCTTTATCAACCTGGATTCGGATATTCCTGTGACATTGGCCAGGGAATTCCCGGACGTACAGTTCTGCCAGATTTCCATGCCGACAATCAGCCTGGACGGCACAACAGAAAACTATCATACCTTTAACGGAGAAATATACCAGGCACGCTATGTGAGCGGTATTGCAGCCGGTATGAAGCTGCGGCAGCTCCTGGATAACGGAGCGTTGCTGCCGCGGGACGCATTGGTAGGATATGTCGGGGCAAATGCAAGCACAGAGGTTATTTCGGGATATACGGCTTTCCTGCTGGGTGTGCGCAGCGTGGCGCCTGAAGCGACAATGCGGGTTCGTTATACAGGCAGCTGGAGCAATTATGCGGAGGAAAAGGAACAGACACGGGAGCTGATCAATGAGGGCTGTGTGATCATTGCGCAGCATGTCAATACGATGGCTTCTGCGATAGCCTGCGAGGAAGCAGCGGCATCCGGACGGAGTGTATACCATGTGGGATACCATCAAAGCATGATGGACGTTGCTCCGTCCTGTGCGCTGTGCAGTGTCCGGACAAACTGGGCGCCTTATGTAATCCAGGCGGTAAAAGCGGTCATCAAGGGCGAGAAAATTGAGAATGTTGTGGAAGCACACACACACGGCCGGGATATGAGTGCCGGTTTTGAGAACGGTTGGGTGGAACTTCTGGAACTGAACAAATCAATCGCAGCGGAGGGTACAAAGGAGAAGATTGACAACGCGATTGAGAACCTGATCAAAGGGAAGACAAAAGTTTTCAGCGGAAACTATACAGGCGTCAATCCCCTGAATCCGGCAAATATCATTGATCTGAACGCAGGATATACCGAAAACCAGTATTCCTCCAATCCGTCCTTCGGATACGTCCTGAAGGAATGCATCACCGTGGAAAACTGACGGACGATTGATCATGAATGGATAAACAAATAAAAGGAGCGCGGTTCTGATGAACCGCGCTCCAATGTTTTGTATTATTGATCTTTATTTGATCTGCGTTCCTGAATCAGACTTTTGATCAGGGAGAACAGAAAAAGGGGAATTCCGATAACACCAGCCGGTAGCCATATAGACGAGCAAAAGTCTCCGAATTGCACCAGTGTCAGATCGTACATCTTTGGCCGCATCATTGCGGTAGGATTTTTTTCAACTGCCAGGCCTATACCGAAGATTACAATCAGCAGCAGGCCAAGAAACAGGGACACAGCACCGGATTTTCTGTTCTTCATACGACCAATCCTCAGTTGAGGAACTTCTTGTGCACCCAGCCGGTATAGCCGTTGTACTTAACCTTGGCCCAGTCGCCGGAAATCGCCAGAACTTCAACCGTGTCGCCTTCCTGCAGACGGCCAACGCCATCAACGTTGGAGGACCAGTCACCCTTCTGCTTGTGGAAGTTCAGGTCATTGATATTAACGGTGGTGGTGTAGGGCTGGAACTCCTGCTTCGGAGCGGGAGTGGCGGAAGGATCCATTGTTTCAATGGCGGGAGCGTCGCCGGGAGCGGCAAGCTGCAGGAAGCTGTTGTCCATGTAGCCTTTCTGGCCATTGTACTGGATGTAGTCCCACTTTGTGTCATGCTTCAGAACCGCTACAGGAGCACCGTAGGGAACATCGAAGATAACGGAGTAGCCCTTGGAATTACCCTTGCGGACGTGAACCGACTTCTTGTTGGCGCTGACTACGTAAGCAGTATAGGAAGTGCCGCCTTCCGGATTTGCGGTAACGGAAGGATCCACAACAGGAGTCGGAGCAGGAACGCTGGTAGAGAGGAAACGAGTCATCATCCAGCCTTCATTGCCGTCCACCTGAACCTTATCCCACTCCACACTGTGGTAAATCACCTGTACCTGTGTGCCGGAGGGATAGGTGGCGATGACGGGAGAATTTGTGCTGGCGGATTGACGAAGGTTCACCGTACGGGCGCCTGCGTTGAAAACATATGCGGTATAGTTAGCGTCGGAAGCCACGTTGGAGGTGGATGCGTTTCCGGAAGCCTTCACCTGCTTTTTGCTGAGCAGGCCGTTCATGATATAACCGCTTCCCAGATCTCCGGCGCTGACATAGTCATACTTGGAACCATGGGAAAGAACGGTCACCTTTGTGCCCTTGGCAAGGGTAGCGATTGCGGAGAAGTTTCCATCCGGTCCCTTGCGCATGGAGGTATCATCCTTGGTGACCCAGGCTTTATAAGAGCTGGCCTTGGTAATGTACTTGGCAAGGACGTAACCTTCTGTACCGTTGGAGAAAGTCACATAAGACCAGCCGTCTTTTGTGCTGGAAACGGTGCAGGCGTAGTCCTTCCGGTAACTGCCGAGCACATTGGCGCTGTCATCCGGCAGGTAACGCACCTTCAGAGAAGAGGTGTTAACCCGGTACCAGGTTGCAGCAGAAGCTACCCCGACCGGAATCAGCAGGGCAAGCACCAGCAGCAGTGCAATCAAACGTTTCTTCATCAGAGTTCCCTCCCATAAAGTAATACCACTATGAAAAACCACAATGATTATATACAATATTTTTCAAATTGAAAACCCTTTTTGAAGAATTATTTACGAAAATATTATCGAAAAACAACGAAATAGTTACTTAATGAATATGCCCCTACAACATATTGTGGTAAAAAAATCCTTGACTTTATCACGGTAAAGCATTATCATGGTAAAGAAATTTTTCAAGAGCCGGTTTTCGGACCGATTCGTGACCATGGAGGAATGAACATGCAGATTGACGACAGCGTAATGAACGGACAGGAGAGGATCAGTTTCCGCCTTCGTTCCCTGTATTCCGGATACGGATATGAGCGCTACCGGATGAGCAAGTTTGAAGAATATGATCTTTACAGCCGGAACAAGGATTTCCTGTTCTCAGAGGGTGTTATCACCTTTACAGATACAAATGGACGCCTGATGGCGTTGAAACCCGACGTGACGCTTTCCATCGTCAAGAACCGGAAAGATACACCCGGCATGCTCCAGAAGCTTTATTACCATGAAAATGTATACCGCGTTTCCGCTGCGGCGGACGGCTTCAGGGAACAGACACAGGTGGGCCTGGAATGCATGGGTAATGTTGACGGTGCCTGCATTGCGGAGGTGCTGAAGCTGGCAGCGGAGAGCCTGAAGCTTTGCTCAGAGGATTTTGTGCTGGAGATCAGCCATGTGGGTATTCTGAACGCGTTTGTGGATGCCATTGCTCCGGATCAGTCGGTGAAAAAGGCCATCCTGGAATGTGCCGGCCAGAAAAATCTCCACGGAATCAGCCGGGTATGCCGGGATAACGGTATTTCGGAAGGCGCAGAGAACGCACTGAAAGAACTGCTGGGACTGTATGGAACACCGCGCACAGTGATGCCTAAAATCCGTGCACTGGCCGAGGAGTACGGAGCCGGGGAGATGGCAGATCAGCTCGGCCGGGCGGTAGCAGGATTCACGGGCAGTGATATTGAGGACCGGATCCAGATTGATTTCTCCGCCACCGGCGACGTGAAGTATTATAATGGGATTGCTTTTAAAGGCTTTATCAGCGGTATCCCCGGCAGTGTGCTTTCCGGCGGACAGTACGACGCGCTGATGAGAAAAATGGGCAGGAAGGACCGGGCAATCGGATTTGCCGTATTCCTGGACATGCTGGAAAGACTGACAGAGGAGGAAAACTTCCGTGCTTAATATTGCGCTGCCCAAGGGAAGACTGGGCGAAAAAGTATATGCCATGTTCGCAAAAGCAGGTTTTGAATGCCCCGCGCTGATGGAAAACAGCCGGAAACTGATTTTTGACAATGAGGAAGCGGGCGTCAGGTACTTCTGGGTAAAGCCCTCTGACGTGGCGATTTATGTGGAACGCGGTGCAGCCGATATCGGCGTTGCCGGAAAGGATATCCTGCTGGAGTACCGGCCGGACGTCTATGAGCTGCTGGATCTGAACGTGGGGAAATGCCGCATGGCGGTGGCTGCACCGGCTGGATTCCAGGATGATATGAACCGGACGCTGCGGGTTGCCACAAAGTTTTCCCGCATAGCCAGGGATTATTACACATCCGTTGGCCGGGATATCGACATCATCCACCTGAACGGTTCCATCGAGATCGCCCCGATTCTCGGATTGTCAGACGTGATTGTGGATATCGTGGAAACAGGCACCACCCTGCGGGAGAATAATCTCTCTGTGATCGAGGAGATTGTCCCGATTTCGGCACGGCTGATCGCCAATAAGTCCGGTTTCAAATTCCGGACAGAACAGATTGAAAGACTGACTGAGGGACTGAGAAAGGAAGTGCAGGAAGCATGATCCGGATTATGAAATACGGAGAGGTATCCAACGATGAGATCTTCGACCGTGCCATGCCCACTGTGAATGTGACTGATAAGGTTGCAGAGATTATCCGTAATGTACGGGAACGGGGAGACGAAGCCCTGCTTGAATATACGGAAAAATATGACGGTGCGAAACTGGAAAGCGTGCTGGTGACGCCCGAGGAAATGGAAGAGGCGTTGACTCAGATTACTCCCGAGTTCATGGCCATCCTGGAAAAGGCTGCCGCCAATATCCGGAAATTCCACAGCCGGCAGGTGCGTAATTCCTTCATTATAAATGATGAGCCCGGCGTGGTGATGGGCCAGAAGGTTATTCCGGTGGATCGGGCTGGTATTTATGTGCCAGGCGGAACTGCTCCGCTTTCCTCTACAGTGCTGATGGATGTGATTCCGGCGAAAATAGCCGGCGTAAAGGAAGTGGTGCTGACCACTCCCCCCGGAAAAGACGGAAAAATCAACGCGGCGATCCTCGCCGCGGCGAAAGTGGCCGGAGCGGATCGTATCGTGAAAGCTGGCGGTGCGCAGGCGATTGCGGCACTGGCATACGGAACGGAATCCGTGCCGAAAACAGATAAAATTGTCGGCCCCGGCAACGCATTTGTGGCGGAAGCCAAGCGGCAGGTTTATGGTGTTGTTTCCATTGATATGATTGCAGGCCCCAGTGAAATCCTGGTGGCAGCTGACGGCAAATCCAATCCCGCATACCTGGCGGCAGACCTGCTGAGCCAGGCGGAACATGATAAGGTGGCCAGTGCCGTGCTGGTGACCGATTCCATGGAGCTGGCTGAAAAGGTGCGGGATGAACTGGAAAAACAGATTCCGCAGCTGGACCGGGCTGAGATTGCCCGGATCTCTATTGATAACAACGGCAAGATCATTGTGGCGGACGACCTGAGGACAGTTATTGACATTGCCAACGAGATTGCGCCGGAACACCTGGAGCTGTGTGTGGATAATCCGTTTGACTGGCTGGACAGCATCCGGCATGCCGGATCGGTTTTCCTCGGACGCAACTGTCCGGAAGCGCTGGGGGATTATCTTGCCGGACCGAACCACACGCTGCCGACACAGGGAACCGCCAAATTCTCCAGTCCTCTTTCGGTGGATGACTTTGTGAAGAAAACACAGTATACTTATTTCACCAGGGACGCACTGGCGGCTGTTGCGGAAGACGTGGCGGCTTTCGCCAGGATGGAAGGCCTGACAGGGCACGCGAGGAGCGCGGTTATCCGTACAATGGAAAGCGAAGCATAAACAACGTTATTGATCGGGAAGGATGGGGAGAGAAAATGAGCCGGTTCTTTTCAGATAAGTATAAAGATCTGGAACCGTATACTCCCGGTGAGCAGCCGAGAGAGCAGAAATATATCAAGCTGAATACGAATGAGAATCCCTATCCGCCGCTGCCGGAAGTGGCCGAGGCGGTCAGGAAGGCCAGTGACAAGCTGTATCTCTACTCTGATACGGAATGTGTGGAGTTGAGGAAAACCCTGGCGGAAAGGCTGAATGTATCTCCGGATGAGCTGCTGATGACCAACGGCTCAGACGAGATCCTCAATTTTGCCTTCATGGCTTTTTGTGACAAACATACGCCGGCCTACTTCGCGGATATCACGTATGGATTTTATCCGGTTTTCGCGGATATCAACCAGGTCCCCTATGAAGAGATTCCGCTGAAGGAAGACCTGACGATTGACATCAGTGATTATTTCCAGAAAGCGGGCACCATCTTCATTGCCAATCCAAACGCACCGACAGCCATTGCCCTGCGGCGAAGTGAAATTGAGGAGATCCTGAAGCAGAATCTCTACAATGTGGTGGTTGTGGATGAAGCGTATGTGGATTTCGGGGCGGAGAGCTGCGTTCCGCTGATTAAGGAATACGACAACCTGCTTGTTACACAGACCTTCTCCAAGTCCCGTTCCATGGCCGGCGCGCGGCTGGGAATGGGCATCGGCAATCCGGAACTGATCCGTGACCTGAACGCAATCAAGTATTCCCTCAACCCCTATAATGTCAACTCCCTGACATCCGCGGCCGGCGTGGCCAGCCTGAAACTGGATGAATATAATATGAAGAACTGCGAGATTATTATGGAAACCCGCAGCCGGAGCGAAAGAGCGCTTCGGGAACTGGGTTTTGAAATGACGACCTCGCAGACCAATTTCCTCTTTGCACGGCATCCGGATATATCCGGCGAGGATCTGTATCTTGAACTGAAAAAGAAGGGGATCCTGATCCGTCACTTCAGCAAGGAAAGGATCAAGGATTACAACCGGATTACCGTCGGCACACCCGAGCAGATGGAAAAACTGACAGCGGCCATCAAACAGATATTGGAGGAAAAAGCATGAGACAGGCTGAAGTAAGCCGCAAGACCGGCGAAACAGATATCCGGATCAGGCTGGATCTGGATGGAACAGGCAAGAACGTCATCGATACCGGTGTGGGCTTCCTGGATCACATGCTGACGCTGTTTGCCCGGCATGGGCGTTTCGATCTGGAGGTTTCCTGCAAGGGAGACACCTATGTGGATGATCATCACTCTGTGGAAGATATCGGCATTGCCCTGGGCAAGGCTTTTGAGCAAGCCCTGGGAGATAAAAAGGGTATTGTCCGCTATGGCAGCACAATCCTGCCCATGGATGAGAGCCTGATCCTAAGCGCTGTGGATCTTTCCGGACGCGGCCTACTGGTGTATGACCTGCAGATCCCTGCTGAGAAGGTCGGTACCTTTGATACGGAACTGACGGAGGAATTTTTCCGGGCGCTGGCCCACAATGCCTGTGCCACGCTGCACATCAGGCAGCTTGCCGGCGGCAACAGCCACCACATTATTGAAGGGGCATTCAAGAGCGTGGCCCGCAGCCTGCGGACTGCCGTGGCTATTGATCCGGCCTGTGCGGATGAAATTCCTTCAACGAAAGGAGTTCTGTGATGATTGCGATCATCGACTACGGCGTCGGGAATCTGTTCTCCCTGCGGTCTTCGTTTGCGGCCATCGGACAGGATGCTGTGGTGACCAGCGATATTGAGGAGATCCGCAGGGCAGACCGGCTGATTCTGCCCGGGGTCGGCGCTTTCCAGGATGCGGCGGAAAAGCTGCGTGCCTCCGGTATGGACAAGGCGGTAAAAGAAGAAACCGCCAAGGGGAAGCCGCTGATGGGTGTGTGCCTTGGTATGCAGATGCTGTTTGAACGCAGCTATGAATACGGCGAGCATGAAGGGCTCGGTCTTCTGAAAGGCGAGATTCGTCCTATTGCGGAACGGATTCCGGAAGGGCTGAAAATTCCCCAGATGGGCTGGAATGCCCTGAGGATCGTGAAGGATTCTCCCTTGCTGAAATACACCCGGGAAGGCGAGTATGTATATTTCGTCCATTCCTACAGCGCGGTGAACTGCGAGGAGAGCCTGCTGGCTGTGACGGAATACGGCGCAGACCTGACGGCATGTGTGGGCTGCGGCAATGTATTCGGCTGTCAGTTCCACCCGGAAAAAAGCGGGGAAGTGGGTCTTCGGATCCTGAAAGCCTTCTGTGAGATAGGAGGAAACGCATAACATGATCCTGTTTCCTGCTATTGATTTATATGAAGGCAAGGCAGTACGCCTGTACAAGGGTGATTATGCCCAGATGACTGTTTACAGTGAGCACCCGGAAGAAATCGGCCGGGACTTTGCCGCAAAGGGCGCAACCCATGCGCATCTGGTAGACCTGGAGGGCGCGAAAAGCGGAACAACGCCGAACCTGGAGACGGTGCTGAAGATTAAAGAGGCGGCCGGGCTGTTCTGTGAGATCGGCGGCGGCATCCGCAGCATGGAAACCGTGAAAACCTATCTGTCCGCCGGGCTGGACAGGGTGATCCTGGGGACGGCAGCGGTGGAGGATCCCGCTTTCCTGCGGGAAGCCGTGGACACTTATGGAGAGAAGATTGCTGTAGGCGTGGACGTCCGGGACGGCTATGTGGCTATCAAGGGATGGATGGAAAAATCAGCCCTGGAGTTTATGGCGTTCTGCCGGCAGATGGAAAGCATCGGGGTTAAGACCCTGATCTGCACGGATATTTCCCGGGACGGCGCTATGCGGGGTACGAACCGGGAAATGTACCGGCAGCTGTCAGAAAGCCTGGGACTGCAGATTACGGCTTCCGGCGGGGTGTCCACCCTGGAGGATGTAGAGAGCCTGCGGAAGATGAACCTGTACGGCGCCATCA
>Ga0310786_10007264_pt1 | contig 14489 bp, 13 predicted proteins | sample AusTroGonzalo_MG_FD_203881 | JGI IMG/M metagenome (GOLD analysis project Ga0310786, IMG submission 203881) | Bovine rumen microbial communities from tropical cattle in Woodstock, Queensland, Australia - Gonzalo_03 (v2) (version 2) | ecosystem: Host-associated > Mammals > Digestive system >... | reverse complement strand
TTCCCGACACCGGCTTTCAGTGCTATTTTTGCCGCTTGTTTGGCCGTTGAATGTTGGTAACGCTTTGCGGCTTCTTTATGTTCCTCCAGATACGTCGCTTCGTGGTAGAGCACGTCTACACCTTGTATTGTCGGTACAATCGACGGCTTATAGCCCGTGTCAGAACAATACGCATAACGAAACGGCGCGATGGAATTGGCTTTCTGCCGCCGCGTAGGTTTTTCTTCAAATAAGAAACCGCATGTCGGGACACTATGCTTTAACGGAATCGTCGTGACGGTTAGCGTTCTGTCTTCGAAAATAACCTGTTTTTTCTTTGGGTCTATTGCGTGAAAAATCACCGAAAAAGGATTCTCCGGACAATGATATTCCAGCAGAGGTTTCATCAGGCGCTCCAAATCCTTATGTGCATAAATATGCAAATCCTGTTTTCGGTTTAGCATCGCCCAGGTAGAAATCAGGCCGAGGAGTCCGAAGCAATGGTCGCCGTGAAGATGAGAAATGAAAATGCTGTACAAACGCGCCGTGCGAGTTCCCATTTGTCGCATCGTATTCTGAATACCTTCGCCGCAATCGATAAGGAACTGCTTGTCGCACATCTCCAAAATCTGCCCCGACGGATTGTTCTGAAAAGTCGGGACTGCACTTCCGCAGCCTAATATGGTCAGTCGTTTGTTGATAATAGTTTGCTATTTTAATCTGTTAAAATTGTAACTCTCCTGGACGAGAGACCCATTCTTCTTTTGTCTTCACGCTCGCTCCCTTTTTTTGCGCAGCTTTTCCCGACTTTTTCCGTAACTTTGCGCTCGGATGGATATTGTCCATTACCTGCTTACAAACACGCTTGGTGTATAATGGAAAATCCCCGTCCAATAACCATTTGTAATATCCCGGGTCATGCAAAAACACGTCTTGAAGCAACTGGCCCTTATATCGTCCGAAGCAGAACATCTCTTTTCCCTCGGCATTATAACCGATTCTCCCCACCAAGTCTGCTGTCTTTTGTTGCATGGTATAAGTTTCCAACTCCACTATGGTGTCCGGAACATCGGCATGTTGTTCCAACTGAGCAAGCAGAACCTCCCGTGTCGCTTCTGTGTCGGCTTCTGCGCCATGCGCGCCCTCCAAATCTTTCCCGCAATAATGTTTGTACGCCGCCGTCAGATTGCGGGGCGTATGCTTCTGAAAAATAACAAAAGCGTCTACGAAATGATGCTCTTTTCGGAGGTCCACGTCAAATCCCGTTCGCAAAAGTTCCTCCTGAAGCATCGGAACGTCGAAATGGTTGCTGTTGTATCCCGCCAAATCCGTATCTGCAATGAAGTCCAAAATCTGAGGTGCCAATTCTTTGAAAGACGGCGAATCTTGAACGTCCTCATCCAGAATATGGTGTACGTCCGAGGCTTCTTTGGGAATATGCATCTCGGGATTAACGCGCCACGTCCTGCTTTCTTTGTCCCCGTTTGGGTATTGCTTGACGAGCGAGATCTCCACGATGCGATCCGTTCCAACATTAACGCCCGTCGTCTCTAAATCGAAGAAGACGAGCGGGCGGGAAAGCTTCAATCTCATAGATTAACCACTTGTTTAATCATTAAGCAGCAAGGGCATCAACAGCATCAGCAAGTCCTCGTTTTCCTCGTTCTCCATCGGAAGGAGCAACCCCGCGCGAGCCGGATCTGCCAGTTCGAGCATCACTTCGTCTGATGCCAGGTTGCTGAGCAATTCAATCAGGAACGGAGCCTTGAACCCGATACTCATCGCTGCTCCGTCGTAGTTGCAAGCCAGCACTTCTTCTGCCGATGTGTAGAATGAGATGTCCTGAGCCGAGATTTTCAACAGATTCTCCGAGAGCGTCAACTTTAGCAACGATGTGCTTGAGTTGGCGAATACGGCCACACGCTTGCAAGCATTCAGCAACGCCATACGGTCTACAATCACCTTGTTTTGGTTGTTCTTCGGAATGACGCCACTATACTTCGGGTAAATACCGTCAATGCGGCGGCAAACAATCGTCATCGGACCGAATTCGAATTGTGCGTTTTTAGCGTTGAAGCTGACTTGCACATTCTCGCCCTTACCGAGCACATTCTTCAATAGAAGAGCAGGCTTTTTCGGCAGAATAAAACTTGAAGGCTCTTCTGTGCGAATAGCGGCATTCATGTAACGAACCAAGCGGTGAGCGTCGGTCGCAACCAACGTGAACTGTTCCTGAGTCAAGTCGAAATACAGGCCGTTCATTACGGGACGCAAATCGTCATCAGCCGTGCAGAAGATGGTCTTGTTGATGGCGTTCAGCAACGTATTGTCGGGGATGACAAAACTATGAACCTCACCTTCCATCTTCGGCATTTCCGGGAAGTCGTTTCCGTTCGAACCGATGAAAGAATAAGTTCCGTTCGACGAGGTGATGTTCAGACCGAAGTTCTGGTCGTCAATCGTGAACGTCAATGGCTGCTCGGCAAACTCCTTCAGGGTGCCAATCAACAGTTTGGCGCCAAAGGCCACCTTACCTTCACCCTCGGCATTCTCCACTTCCAGCGATGTGCGAATCGTCGTTTCGCTATCGGATGCCGACAAGGTCAATGTTTGACCGTGCAGGTCGAAAAGCACACAATCAAGCACGGGAAGACTGTTCTTGGGCGCAACAACACGGCTCACGGCCTGCAACTGCGCAAATAGTTTGGTACTGGATACGTTAAATTTCATATATCTTCAATTTTAATATTCTTTCTTTATAACCTTTGCGGCTGCAAAGGTACAATTTTTTTTTCAATTATGCAAATTCTTTGCCAAATATTTGGTAAAATCCGAAATTTTATGTAACTTTGCACCCTCAAACAACTATATTATGGCCAAGATTGGAGTTTTTGATAGCGGTTATGGTGGTTTAACCATTTTGGAGAAGATTCGTCAAACCCTTCCTGAATACGATTACATCTATTTGGGGGACAACGCGCGTACTCCTTACGGAACGCGTTCGTTTGAGGTTATTTATGAATACACCTGGCAGTGTGTGCGCCACCTCCTGCTCGAAGAAGGTTGTGCTCTGGTTATCCTGGCCTGTAACACCGCCTCGGCGCGGGCTCTTCGTTCTATCCAGCAACGCGAACTCAAGCAGGTTTGGCTTGCTGACGGCAACGATACCCGTCGCGTCCTCGGCGTTATCCGCCCCACTGTTGAGCGCGTATCCGAATATACACATTCCGGGCATGTCGGCGTCCTTGCTACGCCGGGAACAGTCCGCTCTGAATCCTACCTCCTCGAGCTCGCCAAACAAAACCCTGAGCTCGTCGTCAGTCAAGAAGCCTGTCCGATGTGGGTGCCTTTGATTGAAAATGGCGAACATAACGGTGCAGGTGCAGATTACTTCGTCGCCAAATATATCGACGCTATTATGCAGCGCGACCCGCTTATCGACACGCTTATTTTAGGATGCACCCACTATCCGCTCCTCCGTGAAAAAATTGAAGCTGTCCTGCCTGCAGGCGTACGCTTGCTTGCTCAAGGCGAACTCGTTGCCGAGGCTCTTCGCGACTATCTACATCGCCATCCTAACTTTGAAAAGCTTCTCGAAAAAGGAGCCACTTGCCGATTCCTCACTACTGAATCTGAAGAGAAATTCTGCCAGTCAGCTTCCATTTTTCTCCGCGACAAGACTCTCTCTGCTACGCACATCGACCTATAATTATTACGCGCGCCCGCGCACTGCGTTTCCATTTTTTAAGAATTCCTTTTCAATACTTTCTAAATATAGGGCCAAATTGTCCCAAAAAATGGGTTTGTTTGGCAATCTGGAGATTGCAAAAATAGCATTTATACCTCGAATTGAGCGATTTTCCGAGGGCTAATTTGCATATTTGAAAAAAAAGTTGTACCTTTGCACCCGCAAAGCGTGCCTTTGCGCGAAAAAGAAAAATAAACAAACACATAAACAGATATGCGTATCAAAGTAAGTAATGTAAATCAGGCAGCATGGAAGGATGTGACTGTTCGTGCGAATCTGCCTGAGAATTTGAAAAAGTTGGAGGAGCTTGCCTATAACTTGTGGTGGGTTTGGAATCACGATGGCAAGGAGTTGTTCCGTAATATTGATAAGGAGCTTTGGCATCAAGCAGGTAGTAATCCTGTCATGTTGCTCAATACACTCTCTTATGACAAGATTCTGGAATTGGGGCAGAATGAGGACTTTATGTCGGAGTTGGATCGCGTGTATCAGCATTTCCGCGACTACATGGACGTAAAGCCGGACAAGAAGAAACCGACGATTGCCTACTACTCGATGGAGTACGGTTTGAGCAACGTACTGAAGATTTATAGCGGTGGTTTGGGCATTTTGGCAGGTGATTACCTGAAAGAAGCCTCGGACTGCAACGTGGACATGACGGCTATCGGTTTCCTCTACCGCTACGGCTATTTCACACAGACGCTTTCTCCTGAAGGTCAGCAGATTGCCAACTATGAGGCACAGAACTTCAACAACCTTCCGCTCGTGCAGGTAAAGAATGAGGACGGTTCGCCTTTCGTGGTGAGCGTACCTTATCCCGACCGTACTGTTTATTCCTACCTTTGGCAGGTGAATGTAGGTCGTATCAAGTTGTATCTGCTTGACACAGACAATGATTTGAACTCTGAATGGGACCGCTCAATCACGCACCAACTCTACGGTGGCGATTGGGAGAATCGTATTAAGCAGGAGATTTTGCTGGGTATCGGCGGCACGTTGGCGCTGAAGCAGTTGGGCATCAAGAAGGATGTTTATCACTGCAACGAGGGCCATGCTGCACTCATGGGTCTGCAGCGATTGGTTGATTATGTAGCAGAGGGCTTGAGCTTCAACGAGGCGTTGGAGGTGGTTCGCGCAAGCGGTTTGTATACCTGCCACACGCCGGTTCCTGCCGGTCACGATTATTTTGAGGAGGGTTTGTTCTATAAGTATATGAACGAATACGCTCCGAAGTTGGGCATCGAATGGCACGATCTGATTGGTATGGGCCGCACCAACCCTGAGGACAACAACGAGAAGTTCTCGATGTCGGTGTTCGCGCTGAACACGTGCCAGGAGGCCAACGGTGTATCGTGGCTTCACGGCGAGGTGAGCAAGAAGATGTTTGCTCCTGTTTGGCCGGGCTATTTCCCCGAAGAACTTCATGTAAGCTACGTGACGAACGGCGTGCACATGCCGACTTGGGCGGCAAGCGAGTGGAAAGCCGTTTATGAGCACGAGTTCCCGAAGAAATGGATCTCCAATCAGAGCGACCCGCAGATGTGGGCTCCGTTTGCTGACCTCAATGACGAGTTGATTTGGAACACACGTATTGCTCTGAAGCGCAAGTTGATAGAGTATATCCGCGATCAGTTCCAAGGTGCCTGGATGAAGAATCAGGAAGATCCTGCCCGTATTGTGAAGGCTGTAACCGCGATGAAGCCCGAAACGTTGATTATCGGTTTTGCTCGCCGCTTTGCCACGTATAAGCGTGCTCATCTGCTCTTCAACGATTTGGATCGTTTGGACAAACTGGTGAACAACCCGACTTGCCCGGTTCAGTTCCTGTTTGCAGGTAAGGCTCACCCGGCAGACGGTGCGGGGCAAGGCTTGATCAAGCGCATTATCGAGATTAGTAGAATGCCGCAGTTCCTGGGCAAGATCGTGTTCCTTGAGAACTATGACATGAGTCTGGCCAAGCGCCTCGTTTCGGGCGTGGATATCTGGATGAACACGCCGACGCGTCCGTTGGAGGCATCGGGCACGTCCGGTGAGAAGGCTCAGATGAACGGCGTACTGAACTTCAGCGTGCTGGACGGTTGGTGGTATGAAGGTTACCGCAAGGGAGCCGGTTGGGCTTTGACCGACAAGCGCACTTACGAGAACCAATCGCATCAGGACCAATTGGATGCCGCTACTATCTACCACATCCTCGAGAGCGAAATTATTCCGATGTACTACGCCCGCAACTCGAAGGGCTATAGTCCGGAGTGGGTGCAGACCATCAAGAATTCGATGACTCAAATCACCCCGTTCTACACCACCAAGCGAATGATGGACGACTATTTCGACCGCTTCTACAACAAAGAGGCCAAGCGTCACGCGCTGCTCGCAGCTGACAACTATAAGGTGGCGAAGGAGATTGCAGCCTGGAAAGAGAATCTTGCGGCTCATTGGGACGATATCGAGGTGAAGAGCCTGCAGATGCCCGAAGAGATGCTTAACAGCCCGCAAGTGGGTGATAAGTACAAGCTTGAGGTTGTTCTTGACACGAAAGATCTGAAGGATAAAGGCTTGGGCGTTGAATTGGTTGCTGTTCGTAGCGGTTTGCACAACAATGACCACCTTTATGCTGTGAAGGAGCTTCCGATGGTGAAGGCAGAGGGCTCGCTGTTGACCTATGCTTGCGAGTTCACGCTCGACTACGCCGGTCACTTGAAGTTCGGCTTCCGTCTATTCCCGAAGAACGACTTGCTGCCGCACCGCATGGACTTTGCATACGTGAAATGGCTGTCGTAAGATAGCCGTTTCACACGGAAGGATAGCCGGGAAGGCTATTCACAACAAAAAAGCAGGCATTTGAAAATGTCTGCTTTTTGTTTGTTTGCGCGCCTAAGCGCGGAGGTTTTCTTTTGGGGAATTAGAGAAGAGCGATTGTGGTGTCGGCTTCGCCCTCGATGAAAGAGAGCTTATTTTCGCGAGCCAACCAACCAATAGCCTGGTTAAACTCTTCTGCTTTCAGTTTGGTAGCCTTTTTGAGGGCTTTGGTAGTGAGCGCACCGCCTTGCAGTGCATTCCAGATCAAACCGGCGTTCTCACCAATCAGTTCAGCTGTCATAATACCTAAAAATTTAAACTTAGACTTACATACCTGCAAGTGGTTTTCTTGCAATTGTGGTGCAAAGGTACTACTTTTATGCCATATAACATAATTTTTTGCCCTGATTCTTAAAAAACAAAACCTCTTTCTTAAGAATCGGCAATTGTTTTTGCTTCGAGACGCTCAAATATGTGCGTTTTTGCCTGGTATGATTGTAATCTATGAAATAACAAAATCCGACGTTTTGGCGTCGGATTTCTTGTTTTGTTAATGCGTGTAGCTGATGCTTATTTCTCAGCAACGGCTTTCTCCAAGTAAGCGATAGCATCGCCAACGGTGCTAATCTTGGTGGTCTCTCCGTCGGGGATAGTGATTCCGAACTCTTTTTCAAACTCCATGATAAGTTCTACGGTGTCCAGACTATCTGCGTTGAGGTCTGCGGCCAGAGAAGCCTCCGGGGTAACGGCAGACTCTTGTACGCCCAGCTTGTCAGCAATAATGGCGACAACTTTTTGTTCAATTTCAGTCATAATCCTAATTATTTAAATATTTTATTGTTTTTCTTAACAAATGTACCCTTTTTATGTTTGTTTCTTCACAAAAGAGCATGCAAAGTTACGAAGTTTTTTTGACATGTGCAAATAAAATGCGAGAAAAATGCCTTAATTGTGCTATAAATAGGCTTTTCACTCGTCAAAAGCAAGTACAATCTTGCCAATTTGCATACCGGCTTTGCCCGCTTGGGCGAGTACCACTTCGTGTTGGTCCGCGTCCAGGAGGCGTTCTCCGTTGATGATGTGATGGGTATGCCCGCCGATAATCAAGTCCACATTGTGGAGCTCCGAGACGATATCTTCGTCGCTGCAGCCGTTGCTGTTGTCTGTTCCGAGGTGACTCAGAACGATGACGAGGTCGCAGTGTTTTTTATTGCGCAGTTCGTCGGCATATTGATTGATAACGGGCACCGGTTCGAGGTAATGGATTCCGCCGAATTTCTCCTCGGAGATGAGGTCAACCGGCGAGACGCCTATGCCGATTATGCCGATTTTGTGTCCGGCGCGACGAATGATGGTGTAGGGTTTTACGAGTCCTTCGAGGGCCGTTCCCGTGCAATCATAGTTGGCGCAGAGGATGGGATAGTTGGCTCGCTTGACGAGCATGGCGAGCGTGTCTGTGCCGTTGTCGAACTCGTGGTTGCCAAATGTCCCAGCGTCGTAGCCCATGCGGTTCATGGCGTCAATCTCCACTCGTCCTTTGTAGAAATTGAAATAGGGTGTGCCTTGCGAGAAGTCTCCTGCATCGAGCAGGAGGAGATTCGGGTCGGCTTGGCGTTCTTGTGCGATGAGTCCCATCCGGCGCGCATAGCCCCCGAGATTGGCATTTTTCTTGGCCTGAGGGTCGGTCGGCTCCACTTGGGAGTGGGTGTCGTTGGTATGCAAAATGGTGAGCGTCGCAGTAGGCTGTTGTGAGCAAGCCGTGAGTACTGACGCGCACGCACACGCGTATTTGATAAGGTGTTGCATATTATGGTTTAAAATCGGTTTTCAATTTCGTTTTCCCGAAGCAGCGAGAGGATGGTTTTGCCGTCGGGCGTTTTGGCGTATGTGGGTAGGGTGAAAAGTCGCTTGAGCAGGTCCTGCATCTCATCGCCGGAGAGCGTTTTGCCGTATGGGATAGCCGTGTTGCGAGCGAGCGCAAGCGACATCTTCCGATACCACTCTTCGCCGGCCCGTTGGCCTGTTTCGCGTGCGGCGGCGAGAATGTCGGTGAGACAGCGTTGCGGGGCTTCGCTACCCAGAAGAGCGGGAACGCTGTTGATGGCGTAAGCTGTTTGGGACAATTGCTCCAAATCGAAGCCTACATCGGCGAGTTGGTCCTGAATCTGACGCATCAGCGTCATTTCGTCCGGGGAAAGTTCGATGGTCTCGGGGAAGAGCAGTTGTTGGGTGAGCGTGTGGCCGGATTGGCGTTGTTGCTCCGCTGCGGCGAACTGGAGCGCTATATGTGCCCGGTGTTGGTCGACCAGCAACAATCCGCCGGAGGCGGGAATGGCAATGTAGCGGCCCGCTATTTGCATCGGCTGCACGTTTTCAGGCAGGGAGAGGTCGTCGGAAAGTTGCTTCTCGAAGAGCTGGGAGGGCTCGGCGGTTGCTGAGAAGTTATCGAGGTGTTGCCCAGCTTCTGCCTTGTAGAGAGTCTCCCACTGTTGCGGGACGGACTTCTTGCAGGCGTAGTTTGGCGTCGTGTTGTTTTGGCGCTCGAAGGGGTTGTAAGACGGATTGAATGCCATGCGCGGCTGCTGTACACGACTCGGATCAACAGGCACTTGCGGCAGATCGAGGTCGGTAAGCGGCGTGTCGAAATCGATGCTCGGAGCGACATGGAACTTGCCCAAGGCTTCGCGAACCGAGGCTTGAAGGATTTGCCAGATTGTCTGCTCGTCGGCGAACTTTATCTCCGTCTTGGTGGGATGAATATTGACATCAATGGCTTCCGGGGCAACATCGAAGTAGATGAAATAGGAAGGATTGTGGTCCTGAGGCAGCATGCCCTGATAGGCGGTCATGACGGCCTTGTGGAAATAAGGGTGCCGCATGAAGCGGTTGTTGACGAAGAAGAACTGTTGCGGGTTCTTGCTCGCATACTCAGGCTTGCCGACGAAACCGCGGATAGAGACGATGTCGGTGTCAGTTTTGAGTTCGACGAGTCCTGCTGTGAACTGATTTCGTTGGCTCTTGCCGAACACTTGCTCGATACGTTGTTTGTGTGTACCGGCGGGCAAGTCGGATAGCACCTCGTCGTCGCTCACGAGCATAAACGTCACTTGCGGGTTGACGAGCACCATCCTATAGTACTCCGTGAGGATATTACGTAATTCGGTGGTGTTGGTCTTGAGGAAGCGGCGTCGCGCGGGTACGTTATAAAAGAGGTTTTTGACCTTCATGTTCGTGCCTACAGCCGCGGAACAAATCTCTTGACTGATGACCTGTGAACCGTGGATTTCGAGTCGCGTACCCACCTCGTCTTCTGCCCGGCGCGTCACCACTTCCACTTGTGCAACTGCGCAGATGGAGGCGAGTGCCTCGCCACGAAAGCCCATTGTGGTCAGGGCGAACAGGTCGGCCGCATTGGCAATCTTTGAGGTTGCATGTCTTTCGAACGCCATTCGCGCGTCGGTTTCCGACATGCCTTTGCCGTCGTCGATCACCTGGATAAGTGCTCGTCCGGCTTCACGGACGTGAATCTGTATGGACGTTGCTCCCGCGTCGAGCGAGTTCTCCACCAGTTCTTTGATACAAGAGGCGGGGCGTTGAATCACCTCGCCTGCTGCAATCTGGTTGGCTACGCTATCCGGAAGCAAATGAATAATATCCATAGACAAGATTCTTTCTTAGAACAGCCCGAGCAAGTAAACGAAGAAGATGAGCATTGCCAGGATGATGAGCCATACTCGCATCTTCGTCTTACGCTCCTCGCGCAGTCGATAGCGCGAAGCACCTGCGTCGTGGGCTTCTCTGAATGAGCCGCGATGGAGGCTGTGCACTCGCACAGCCTCCTCGCTTGGTTTGTTGTCCTCGCTCGCTTCGTCCGTCTGTCCTTTGGCCGCTTGCTCCGCCGCACGACGTGCCTGCAGAGCCGCCAACTTCTCCTTCATCTCCTCTTTCTTGGGATCGTAGTAGATGGGGCGGTAATCCCACGTAGGGGGCTTGTTGACTTTCGGAAACAGAACGGACATCGTTGTGAGGTTATGAAATGTTCTTATCTTCGCGAAGCTCCGAACGATCGGCAGAGCCGTGCTGAAGTGTTTTGAAATGTTCTGAAGTGTTCTAAAGTGTTCGAGAGGTTCGAAGGGTTACTTCACAATCTTTTGGAACGTTTCGTCCTCTGCGTACTTGGCGAACTCGATGTCAGCAGCAGCTTTTGCCTTCATGTTGGCATCAGCGGCAACTGCGGAGCGAAGTCCGGCATATACGCCGTCGCGGTTGTTCGTGCGAGCAGCAACAACAGCCTGCAGATAGTAGGTCGTAGCGTTCGGCTCAGCCACGTTAGCCAGCGTTTGACGCGCACCTGCATAGTCCTCATTGAGGATTTGCTGAATGGCGGCGTTGTTGGTGTTGGTCTTGCCGTAAGCGGAAGATGCTTTCTGATAGTCGCCGGTCATGGTGTAGTAGGTACCCATAGCGGCGTCGAGGTTACCGGTTGTACCAGCGGCCTTGCCCAGATACTCACCTGCTTTCTCTACGTCACCCTGAGCCATAGCGGCTACAGCGGCGTTGTAGTTCACGTCAGGATTGTTGGCATCAATGGCGAGCGCTTTGGCGTACATACGGCTGGCGTCATCAACGTTACCTTTCTTGAACTGTACGATACCGAGGTTGTTCCAGCCGCGGAGGTCTTTCGGGAAGAGTTCGGTCACTTTCTTGTAGATGGCTGCCTGTTGGTCAAGGTCATTGGTGAGCGTAGCCGAGTAGAGCAGTTCTTCTACAGAGAGAGCGGCGGGATCTTCTTTGGCCAGTTGCTTGATCTCGTCGTCCGAGCGGCCGATGATGTCGGTCGTCAGCACGAGACGTGAGCGGCGGAGCTCCGGCAGGATCTCGTCAGCGATGTTCTTGTACACAGCCGACAGGTTCTTGATTTGTGCCTCACGCTCTTCGGGGTCGGAGTACATAGAGAGCACGCGGAGTACGAGCTCTTTGTCCTGGATGTTGGAGTTCTCCATCAAGGTCTTGAAGCCTTCCCAGTCTTCTGCGGTTACTTCGCCCTCGATTTCTGCGCTCACTTTATCCTTCTTCAGCTGACGGGCCAAGTAGTTCTCAGCCACTTTCTGACGGTTCTCTGCCAGGCCTTCGTTCAGTTTGGTGGAACCATCCGGAGAAGCATAACCGAGCACTTCCAGAGAAGCAATCATCTTCTTCTCGTCCTTGTCGGCAGCTTTGATAGCCTCGCGCAGGTCTTTCATCGCCTGGCTGCGGGTCTCGGAGTCGCGCAAGTTGGATTGTTGGATCAAGAACTTGATGTCAGCCTCTTGCATAGCTTGGATGATGCGCTGGAACTTGTCGGGGGTAACGGCGAGGTCGTTGTCTTCTGCTTTTGCCAACGTAGCCGTAGCCATAATACCGTCTGCCACTTTCAGGTCGGGCACTTCGTATGTTTTCTTACCGGACTTGGCATTGAAGCGCAGATAGAGTTCGCAACGGCTCATATCGTCCTTGAACGGGCAAGTGAAGGTCTGCGAATAGGTACCGCCGTTCTTGTAGTCAACGACTTTACCATTCTCTTTTACTTTCTCACCCACGTATGTGACAGGCTCGCCAACGACTTCACCGCCGTCGTATTTGAGCACCGGAGTAACCTCCAAAATACCGTTCTTCACGAACTTCTTTGCGGGGAACGTGCCGGTAATCTCTGCGCTAACCTTGCCGCCAACAACGGTCAGCGGGTTAGGGTTGCAATTCAACTCGTCCGGAGTCGGCACTTGCTTGTTACAGGAAGTCAGCATTGCCAAGGCAACGACTGACAGAATAACACTGATTTTTTTCATACTTGTTTTGTCTGTTATATTATGTTTATTATTGTCCGTCTTTTTGTGTAACAAAAATTGTGCCACATTCGCTCTCTATTTCTTTCCGATAGCATAACCGGCGGCGATCCATACGAAGAGAATAAAGCCGGTGATGAGCGCGTATGTCACGGGTTTGATGTGTGCAAAGGCAAAAACACACTGCGCTGCAGTCAGGATGACGGCAGCAATGCCGCTAAGCACTTTGAGGTTTGCCGTCGCGCGTTTGTCTTCGAGGCTCACGGCGAGGGTCGTGCCCCAGGTGAGGAAGATACTGATACTTCCGGCAATGGTAAGCATCCAACGCAAGTCGGGCTCCTTGCAGTATTCAAACAGCGCGTATCCTATCAACGCTGACATCAGCAGCGAGAGGATGGCCATAAAAGGATTTACTTTCATAATTTTGTTGATTGGTAGGGCTTATTGGTTCGGATTAGTCCTAAGTTAGTTACGCGTAAAGCAGCAAGAGTTTGCCTGTCTCGGGCACTTGCGAGGCGGGCGCCCAAGCGCTCATACCCTGTTTCCACACGAGCGTCTGGGCCGTGACGGTTTTCTTTTGGATGAGCGCCGTCAACTCCTGTTCGTTGAAGGGGCCGGCTTGTGTGCCGTTGATGCCCACGTAGATTTGCCATCCGCCCTGGTTGATTGGCGGAGGGGTTTGGCATCCCGGCGTGTTGGGCATCGCCTGATTCATCATCTTGGGGATTTGGCTGGCCATGGCCATGCCCATTCCCATCTCGACCATTTTGTCGAATAGACTGTTGTCGTCGCTCATACTATTGTTGGTTAGTGCCATCTACGTGGCTGTTCGAGGGGTTGTTTTTCTTCTTCTTCTCGGCTTCTGCTTGGCGCTGGAAGACGGGAAGGACTGTATGGTCGGGCACGAAGCCTTTGGCGGTGGGCATTGACTGCATCGCCTGGATATTTTGCAGGGTCTGCTTGGTCATTTTCTCGGCGGCGTCTGACGCTGCGAGATTGTCCAGATTATGAAAAGAATAGTCCATAACACGTTGTTGGTCTTAATTGGTCCTATTGTTTTGGTTGGTTATCCCATCGGCGGGGGGGTGGGGCCACCCATTGGCGGAGGTGTCTGCTGGAAGAGTCCGGCCAGGGCGGGGATTGTTCCCATCGCGGCCCAAGCGGGCATACCTTGCATCCAGGCCATTGTCTGGGCGTTCACTTGTCCGGCTTGCGCCATTTGCGCCAGCGTCGGCATATCGAGCGGGCCGTACTGTTGGCCGTTGACGTTGACGTAAACCTGGGCTTGCGGCTGCATAGGCGGCGGTGTGGGGGCTCCGGGCATAGGCGGCGGAGTGGCGCCTTTCATCTGTTGCTGCTGCATTTGCTGGTTGAGCGTTCCGCCCATGTTGTTCATCATGTTGCCCATCTGGCCGGCTACGGCCGTACCCATCATCATGCTGGTCATCATACCGGCGGGGTTCATGTGTCCCTCGCCGCCTCCGAGGTTCATGCTTCCCATATTGCCCATGTTGCTCAGACCGGTCTTCATCACGTCGGCCTGAACGTTGATCTGGTGAGCACCGATATAGTCGGTCTGCGAAGCCAAGTCGGCGCGACGGCCGGCCACGTCGGTTTGCATGTGTTGCGCGTACTGCGCCTCTTCGCGCATTGCGCCGAGCATCGCTTCCTGATGGTCGAGTTGGATGTCGGCCATGCGTGACGCGGACATGTTGCGGATGTTGGCGTCGGTAGCCATCGTCGTACGTTCGATTTCGTGGCTCAGGAGGGCGGTCTTCTCTTTCTCGAGGTTGAAGAGGTGAGCCTGGCCCTCAGTGATGCGCATCAGTGCCTGATAGCTCGGACTATCCTCATCGTAGCGGATATCGTTGATGGTGATGTCGGTCGGGATGAGTCCGAATCGGTTCATGATCTGGTCGCGGAGTCGAGCCAGAATGTACGGTCCCATTTCGCCGATGAGTGAATTGAAGTGCATCACGAAGATGCCTGTATCTTTGGGCGCGTTGGCGACTACTTGCTTGACGTCCTGAATGAGTCGGCTTTGCACTTTCTCTTCGAACTCTTCGAGCGTCGTGTCGTTGCCGCCCCAAGCCTCGAAGAGGTACTTGATATTCTCCGGCGTGCGTGAGGCTTGGAAGACGAGT
>Ga0310786_10007263_pt1 | contig 14489 bp, 28 predicted proteins | sample AusTroGonzalo_MG_FD_203881 | JGI IMG/M metagenome (GOLD analysis project Ga0310786, IMG submission 203881) | Bovine rumen microbial communities from tropical cattle in Woodstock, Queensland, Australia - Gonzalo_03 (v2) (version 2) | ecosystem: Host-associated > Mammals > Digestive system >... | reverse complement strand
ATCGGGGTCATTCTGTCGCGGGTCTGCGTGTATACTCATTCGCTCTCTCCTTCTGTCATTTCTTCTTTAACTTTATTCATTATCTTTGTTGCAAGCATAAGACCAAAGTTTATGCCTAACGAATAATCGCTTGCTGAATTAGTAACAACTTCGTCAATAATTTGTGCGCTTACTTCTGCGGTATAAGCGTCTAACAACTGTTTAGGTGTCATTCGTTCTCTCCTTCCATCTTCGCGCCGCAGTTAGGGCAATATTTGTATATATCTCTATATTCTTCAGGGTCAATACAACCACTTCCGTCAATAACAAAACCGCAATTATCGCATTCCCACGTATCATACGGTTCGTCGCCTATTTCCACCCAATGCCCCGTTTTCGGCTTCGGAGTGACGGAGGGCGCATAATCAATATATGCTTCTACATCTTCCGCAATTTCTTCATAAGTTCGCTCTGCGCGGCATCCTCTTAAAAACATTCCCAAATGCTCTCTAATCCATGTTCTGCTCACGCAATCCTCGCAAGGCTCGGCTTTTAGTGCTTTAAAAGCCATAATAAAGGCTTCACACCATGCTTCTTCTGATGGCGCATTAACTAAACCTTTTTCTAAAATATTGCTTGCTTCTTCCCTTGTCATTCTTCCACTCCTTCCATTTCTGCACCACAATGACAGTATGGATAATATTTAAGCAATGTGGACTTTGCTTCAGCATCGATTTTGATTTCTCGGCCACATTCAGAACATTTGAAGTAAAGCGTGACGCCATTCCATTCACTAAAATTATCATGTAGGTATATCCATTTTCCCTTCTTCCTTGCCGGAGTGACGGGCGGTAAAGCCTTAACTTTCTCGGCAACATCGCATAACGCACTCATATATTCGGCATCTGCTCCGTTTTCTTCATCGCCATAACCTAATTCTGTAAGTATATGCATAACCGCACTCACAGCATCCTCGCAAGGCTTGGCTTTGAGTGCTTTAAGTGCCATATTCATAGCGGTTCTAATATCACAGTTACCTTCATACTCACATTTTGCATAACTCATATTTGCGCAACTACAATCGATACAACTATCCTCTTGGAGTATTTCTATGGCCTCTTCTTTAGTCATTGTATCTCTAGTCATTGTGATCCACCTCCTTTATACCTTCGCCAGCTACTACATAAATGCTTCCGTCAACTATATACAGCATTTTTCTAAAATCCTTATGCACTTCAATATTAAGTGCTGGAAGTATCTGTTCTCTTAGTCCTTCATAAACCATATTCTGCAATTCACCATCCACAAAACGATCAAAATCTTCCCTGTAAATTGATTTAGTATAATGCAAATCCAGCACAGGTCTGGTTACTGATTTTGTAATGACTTCCAACTTACGAATGGGCTCATCATCATATACAATTTCAACCTTTTTATCCTCATCACCCGCCATTCTAAACAATGCCATACACATAAAACCAACGAATCCACCAGCTACAAAAGCTATTACATAACCAATCATTTTATCTCCTCCTTTCTGAAATACTCATCAACGTGCCAGCTAAACACATTCCCCAAAGTAACCACATAAACCAACCAGCTTCAAGTTTAACCAAAATCCATGCCAGTATAACCAACAACAACATCATTTATCCTCCTCAAAATAACAATGCATCCCATCATAAAATTTGTAATTTAAGGCTTTTCTGTGCCAACTGTTCTCCTTTTCATAACTGGCCTTAGTACAAAAGAATAAACAAGTGTGAATCAATCCGTGCCGTAATACTTCATCAACTGCATCCTTAGTGGAATCTGTGATCTTTACGCTATAATATCTTCCGTCCCCTATAGGGCTAAATTGATACACCTTGCCAGTTTTCTGAAATACTACCTGCGCTAGTGTATCTGGCCAGTCATTAGATTGTACCCTTGCCAATACACAACTGGCCACGTTCATTTTCTGTGCCTTATTTCCCCCAGTAGCCTCCGCCTCTACAATTCTTTCTAGTATTTCTTTATCCGATTCTCCCAATTTGATTTCATAATGAAATTTATGATAGGCCTGATAATATAAATCTGCATATAACCCAGTGGGTACTTTATTTTGGTAAGCACATTCCAACAGATAACTAAACCCACCTAGTGCCTCATCCCCATTTAACCAGCCGGCTTTTACAGGTATTGGATTACTGTTTAATATCATTACCAGTAAGATGATAAACCCCATAAGCTTCTTCATCACTGATTTCCTCCCATGCTTTAAATATTTCTGCCTGTAACTCGAACTTATCAATAGTAATGATATAAGGAATTGATCTTGCTGTAAACGCAGTAGTATGTTCCAATACCTCGCAACGATACCAATTAGGGTATTCACCTAATACTCTTATAGGTACTTTGGTATCCCGCGCCCCAAAAGGATAAGGGCTATCTGTATCTGATATAGGCGGTCTTGCTAACTTAGTGCATACCTGATATACCTTGCCAACTTCTAACTTCTTTGTTGCTAACCAATTCATTTAATTATCCTCCACATTATAAATCTCAAATACCTTAAACCCCTTATAAATAAAATACTTTTGTCCCTCCCCCTCATACCAGTTGGGGCAGTATGTAACTACTGCACCCAAGTAAAAAGCTAATATATCTAATCCACTATATATATGGATTCGATGTTCAATGGCATCTGCCACCATAATATCATCCTTAAATGTACGATTCTGTTCAATTACTAATCTACCTGCGATCTGGATATTTAACCACTTTTCAATTTCCTGCTTTTTCTGTTCAATCTTTTCTCTGCTCATGCTTGGGTTCTCCTTTCAAAATATACTTGCCATATCTAGCGGTTTCTCCAAATCTGGTTGTAGTTTCCAGCATCATGGTTTCAATATCATAACCCATTTCCCTAAGTTCAAGTATTCTCGCTGATAATCTGGTAACTCCAAAAACGCTAAATGCTTCCATACTTGTAATGCTTCCATAATCCCGCATATGGTCAAGTATCGCTACCTTGCTACCTCTCATTATAACACCTCCTCTCTGTCTGTAATAGCTGATTTAATAATCCAGCCTTCCCAAGTTAATTCCTGTAACTTTTCCTTAATTAATGCAATATCTTCAATATCTACACCCACAAAACCTATTTTCTGCATGCACTCAGGTCCAATTCCGTAGTGTCTGCTTACAGGATTTGTCAGGCTTCTGCCACATCTCATGCAGGTAACTTCCGCTCTACCTACACCATGCAATCTCATTTTAACCATGCCCTTAGTTTCCTGTAATACAATGCCAGTCATTGTTCTAAGAGGCATCGGATTATCATTATTCCACTTTGCCATAAAATCAAATTCTGGGCTGGCCTTTTCGGTCATGTACTTCTTAACTGTGATCTGATACTCCTTAACATCCGCTACAGATTCCGTCCTATTACCCGCATAAACCGCCCCAGCGGCCTTATTCTGGCTTTCTAACTGCTTAGGGTATAGTTTTATACTGATAACCCCATTAACAGGCTTAAAATCGCTTACAGCGCGTTCTACTGTTTCATACTGTTTGCCGTTTATTTCAACTGCACCTTTCCATCCCTGTATCATTGTAATCATTCTTCTGCCTCCACCTTAACTGCATCAAACCCCAGCACATCAAAAATATAATCATCTTCCAAACCAAGGTAATCCATAATTGCTTCTGTATCACCACTTTCCAGCGCTTCACAACATTCTAACCTAAGTTCTCTGGCTTCCTTCTGGGATAATCCATCCCTGTCCATAAGTATCTTTTCTACCCTGTTAATCTTTGCCATATCATACCTCCTCAATCTTAACTTTCTTGCCGTATATATCCATCTCATAAATCCCAGCAAACTTATAACCAAGTGCCTTATATCTTCTGTAAATCTTATTGCCATACTCCTTATCAAAAGCATTTCTTCTTTCACCAATATAACCAGTACCGCCATCAGGGCGCTCTTCATGCTCAATGTAATACTTATTGTTATTACCTACCACAGTATGAAACTCAATTACTGATTTCCAGCCGTCCCCTATTTCCTTTTCCAACCTGTAAAAAGTGCTTGACCGCCTGTTACCTGTACTTGCCATTATAATCCGTTCACCTTTGCTGGTTATTACAACCTTTCCCATTCCTTATACCTCCTTACATCCAAACTGTGTCACCAGCTGAGTTATTACTAACTGAGTGCTTTGTCATCCAAGTAAGTACATATTTCGGAAGTTTTCCTGCATTTGCATATTCCTTTACCGAACCATCGTGAAACTTTACTGTGTAGATATCAGAAGTTATTGAGCTTTTAACCATCATAATTTCTTTCATATCGTATTCTCCTTTAACATAGGGTTATGAGCGGGTTATTTACTACCCATAAATATAATATAACACATTTAAGGAAAATGCAATACCTTTTTTAAAAAATTTTTGATAAATTAAAAAGTACCCATTTCTGGGTACTTTCTTTTATTCCTCAATATCCTTAACTCCCATTGCTTTATTTACTAATTGTTCCACCCTGCTAAGCAATTCCATATCACTATCTAACTTTTCATAAACACTAGCCGCGCCCTGTAACTTTTCCTCTATCACTTCACCTGTATCAATATCGATGATCTTATACCAAGCACCACTTTTTTCTATAATATCATAACGGATTGCCACATCTATTAAATCCCTTAGATAATCAATACCAGTATCATAATTAAGAGTATAAAATCCTACCCTGCGTGTAGGTGGACAGGACTTTGTTTTAGTAATGCTCATCATTACAATATTACCTACAGGATTTTCTGCACCCCTTGTTAATTCATTGCCCTTTTCATCAATAAACTTACCCCTACTAAATTCCAAGCGCATTGAACACATAAATTTCCAACTTCTACCACCAACTGTCTTAGTTCCTCCCCACTGGCTTTTTAAATCATCCCTTAACTGGTTAATGCCTATACCAGTACAGTTATATTTATGATTCAGTAACTCTACACGCTTGCTAAATCGAGTTAATGGTAATGATATGCCACCATAAGTCTTTTCATCCATACTCTTTTCAAATTCTTGCTGGGATAGCAAAGCACCAAGGCTATCCAGTACCCATAAACCTATCTCGCCACTTTCAACCGCAGTACAGATAATATCAAAAATATCTTCCGCTGACTGTGTCTTAGGTTGTAATACATACAGGGCATCCACATCTACCCCTAACTTAATTGCCCAATCTTTATCAAAAGTATTTTCTGCATCTACATATAACACTTCCCTATCTGGATATATCTGCTGAAAATTGGCTACTATGTCCAGCGCAGTTGTGGTCTTTCCACCACCCTCCTCACCATAAAACTCAATCAGCCGGCCTTCAGGGATACCACCAAAAGTGCAATAATTCATTCTAGGGCTTGTAAAAGGGATTCGCTTAAACTGGGTATAATTGGTTAATCCCTTAGTAAATACCTCTTCCTTCTGTTCCTTGTTCACATTCTTAATCAATTCATCTAATTTGATACCCATTTTAATTTCCTCCCATTCTGGTTAATTCACTTTCAGTCATTCTTCGGGTTAATACCTTTTTACAAGATTGTAACAATTCCTGAGCATTTTCCACTTTTGCTTTCATAGTCTTCCAAGCCCGCGTATAGCAAATGCTGGTTAATAATTCCTGTTGACTGGCAAGTTCTGCTAAACTATCTTTATCCGCAACTGTACCTTTGTCCTGTGTTGATCTGCTGGTATGATATGATTCTTTATAAACCGCCTTTGCTATATCATCCCTTATACCTAACTGTTCTACCATTCCACCTGCAAAATAAATATATGTAGAAAGGTTCATACAAAAATCATCCAGTTCCGCATCTGTGGGAGGGGTTTGACCATCCGCCAAACAATCCTTTATAAAAGATACATAATTGTCCAAATCCTTACAGTATGGCTTAATAATACTATCCACAATATCATTGATAGTAGCAGAGTTCTTTTCAACATGCAACTGAATGTCTTTTACCTTATCCAGCTTAATCTCATCATACAGATTTATTGCTGACATTGTTTATACCTCCTTGAAAAATGATTCCATATCATAATCAAAAAATACCCTTTTCTTTGTTCCCTGTATCACAACTACATCAAAATCTTTCTGGTATATATCGAACCGCACACTTTTTACAGAAGTTTGAGTCCGCCATATATTTAATGTTTTTATCGGGATAAACAATGTAACATCCTTATCTATCCACCAGCACATCACTCCAGCAATTACACCCTTAATTTTTGACTTTTCTAAAAGACCTTCCCATTGTGTGTCTGTTATATTGCCATAAAACCCATGTAATACACCATGCTTGTCAGGCTTTGGAATACTGTGAATACTCAATGTGTTGCCGTGTACTGATTTACATTCTATGTGATATTCAAAAGGCTTTTTATAAACGATAAAATCACAGTGATTAGAACTTCCAAGATATCCAGTTGTCTGGTCGTGCAATCTCACAACACTTGTATCTGGTACACGCTCAAATGCGGCCTTTACTACGTCCTCAAATTTCTTCCCACGATTTATTGCCATTATCCGTCCTTTCTGCACTGGGTTCTGTAATTACAATACTCACACGTTTTCTTTGCCACATCCTCAGGCTTAACAGGTGGAATTCCAGCCTTTACACACTCATCGCAGTTCATAATCTTGCCAACTAAATCTGTTTTCATTTCATCCGTAGGTACAAACATAAAAGACTTCATATCCAGTACATCCCTGTTGATATATACAAATAATACATCAGGTATCTGCAAAGATAATGAATACGCAGTGCCTTGATTGTAATGGCTGGGGTCTACGCCTTCCCTTGTCCAGAATTTATTTGTATTTTCGGTCTTTAATTCCAAAATATAATAAATGCCCTTATATCGGATAATACCGTCACACAAGAAACTCATATTAAGCGCTTTATTATATAACTTGGTTTCATAATCCCCATGTTCAAAATCTGGTTCTTTAGTAATGCTTAGATAATCCAGATTCCTACTCCGTACATAATCAGCAACATTGATATATTCACAATCAATACCATTTTCTTTCATATCCAGCACTGATTGCTGTATTCTTTGGTGGATATCTGTTCCTGAATTACAGATACCAATGCCTGTATAGGTTTCATTAGCAAGGTCTTGTTCTGCCCCTGTTACCATGTAATACATCTGTCTAATACAATTCATGGAACTGGGTTTATACGATTTGCTACCTACACGCTTATTCTTTGTTGCCGTTAATTCAATACTTCGCTTAAGATCATTCAGAAAATCTACTTCCGCAGGTAGTGTCTGCTTCGCCTCGTTTATCAACCTTATCACATTCTTCAACGAATTCCTCGCCATCGTCCTCTATACCTCCACACATTAAATCACATAATTCTTCGTCTGTTAAATTTGTAAATTCCATTCCCATTAGAATAATTTACTCCTTTTCTCGTGTTTCATTTTCTTTTCACATATCGAACCAAATCCTTTTAATCTAGCTTCTGGGTTTTTAAGTTTCCTACCACAGCGCAGGCAGTATTGATATTCTTTCTTTTTCATGTATCACCTCCTAATACATTGCTTAATATATATTCCATTACATATTCCTCATCCATTGTACCAGTTACTATTCCTTGTTGGCATTTCTGGCACTGTTTCATAATATTTATCAATCCACGATTATTATATTTCCTGCAATGTTTCTTGGCGTTTGTAATCTGAAAATAACTTAATCCAGTGGCCTTTCCAATATCACCACTTTTGCATGATTGAACCTGTAATGTAGCCTTTGCATTATTATATAATACTGTAAGCATAACCATTACTGATTCCCCAACTGCAAGGCATTGCTGGTAAAGATCAAATGATAAATCTGTTTTCTTGTCCAGTATTGCATCTACAAAATCAAATATAGCGTCCTTGGGTAGCTGGTATATTACACCCTTATTTAACAGTGCCTTAAAAGCATCATCCCCAGTATGGTCATTGTTATCAATGTCATAAAGACCCTGAGCGGTTCTGTACTGTTGTATCTTATCAATCTCCAGCAGGCATCTTCCATAATCATACTCACAGATTTCCATTAGCTTATCACAGTTGGCATCCGATAGAGCTATCTCTTTCTGGATATACTTCTTTAATATCTGGGGTTTTAAAGGTTCAAATTCAATAATAGCACCTTTATACGCTTTATAAAACTTAGTGCGCTTATCCAGACCATCAGATTGCATTATAAGGATATTGTTGCCCATTATACTTGACAACTGGGATTGCAGTTTTTCACTGGACACTAACTCCTTATCATCTCGCACCACATATACATAAGATTTTTTGATAAAAGAAGTATTAGTTATCTTTCCATAAATATCCGTGATACTATCTACATACTTTAATTCCTTACCAGCTACCTTTGCTATCTGTTCTATGTATATCCGCTGTACTTTCCATTCTGACCCTTCAAAGATATAAAAGGGATTAAACTTTTTACTTTGGATATGCCCCTTTAATTCAGCAACTTCCATCCGCCCATTCTCCTCTTATTTCAAGAATCCAGTTATCAAAGATCATTAACCTGTTTATTGATTTAGAATGTAACAGGGCTAAGTATTTACTGGTTAATTTCATGCCGATAAAATACCTACGTCTCATACATACCAAGCAAAACGCTCTCCAAAATAGTTCCAAGTCATAACCCTTTTCATCTGTATCCTTAAATTTGATTGACTGGTTTATCTTAAACACATTACTACCACTGGCGGTCGCTATATTATCTACAACCTTTTCCACAAAAGAGTAAAAATCTTTAGGCTTATACCCAACCAATAAATCCACATCTGCAGGAGTATTACACAATTCCAGTACAATATTTATTTCCTCATCACTGGAAGAATACTTATACTGGGTGTATTCCGCTAATTCCTGCCAAGCATAGGGTAACATTCGATAAATTGTTCCCCTACTTCTAATGGTATCCAGCGTATTATTCTCATCCTCCAGCGTCATTACAAAGTATGATTTATTAGGTGGTTCTTCCGTTACCTTTAGCAAAGCATTTCGTGCCTGTAATGACATTGTATCGGCATCTTGGATATTATATACTGTTAGGGTTTTAACCTTATAGGAATCTTCAATTACCTGCCGTATGGTTTCTACCTTACAATCTGGTACATTGATACAGGTTGCATGTAATTCCCTTGCTATTACCAGTGCCACCTGATTTTTCTCACTTCCCCTTTCCCCCACAATAATTGAAAATCTTGGAAATGTTCCTGTAGTGATCTGCTTAGTTATGTAGTTTAGTAATTCCTTTTGCCCTATCATCTTACACCTCCACTAAATATCAATAACTGCGCTTCTACATCTAATTTAGCCGTGCCAGAATACTTAATATCTGCGTTTAACTTTAATACAGTATCCAACAATTCCGAACACCTATCAATCTGGATATCCATAAGATTATTTAACCAAGTTTCATACTCAGGTAATTTGGGTATATTGATATACTTCCAATCACATCCAATTATCCATTTCTGCACGTCTAATAAGAAATGTCCATACTGCCTTACAAATTGCTTAACATCCTTACCCGAACCATGAATATCTTCAATAATACTTACCAGTTTTTTCTCATCCTGATATATAGCATCGGTTAATTCAATCATAACAGAGTAATCAACTGTACCCAGCGCTTTAACTACATTTTCCAGCGTTAATTCTGTACTGTAGGCTAAACACTTATCCATAAGGGTTATAGCATCACGCATGCCACCATCTGCTATTTTTGCTATATATTCAAGTGCATCGGTCTTTGCCTGTATTTGATTACCACCAAGCATTTCCAACTGAACAATCAATGTAAGCCTATCAACAATGCCAATCTGGCTTATCCTCTGAAAATCATATCTCTGAACTCTGGAAAGTATTGTCTTTGGTATCTTCTGTGGGTCGGTTGTGCAAAATATAAAGATTGATTTTGCAGGTGGCTCTTCAATCAGTTTTAGAATAGCGTTCCATCCCTGTACTGTAATCATGTGACACTCGTCCACGATGAACACCTTATATTCACTATTAAGGCTTTTTGTCTGTGCCTGTGATATAAGATCACGCATATCATCTACACTGTTATTACTGGCGGCATCTAACTCAATGGGGTTTCCTTTTCCCTTATTGATTTCATTCGCAAATATTCTGGCACAGGTCGTCTTTCCTGTACCCGCGCCACCACAAAACAAATAACAATGCTGAATTGAATTTGATTCTAACTGTTGCTGTAATATGATCTTTACCGAACTCTGCTCAGTAACATCATCAAAAGTCTTAGGTCTGTACTTAATTGCTAATGCCTGCATTATTTATCCTCCTCATCACCAAATAATTCATGCCGTAATTTTCCCATCTCCAAAGTAAGACCAAGACTAATCAACAATCCCTTTACTGTATCCGCCTCTATAGCCTTATCAGTAAACTTATCCAACATACTATATACAGCATCATCAAACTCCTTTTCTGAAATAAACTTTACACCATCAACTGAAAGCATACCTTTAATCCTCCCTAAATTTTTCTTTAAATGTCTTTTCGTCTATAACATAATACCTACTGGTATTAGGTCCAAAATCAAAACAGAGTGCATTGTAATCCTTATTCATAGCAAATGCTTCTTCTCTGTTCTTATCCAACCATTCCTGCTTAATACTAAAACTGGATTTTTCTGTGGTACTGGTTTTACATTCAATTAACCAGTTATCTGTAGCAACATCCCCTTTAACAAAGGCAGTAGCCCCGCTGTTAGGGGTTTGCTTACCCCTAACAACCTTGGCTACCTGTTTCTCTTGCTTATTACTGTAAAATCTGGTCGGTCTGTTCATAATCAAAACTCGTAATCGTAATAATAATCAGCTACGCCAAAACTTACGTTTCTCTTGTGGTAAGTGGTCTTCTTCTTTCCACTGGCTATGATTGCCTGAAGGTCGAAGTTATTGTGGCATGCCCACAACTTTCTTTCCCAATCAGTACCCTCAAAGATTTCCTTTGCTTCCTCAGGGGTAATGGTAACAGCTGTGTACCAGTAATTACCACGCTTTACCATATCTACTACAGGGTTCTCAGGATTGCTAATCAGTTCCCAGTTGTTTGAAAATGAAGTGTCATCCTTCTTCTTATGGTCGTATTCCCTAACACTTACATGCTTCTGGTCTTTTACTGCTACAACCTCGTATGCGTGGCGGTCACTCCAGAAATACTCTGTCATGCCTGTTCCTACTGTAATCTGTTCGCAGTAAGTTCTGTTTTCCTCAATCCTGTTAGTTAAGTTACCATACCATGTTCTTGCCATTGTTTTTTCCTCCTAAGTGTTTATAGTGGCTTGCCATCATCAGGTAGTAAGTTGCCATCTTTACTACGAGGGGCTTTTGCCCCTTTCGGCTTACTCTAAACACCATTTCAACATCTTAATCTGGGTTCTAAGTTTACCGATTTCCTTTTTATAGTACCTTGCAGATTCCTTATAACTCTTTTTCCAACCTGCATCAGTTTCTATCCCTGCGTAATACTCGTTACGCTCTACATCCTTCTTATACTCTTCAATCTGTTCCTTTATTTCTGCTATTTCCTGATTGATCTTACGCTCTGCTTCCAGTTCGGCTTCTGATTTACTGTTATCTACCAGTTTCTTGCCGTATTCGTAAATCTCAGCCTTTGTAATGGTATCATCTGCCATGTACATCAGCTCTAATCTTTTGTAAATCTTGTAATTATATTCGTTATCCTTACAACCAGTACCTTCTCTAAATTCATCAAATAACATTTTGTTTTCCTCCTTAAGTTGTGTGAGTGTTTATAGTTCTTACCGCTGTGGTATGTAAATATAATATAACACATTTAAGGAAAATGCAATACCTTTTTTAAAAAAATTTGGGGAACTTTTTTCAGTTCCCCTAAACCCTTTATTTTCAAGCATTCTCGTCTGTGTTATCTTCCAGTAATGCAATTACCTGTGTTACATTTCCATCTACAATCTTAATTGATTGTTCATTACCATACTGTAACTCAATACTATCCGCACTGTTGGCCTTTACCTGCTGGATAAGCACGTCAATCGCAATCTGGCACGTGTAAGGCTTAAAGCCCTTACTTTCCATATAGGTAATGGTTTCAACACCATTAGACTGCTTGCTAGATACATCAATACCCTTTTCCGTAAAGGTTAATGTAATCGCCTTATTATCGTAAGTACCTACAAACAGGGCTATGCGGTCAAGTAAAGCCAAAAGATCATTCTTGCTTATCTTACACTTACTCTGAAACTCTTCCTCCAGTAACCCAGTAATTGCATCAATAGCATAATCTTCCAATCCTTCCATCTTATGCCCAAATACAATACAATCCTTAGTTACAAATTCCAGAATATCTTCCTGTTCATATACCTCAATCTTTTCCTCGGTCATTACACCAAGCAAATCCATTGTTTCTGCCGATATAAGTGCAGGTGTATCAAAGAATTTAGTGTTTAATCCACATATCTTCTCAGTATCAGTTGCTACTACCTTATCCCCTACCCAGTAACCAGTATATTCAGGTTGTTCCATAGTAACTGCCAGCGCGGCCTTATTCGTATTAAGAATAGTTTTTACTACAGATAATCCAATTTCCTTGCGGTCTCCTGATATACCCATTTCTGCAACAGGGTCGGGATACTGAATAGCATCACCATTTTCATCCAAGGGTAATTCAATCTTATAAGTGCCGTTACCCTTTACCAAAAGGATATTATCATCAAGTTCCAGCGTAGTATTCTCACAGGTTAATCTGGATACCAATTTGCTAAACTGTTCTACCTGCAGTACACAATAGAAATCATCACCCTCTACCCCATCCTGCATTACATACAGGGTATTAGAAGCATCCGTAGTAATCAGGGTTAATTTCTTATCCTTTAACTGGATTGCCATAAGTGTAGTCAGAGTGATTAACTTATTCTGGCTAGCACCCTTAACCGCCCTGTTTACCAATTCCTGCAGTACAACCGTCTTAATTGAAAATCTCATTTTTCTTTCCTCCTTAAATATCGTGATAACCTACAATCCAAAACAAATCATCTTTTTGCAAAAATTCCTTGCATTTACCTTCATATACAGGGTCTAGTTTTATATCACCAATCGCTTCACAAGTTCTTATACCATATCTATCTGCAGGCTTTTTATCTGGCATATAAGTTTCAATCCTGTATTTAGGTAACTTAACAAAATGGGGTTTAAACACTTCAATTATTTTTCTGGGGTCTCCGCCAGCCTGAACACCTACCACCTCAATATCAGTTCTGCCAAAATCAACTAATCCTTGTAATATACCACAAAGGGTCATGCCAGAACCTACAGGCACTACAATCCGCTTTATTTCTTTTGGTATATTCTGGCACTGCTCTGCTATGAGATGTACGTTTTTTTTACACTGCATTCCAAAAGGTACTAAATACCATTTCTTTTCATGTGCCGTTCTATATACCCAAGAATTTAATACAGATTGATAAGCACCCTGTTTATAAGGTTGTAGTAATTCGCTGTGGGGATTATCTAAAACGCTTTCCATTACCTTTGTCAACTTACCTGTAGGCATTACTATATGTGCGGCTAATCCCAACATTTCACTCAGATTACTTACTATCTCACACTGGGGAGAAATGCGTGAACCTGTTGTGATTACATCTGTATATCCTGCCGATTTTGCATCCAGTAATATCTGATAAGCACTCATGGTCTTACCGCCATTACATCCTGCGATTTCATAAAGATCATTTCGCTTTAGATAAATCCCATCAACTTTCTGAATCGGAGTTAGTTCCATCACTTTCCTCCTCGGGTTCAAAACTACCAAACTTATCCTTTATATTCTTCGGATTACCCTTATAAAATACCAAAAACTGCTGGTGCTGTTTTCCTAACTTACGAGAACGATTAAACAAAATTGGAGCTCTTACAGGTAATGTTCCCGCCACATTAACAATAATGCCCTCATTATAATAACCTAATCCTGCTTTTTGGAAAGCTCGAACTGTATCACCCGAAAGGTCATAATACATTCCAGTCTTATCATCCCGCACATTACCAACAACAAATATTGCAAAAGCATCATCATTAAGTTGGGAACAACACTTCTCAATTATATCCTCATACCCAACAAGAAATTCCTTATATGTACTTTTGCAGGATAAATCTTCTTCCCTATCAGAATAAACCTCCAAATTATAATACGGAGGGCAACTAAAAATCATATCAAATTTATGCCCCTTCGTTAATTCGGAGATATACGTGGAATCTCCGTTTATCCATGTAGGTTTAACTATATCAGTATATTTTTCTGATATGTCCTTGTATTGTTGTTCATTAGCCTTAATCTGCAACTCACTTAAATCAACACCAACATAATACCTTCCAAGTGCTCCCGCTATCATTCCACGAACCGAACCACCCGCAAAAGGGTCAAGTACCCAATCACCC
>Ga0310786_10007262_pt1 | contig 14489 bp, 15 predicted proteins | sample AusTroGonzalo_MG_FD_203881 | JGI IMG/M metagenome (GOLD analysis project Ga0310786, IMG submission 203881) | Bovine rumen microbial communities from tropical cattle in Woodstock, Queensland, Australia - Gonzalo_03 (v2) (version 2) | ecosystem: Host-associated > Mammals > Digestive system >... | reverse complement strand
AGGGCACCATAGATCAACACCCGCATAGACCGTGCATCCGTGTTCACCGAGTCGAACAGCAACTTCACCATGATGCGCAGTCCCCACATCAGCAATGTGGAGAGCATAAAAGTCATCAGTGTGTTTAGCGGACTAAGGGCGGAAAATGCAGTCACTCCCTGCCATCCAGCTATCCACGAGATGCATAGTGCCAGAATGAGCGTCACTATATTCGCATTCGTCAACTTCATCAAGTCCACGAAACTCGAGTAGCGCAACACCCCAGAATATGTACGGAAGAAACGTGCACCTACCCAGCTGAGCAGGGCATAGAGAATAGCTGTAAAAAACAGCGCTTCACGGTGCTCGTAGGTAATCAGACTTCTATTTGCTACCCAATACGTAAAAACTGCCGAAGCAAACACTATGACAGTATCTGCAAGCAGAATGACCCAGTACGGCAATACATTTTTGCTAAAGTACCAGGTCGATATTTTTCTAAATATATCCATTATCTTATGTCAGTCTTACTTTTCAAGTGCGAAGATAAGACATTATTTCCACTTTAGCAAAAGTCACACTAAAAATAATATCTTTTATCAGAAAACAGCTCTTATCAGCTATCCCACACTTGACGTTAAATAGAACAAAAAAACCGACTACAAATTGTAATCGGCTTCTTTAGTGGTGTCACCAGGAATCGAACCGGGGACACAAGGATTTTCAGTCCTTTGCTCTACCAACTGAGCTATGACACCATCATTTCTTGTTTGCGGGTGCAAAGTTAGACATTATTTTTGAATTAGCAAAATTTTCAGACCAAATATTTTCATCTCACTCTAAAAAAAGAGGGAACGACATCACTGACGCTCCCTCCTTAACATCTTACTAATACCTAATGCTATTTTATACTAAGCCTTGAGCCATCATGGCCTTGGCTACCTTCATGAAACCAGCGATGTTAGCGCCCTTTACATAGTTGATGTAACCATCGGGCTCTGTACCATACTTCACGCAGTCACTGTGAATGCTCTGCATAATCTGAAGCAACTTGGCATCTACTTCTGCTGCTGTCCAGCTGAGGTGCTGAGCATTCTGGCTCATTTCCAGACCTGACACAGACACGCCACCGGCATTGGAAGCCTTGCCTGGGCAATAGAGGATCTTAGCTGCCTGGAATGCCTCGATTGCTTCTGGAGTAGAAGGCATGTTAGCGCCCTCTGATACAGCGAAAACGCCATTGGCCAACAGTGTCTTGGCATCGTCGCCATTCAACTCGTTCTGTGTAGCACAAGGAGTTGCGATATCAGCCTTCTCGCCCCATGGACGAGCACCTGCCACATACTTCACACCTGGATACTTCTCAGCATATTCACGGATACGACCACGGTAGAGGTTCTTCAACTCCATGATGAAGTCGAGTTTCTCACGGTTGATACCCTCTGGATCATACACATAACCATCGGAATCGGACATCGTCATTACGATACCACCCTCCTGCAGCACCTTCTCGGCTGTATATTGAGCCACATTACCAGAACCTGAAATCAACACTTTCTTACCCTTCAGGTCCATGCCACGTGTCTTGAGCATTTCCTTCAAGAAATAGATGTTACCATAACCAGTAGCCTCTGGACGGATGAGTGAGCCACCGAACTCACGACCCTTGCCAGTAAATGTACCAGAGAAGTCGCGGGTGAGCTTCTTATACATACCAAACATGAAACCTACCTCACGTCCGCCTACGCCGATGTCACCAGCTGGAACATCGAGTTCTGGACCGATGTGGCGAGTAAGCTCCAGCATGAAAGCCTGGCAGAAACGCATCACCTCAGCATTGCTCTTACCACGTGGAGAGAAATCGGAACCACCCTTGGCACCACCCATAGGCAGGGTAGTCAGAGAGTTCTTGAAAGTCTGCTCAAAAGCAAGGAACTTCAAAATCGACTGATTTACTGAAGCATGGAAACGCACGCCACCCTTGTACGGACCAATGGCGTTGTTGTGCTGGATACGATAACCCATGTTCGTACGCACCTTTCCCTGATCGTCTGTCCATGTCACACGGAAGGAGACGATTCTGTCTGGAATGCAAAGTCTTTCGATGAGATTGGCTTTTTCAAACTCAGGATGTTTGTTGTACTCTTCTTCGATACTACCTAATACCTCAGAAACTGCTTGAATGTACTCGGGCTCGTTTGGAAAACGGCTCTTCAAATCTTCAATTACCTTAGATGCAATCATATTTATACTCATTAAATGGTTGTTTTTCGCTTGCAAAAATAAAGACAAAAATTAAATCTGCAAAATTTTTGAAAGAAAAAATTTATAAACAGCGACATTTTCCTATAGGAAGTACACTTTTTGCATAAAAATGACATTATTATTTCCTTTTGAGCGACTGATAGACGGGAATAAACACAAAAGCGGCAGAAAGGAGCAGCGTAGTTATGACAGGTCCGTTGATTACGGGAGCATTGACGATAACGAGAAAGCACAATGCCATCCAAAGCAACAAGATGAAAGTAATTTGAGTTTTAGTCAGGGGTCGTTTCATTTTACACCTTATTATATTATACACCATGCAAAAATATAAAAAAGGAAACAAATAGACTGCAAATGTGCGTAAAATCGATAAAATTAATTATCTTCGCCCAAGAAATTAAAAAAGATGCGCACTGCTATGCCCAAATTTTTTGTCTTCATCCTCCTCATAGGACTACAATTACCGCTGTTCGGACAGAGCCAGTCGGCTAAGCCCCGTCGCGGAGAAGGCATTACCACCTTTCTTTCCCGTTTGGGAAGACCAGGGCAGGCTTACTACAACGAATTCTTGGAACTGAACAAACAGAAACTGCGCGGAAAAACAGAACTGCTCTTAGGGGTAAGCTACCTGATTCCCGACAAAAAGGAGAATAAGCCTGCAGCCGCCACACCTGCCAACACTCCTGTCCCCACTCCAGCGGCTACAAATAGCCAAACATCATTCAACGAACCGCTCTTTGGCGAGAAACTGGCCAAGGGGAAAATTGATAGTCAGAAACTGAAGGGGGCCGTATTCTACATTGTGAGTGGGCATGGAGGACCCGACCCTGGTGCCATAGGACGCATAGACAACCATGAGCTACACGAAGACGAGTATGCCTACGATGTGGCCTTGCGCTTGGCACGCGACTTGATGCAGGAAGGGGCGGATGTGCGCATTATCATCCAAGACGCTAAGGATGGAATACGTGAGGATAAATACCTGAGCAACAGCAAGCGTGAGACATGCATGGGAGATGCTATCCCCTTGAACCAGACAGAACGGTTGAAACAGCGGAGCGACAAAATCAACACGCTGTACGCCAAAGACAAGAAAAAGTACAAGTACTGTCGCGCCATCTTCATTCATGTGGACAGCCGTAGCAAACGTGAGGAAACCGATGTGTTTTTCTACCATGCCGACGGCAGTCAGAGCGGCCGTTCGTTAGCCAGGAATCTGCAACAGCAATTCAAGGCCAAGTACCAGCAACACCAACCTGGGCGCGGCTTTGGGGGTTCTGTAGGACCTCGCGGCCTGTATGTGCTGCGTCACACCCAACCAGTTTCGGTCTTTATCGAATTAGGGAATATCCAAAATTCACACGACCAGAAGCGGTTTGTGATAAGTTCAAACCGTCAGGCATTAGCCAACTGGTTGTTGGAGGGAATAATCAAGGACTATGGAAACCATTAATTCTCTTTAACCTCCTCCTCAGCTGGCTCTTCAAAGTCTGTTTCACCGTTTTCCACCAAGAGGTTATACCACATAATCAGTTTCTTGATGTCGGAAGGATGCACTCTTTCACGATCGAAATTTGGGAGAACCTCTTGCAAGTAGTCTCGAAGCTGGTTGGCACTGGCCTTCTTCACATCGAGCTGTATCTGCTTACCACCCTCTTTTTCCTGGATGTTCTTAAAAACCTGGCGCAAGGGTACATCTTCTTCATCGGTGTACATGGCAATGTCACCCAAAGAGATAATCTTCTCGTTGCCATAGGCAGGTGTACGTGTCTTGTCTTTCAACGACTCCACGATAATCATATTATTACCATGCTTAATCAGTCGGAAAAGGCCCGACTTTCCTGAGATGGATAAAATCGAATTCAACATAGTTCTACTAATTTATGATTTGACCTATTATAAACAGGTTGCAAAGTTACACATTTTTTTCAAACAACACATCAACTATAGAAGAAAGCTGAGCGATGACAGACTTCTCCTCATCATTTAAGATGACAAAATCGGCTCTGCGTATTTTCTCCGCATCATCAAGCTGCCGCTTGATACGGTTGATTACTGCCTCCCTGTCAGCACCGTCACGCTGCATAGTACGCTCTATCCTTTTCTCCAGCGGGGCAGTCACTACAATAACCTTATCTACGACATCCTCAAAGGAAGCCTCGTAGAGAATGGCAGATTCAATGGCACAGGCACGACAGCCTTCGTATGCTTGCCGGGCCTTCCACTCATTGAAATCGCGTCGCACCACAGGATGAATGATGGCATTGACCTGTTTCACATGCGCATCAGCGCTGAACAGCCACGAAGCAAACGCCGGTTTGCAGAGGCTACCGTCACTGTCAAACACCTGTGGACCGACCAGCTGTATCAATTCACTACGGATACCAATATCGGTCACTGTGAGCCGTTTGGATTCCGCGTCTGAGTCATAGACAGGGATACCCATAGTCCGCAGCAGTTCGGCGACAACACTTTTCCCACTACCTATACCACCGGTGATACCAAGACTAATCATTGCTATCGGCACTATCTATCTGTTCAATGAGAAAATCTACTTGAGACGGATTGAAACGCACATTGGAAATACCCTTGGGCGTATTACGCAAGCGCACAGTATATTTCTGGTTACCCAGCTTCAGCAAATCCTCATAAGACACAAAGATATGAAAATCATCGGCTGTGAACTGATTAAACTGTTTCAGGCCACATTGAAAGGTCACAGACACCCTGGAAGGAAAAGCACGCAACTGCTTGTTAGGGGGGAAATTTATGCCATGCAGCTCTACTTCCACCGTTTTCTCGGTGTACATGTCAACCGACAGGGTAAGTGTCGTGGTTTCAGGGACAAACTTCACGCCACGCTCAGCCATAAGGCGCACCTCTTGCTTCAGCGTATCGTCTATCCCCTTCAACTCCAACGGTTCAGTATAAGCAGCCTTGATGGTATCGAGTAAAGACAAGGGGGCATAGACGCGCACCGAATCGGGTGTAAAAAGAGTATCGGCCAGATAATGGCGAGGTCCAGCCGCAGCTGTACCACGAAAACGCACCGGCACTTTCTTCGAGCGACCTGTGGAATAGTAATACTCCAATGTATCAGGTACAATGGAGATCACTTGTGTGGAAGAATTGAACTGGTTGGCAATGGTACGGGAAAAAGCCGATGAAGGTATCTGCACATGGTTACCCTCACCCGTCACAAAATCTATGTTTACAGGAATAAAGACCTTGCCCATCAAATAGTTGAAAAGCATGGTACCTTTATCCTTTACATGCACTTTGACAGACGGAGGAACATCAGAAGTAAGCAACACATTGTCAGGAACATCCTTCAGCCGCACTGGAATGGTAATATCTGTCTCATACTCATTGTCCAATGTCTGAATGAGCCAGAAACCCGCAGCTACGAAAAAGAAAAGCATAAAGAGGAAGAACTCTCCACTTTCCTGACTTAACAAGAAGTTCCTCACTTTACGCATAAAATTCTTATACGCGAGCTTTATGTCCCTTCTTTCCGTCATAGCTTACTTCACGCCCTGAGTGGCATTGGCATCCGAAGCATCGGCGAAGATAGAGTTTTTGTCCACACGGATTTTCACGTTGTGAGCAATCTCCAACATCACATCGTTGTCGTTGATTTCCTTGATGGTTCCATGAATTCCACCAGCAGTTATAACAGACTGATTTACCTGCAGTTGTTTGCGGAAGTTGTTAATTTCCTTCTGCTTCTTGTTTTGTGGGCGAATCATGAAGAAATACATGATGGCGAACATAGCGATTAGCATAATCCACATCATCATCCCATTGTCGGCACCCATGGCCTGTAATAAAATAACGTTCAAAAACATCTTGTTAATATTTAATTAATTATCTATCAATTCATTGGGAAAACAGGATTTCAGAAATTTTTCAGCAGTCTTCCTTCCTCCTGTAACTTCTTGATCACACCATCAAGAGTACCGTTGACAAATGATCCACTCTTGTGCGTGCTGTAATTCTTAGCAAGTTCTACATATTCGTTCATTGTCACACTCAGTGGAATATTTGGGAAACTCAGCATCTCTGCCACAGCTACCTGCATGATAATCATATCCATGAATGCCAGACGGTCAAGGTCCCAGTTTCGGATGTTGTCCTCAATCAGCTTGCGATATTCCTCTCCATTCAAGATGGCATGGCGGAAGAGGCGAATGGCAAATTCGCGGTCCTCTTCATCCTTGTACTCTGGCACCAACTCCTGATTGGCGCCATTCTTCTCATCAAATCGCTTGATGGTCTTCATTACAAAGCTGTCCACCACCTCTTTATCATCATTCCAGTAGAGACTCTGATCCTCGAGGAAAGCATCCAGGCTGTCGTTCTCCATGATCAGCTTCTTGTAGGTCTTACGCCAAAATTCACGATCGTCTTCGTAAGAGCGGTCGGTCAAGGCAAGATATTCCATGAAAGCAGGGCTTTCCAGAATCTTGTCAAACAAGTCTTTCACAACCAAGTTGTCGTTAGCCCACGTACGCTTCTGGGTGGACACATAATCGAGTAACTGCTTGTTGGTTTCCAATTGGGCAATGAACTTATTCGCTACCAAAGCCTTATACTTAGCTTTTATTTCCTCCTCCAAGCGTGTTCGTGTATCCAGTTTATGCTGCGCATAGTTGGTCACTGCCACCATCAGCATCAGCAAATAGTTGTAAAGGTCATAGGCTTTGGAAAGACTGAAAAGAAGCTCCTTCTCGGCAGCATCCAGATTCTTGCTGCCATTTTGATAATAAGCATATACTATTTGTATAATCTTAATACGGATAAGAACGCGGTTAATCATTTTACTATCGTTTGTATGTTTCGACTGCAAAAGTAGCGAAAAATACGGATTAAATCACTATCCGGAGCCTTTTTTTTATCTTCCCACTGCATTATTATGGTTTTTGTGTTGACAGATTAAAAAAAAATCAGCAACTTTGGCACGGAAAATAAAATTATGTAGCAGTATGGAAGAACTTGACAAAGACATTATCTATTCACAGGCCGTCAAGGCGGGGAAACGCATCTATTATTTAGATGTAAAGAAAAGCAAGCGGGGAGAACTATTCCTCGCTATTACAGAGAGCAAGAAAATCGTTGACGGAGCAGGAGAGAATGCCCAGTTCTCCTTCGAGAAGCACAAGATTTTCCTTTACAAAGAGGATTTTGAGAAGTTTGCAGATGCACTGAAGAAATCACTCGATTTTATCTACCTGCAACAGCCTCCCGTAGCGGACGACAATAACCATAGCGGCACCAAGCCTACCGAGGCTAAAGAAGCACCGCTGAGTGACGAAATTAAAATAGACATCGATTTTTAAGTAAGAATCATTGTTATATCAAAAAAAAGTAGTACTTTTGCACCGCTTTTTCAAGAGACACCCTTGCAACGACAGGTTGCAAATGTGCGATGGTGAATTAAGCAAACAAACTTAATTTAGAGTAACACAAAAAATTAATTAAATGAAAACATTTGATTTACAAGGAACTGCAAGAACAATTGCAGATCGCTCTTCGGAGCAGGCTAGAGCCTTGAAGGCTATCCGTAAGGACAATGGTATTCCCTGCGTACTCTACGGTGGTGAGAAGAACATCAACTTCACAGTGACTAATGAAAGCGTTCGCAAGCTGATTTACACTCCTGAGATTTTCTCTGTAAACCTGACCATTGACGGCGAATTGCACACAGCTGTGATGAGAGAGATTCAGTTCCATCCTGTGAAGGATAATGTGCTGCACATTGATTTCTATGAGATCAACGACCAGAAGCCTATCGTTATGGAAGTTCCTGTGAAGTTGCAGGGCTTGGCAGAAGGTGTGAAATCCGGTGGTAAGCTGCAGCAGCAGATGCGCAGACTGAAAGTGAGAGCTCTCTACACCAACATTCCAGAGATTCTGACCGTGGATGTAACTCGTCTGGGTTTAGGCAAGGCCGTAAAGGTAGCTGACCTGAGCTATGATAACTTGGAACTGATCAATCCTAAGTCTGCAGTGGTTTGCATGGTGAAGGCTACTCGTGCCGCCATGAATGCTGCACAGCAGGGTTAATAAAGGATAAAAGTGTTTGTGTTCCTAAAGCGGATATGCCCGTGGTTGAAGAGTCTCCTTCAGCGCGGATATATCCGCTTTACTCATTCATCCGGCAAGGACAATGCTATGAAATATTTGATTGTAGGTTTAGGAAACATCGGTTCAGAGTACCATGAGACTCGTCACAATTCGGGTTTCATGGTAGTTGACAGGTTAGCTGCCAGCGTCGGGGCATCGTGGGAAGACCGCCGATACGGCTTCATCACTACGGTGCGCGTGAAAGGGCAGGAACTGTTGCTGCTCAAACCCTCCACCTATATGAACCTCAGCGGCAATGCTGTTCGTTACTGGATGCAGAAGGAAAATATACCCTTAGAACGACTGCTTGTGGTGGTGGATGACTTGGCCTTGCCTACAGGCATTCTGCGCCTGAAACCCAAGGGAGGTGACGGTGGGCACAACGGATTGAACCACATCGCTTCCGTACTGGGTACGCAGAACTACGCCCGCCTGCGCTTTGGCATAGGCAACGATTTCCAACAGGGTCGCCAAGTGGATTATGTACTGAGTGGATTCACCGAAGAGGAGTGGAAAATCCTCCCGGAGAAGTTGGAACTGGCTTGCGAGATTATCAAGAGTTTCTGTCTGGCAGGCATTTCCATCACGATGAACCAATTTAACAGAAAGAATTGAACATTGAACATTGGACATTGAGCATTGAACATTGAACATTGAGCATTATCCTGCGGAATAAATTTCTATTGATTATTAATCATAATGTTCAATGCTCAATGCTCAATGTTAAATAATTAAAGTTATATCGTGGAGGCAAGAATAGACAAATGGTTATGGGCCGTACGTATTTTCAAGACACGCAGCATAGCTGCCGATGCTTGCAAGATGGGACGTATAAGCCTCAACGGCTCACAAGTAAAGGCTTCGCATACGGTAAAAGTGGGCGATGTGGTTCAGGTGCGCAAGCCCCCTATCACCTATTCTTTCAAGGTGTTGCAAGCCATTGAGAAACGTGTGGGAGCCAAGCTGGTATCGCAGATGTTGGAAAATGTCACTGCACCCGACCAGTTGGAATTGCTGGAAATGAGCAAAATCAGTGGCTTCGTGAACCGCGCGAAAGGCATGGGCCGTCCGACCAAGAAGGACCGCCGCGAACTTGACGAGTTCACCACCCCCGCTTTCATGGATGACTTTGAGTTTGACTTTGAAGAAGAAGAAGATTGATCATTGGAAAGACTAACTACTCATAAATCATAGTTCACAAAGATGGCAGCAACTATTATCAAGTGGGGCATCATAGGATGCGGAGAGGTGACCAAGTATAAAAGTGGGCCAGCCTTTTGCAAGGTTCAGGATTCTGAAGTAGTGGCAGTGATGAGCCGCGACCTTTCGAAAGCCAAAGCCTATGCACAGGAAAGAGGCATCAATCATTGGTATGACGATGCCCAAAAACTGGTAAACGACCCAGAGGTCAACGCTGTCTATATTGCCACTCCACCCTCTTCACATGCCACCTACGCCATCATGGCGATGAAGTCGGGCAAGCCTTGCTACATCGAAAAACCAATGGCAGGCTCTTACGAGGAGTGTTGCCGCATAAACCGTATTTCTGCCGAAACGGGTGTGCCTTGTTTTGTAGCTTATTACCGCCGATATCTCCCTTATTTCCAGAAAGTCAAGCAATTGATTGACGAAGGGTGTATTGGGAAAATCCTTAATCTGCAACTACGCTTTGCCGTGCCACCACGCGATTTGGATTACAACAAGGAGAAGCTGCCATGGCGGCTCCAACCCGACATTGCCGGTGGTGGTTATTTCTACGACTTGGCTCCTCACCAACTCGACATCATCCAGCATATCTTCGGCATCATCTTAGAGGTGTCGGGCTATAAGGACAATCGTGCCGGTCTCTATCAAGTCGAAGACACATTGAGTGCCTGCTTCCGCTTCGAAAACGGGTTGGTGGGTAGTGCCTCATGGTGTTTTGTAGCCAGCGAATCGGCCAAAGACGACCGCATTGAAGTAATCGGTGACAAAGGCATGCTTGGCTTTTCGATTTATTCTTACGACCCTATCACCCTGCACACGGAGCAAGGAATCGAAAAGATCGAAGTAGAAAACCCCATCTATGTGCAGCAGCCCATCATCCAACAGGTGGTAGATCACCTGTTAGGCAAGTCGGAATGCACCTGCAACGGTAAAAGTGCCACCCTTACCAACTGGGTGATGGACAAGATATTAGGAAAGATTTAGGAGCCGAGCCACATCGTTCTTTTCACCTACCACCCAAATTACATCTCCCGCGTTGAACGGTTCGTGAACATTGGGAGCATGCAGGCTCTCGTCGCCTCGTTCCACACCGGCAATGAGGCAATGGTACTTGTCACGTATGCCAGTCTCCGGCAATGTCTTCCCTTTAAAAGGCGAGTATTCGTCAACCTCAAACTGACGTAGAATCATCTCGCTCTGTTCCATCACCTCAGCATCTACGGTATCGGCAGCCTTGGCCAATGCCTCGCCAAAGTTAGCCAGTTCCAAATCGGTACCCAGCACCGTGATACGGTCAAACGGATAGAGTTGCGTCTGAGCCTTGGGGATATTGATGCGACGTTTTCCACGCAAGATAGACACCACCTGCACACCGAATTTCTTTCCAAAGTTGAGGTCTGCCAGCGTAGCCCCTGCCCATGTCGTTTCACCTGGCACGTCATAATCCGTGAGGTGAAGGTCTTTCGACAGCAGGCGACCGGCATATTCGGGTTTCTTCTCTCCTCGATACTCAGCTTGCATTTCACGTGAACGCAGGTTCTTCAGGAAAGTTTGCTCTATCTGGATGCTCTGGCGTTTCAGGCTTCGGGAATATATCATGACAGCGATGATAGCCACCACAATGACAATGGCCACACCCATAGACAGATGCACCAACTCGGAGAAGGTCACCATGAGGAAGGCAGCAGCGATAATCACACGGATGACGATGGTAGCCACCAACGGCAGACGGTTGGCACGCTCCACCCACAGAGCCTTGAACTCTTCCGAGTGATTCTTCTTTATCATAATGCTACGCAAGAACGGAGCCAGCGCCAGAACGGTGAATACCAAGGTGAGCAAGTTGCCCCAAATGCCAGGCAACCACTGGGCGCAGATAGGAGCCAGAAACTTAAGGCTGATAATGACAATGGCAATGCAGACAATACCATAAATCACCGTGTTGCGCACCATAGCCGTGATAAGTCTGTGCCACAAGCTCTCATGATTGGCCGTACGAGTGCCCTGTGTGTAGCGTCCAAGCATCTTACGCCACTTCTCTGGCAGATGGTCCTCAGCAAAGGAAGAAGCAGGCTCGGCCATACGAATCATATAGGGCGTAAGGAAAGTGGTAATCACAGATACGGCCACCACAATGGGATATAGGAAGTCACTGGTCACACCTAATGACACACCCAGCGATGCAATGATAAATGCAAACTCACCTATCTGCGTCAGGCTGAAGCCACACTGCATAGCCGTCTTAAGCGACTGTCCTGAGAGTATTACACCCAAAGTACCGAAGGTGGCCTGACCGATAATCACCGTCAGCGTGATGACCAGTATAGGTAAGGCGTAGGTCACAATCATGTTGGGATCTACCATCATACCTACCGACACGAAGAAGATGGCTCCAAACAGGTCTTTCACCGGTTTCACCAAATGGTCGATATGCTCGGCTTCCACTGTCTCGGCCAAGATAGAGCCCATCATAAACGCGCCGAATGCGGGAGAGAATCCCGCCAAAGCAGCCATCACCACCATAAGGAAGCAAAGTCCCAAAGAAACAATCAACATGGTTTCATCGCCCATCAGTTTTCGCGTCTTGCGCAGCGCCAGGGGGACAAGGTAAATACCCACTACAAACCAAAGAATGAGGAAGAACGCCAGCTTGCCGATGCTCCAAAGCATTTCTGTTCCCTCGAAATTGTTGCTTACAGCCATCGTAGAAAGCATCACCATGAGCACAATGGCGAGGATATCTTCCAATATCAATATACTGAGCACCAGTCCTGTAAACTGTTTCTTACGGATGCCCAGGTCATCAAAGGCCTTGTAGATAATGGTGGTACTCGACATGGCAATCATACCGCCCAGAAAAATGCAGTCCATGCGGCTCCAGCCAAACGACATACCCACCGTGACACCCATGAATATCATACAGAAAATGATAGTGAGAGCCGCAATTACAGCCGCACCTCCCACTTTCATGATTTTCTTGAAGCTGAATTCCAGGCCCAAGGCAAAGAGCAGGAAGATCACACCGATGTCTGCCCAGGTATGCACACTCTCCGTATCTACCACGGAGGGCAGGAAGCCCATGTGAGGACTGGCCATGAAACCAGCCACAATGTAACCCAGCACCAACGGCTGCTTAAGTTTCTTGAAAAGCAGAGTCATCAAGCCTGCAAATACTAAGATGACCGCCAAATCGGCTATCAAGGGAGCAAGTTCTGACATTTCTCGTATCTGTTATAGTTTTTACATCAGTTCGAACCGGTTTTATTCCTTCTTCCGAAGAACTTGCAAAGTTAAGACTTTCCTTCGACACTATCAAACATCAGGCTCGTAAATTATACATAAGGATTGAATATTTTCATTAGGATGAAAAAACCTTCTTCCCACTCAGATTTTTACTAAGGTTTTTTGCATATTATTGGAGATAATTTAGTAACTTTGCACCATATTGAGTAGTATATTTTTATAAACGTTTAATTAATATAGTAAAACAATGAAAATTTCACACATTGAGCATCTGGGCATTGCAGTTCCCAGCATCGAGAAGGCTCTGCCTTATTTCGAGAACGTTTTAGGTTTGAAGTGTTATAACATCGAAGTGGTGGAAGATCAGAAGGTCAAAACTGCTTTCCTGAAAGTCGGTGAGGTGAAACTGGAACTCTTAGAGCCCACTAGCCCTGAGAGCACCATTGCCAAGTTCATTGAGAAGAACGGCGGACGTGGCGGTATGCACCACCTGGCATTCTGCATTGAAGACGGCGTAGCCAACGCATTGGCTGAGGCCAGCGAACTGGGAATCGCCCTGATTGACAAGGCTCCACGCAAGGGCGCAGAAGGTTTGAACATCGCCTTCCTGCATCCAAAATCAACAGCAGCTGTGCTGACTGAGCTTTGCGAGAATCCTAACAAATAATCATAAAATCATATAGTTACACAATGAGTAAACAAGTTGAAAAGATTAAAGAGCTTATTGAGCTTCGTGCCAAGGCTCGTTTAGGCGGTGGCGAAAAGGCTATCGAGAAGCAGCATGCTAAAGGTAAGTACACTGCCCGTGAGCGCATCACTATGTTGCTCGATGAAGGCAGCTTCGAGGAAATCGACATGTTTGTGGAGCATCGTTGCACCAACTTCGGACAGGACAAGAAGCACATCCTGGGTGACGGCGTGGTGACTGGTTGCGGTACTATCGACGGTCGTCTGGTGTATGTTTTCGCACAAGACTTCACCGTATTCGGCGGTTCTCTTTCTGAGACGATGGCACAGAAGATCTGCAAGGTGATGGATCTCGCTATGCGTATGGGCGCTCCTTGCATCGGTATCAATGACTCTGGTGGTGCCCGTATTCAGGAGGCTGTGAACGCTTTGGCTGGCTATTCTGAGATTTTCCAGCGCAACATCCTTGCTTCTGGTGTTGTTCCTCAGATTTCAGGTATCTTTGGTCCTTGCGCAGGTGGTGCCGTTTACTCTCCTGCCCTGACCGACTTTACCATTATGATGGAAGGCACTTCTTACATGTTCCTGACTGGTCCTAAGGTGGTGAAGACCGTGACTGGTGAGGACGTGAACGAAGAGAACCTGGGTGGTGCCAGCGTACACTCTACCAAGAGCGGCGTGACTCACTTCACTGCCCAGACCGAGGAAGAGGCATTGGCCCTCATCCGCAACCTCATCGGCTACATTCCTCAGAACAATATGGAGGAGCCTCCTTACAAACCAACCGACGATCCTATCGACCGCTTGGAGGACTCTCTGAATGAGATTATCCCCGACAATCCTAACCAGGCTTACGACATGTACGAGGTCATCAGCGCCATCGTTGACCATGGTGAGTTCTTAGAGGTTCACAAGGACTATGCCAAGAACATCATCGTAGGTTTCGCCCGCATGAACGGTATCAGCGTAGGTGTGGTGGCCAA
>Ga0310786_10007261_pt1 | contig 14490 bp, 8 predicted proteins | sample AusTroGonzalo_MG_FD_203881 | JGI IMG/M metagenome (GOLD analysis project Ga0310786, IMG submission 203881) | Bovine rumen microbial communities from tropical cattle in Woodstock, Queensland, Australia - Gonzalo_03 (v2) (version 2) | ecosystem: Host-associated > Mammals > Digestive system >... | reverse complement strand
CTTTTTCGTCTTACCAGCTTTTGTATCTTATTATCTTTTGCGTCTTATCAGTTTTTGTGTTTTTCGATATCTGCATTTCCGATCACAGTGGGGCTCTTAGCGATATCTTTTCCGATTCCTCCTTTTCTGATTACCTCTTCTGCAGCTTCGGCATCTTTGATCACAGTGTCCAACAATTCCATTCGCCCCTGCATGACAGAATCCGGATCCTGCGTAAAAATCTTTTTTGCTTTTTCAATAATATCCGACCTTGTTGGAGTTTGATTCAAATCCTTTGTCTTCCATTCCGCAATTTTTGTTTGATTTCCGATCGTGCCCGATGCACTGCTACGGATTTCATTCAAATCACCTTTAGATTCTGATTCAGGTCTTAAGCCATTCCATACCGAAACAGTTGTTTTGCATTCATAATCCCCGATCTGTGCACTTGTCATCGTATTGAGAAAGCTCGTTGATGCTACAGCTTTTGCACTGCCGATTCCAATGTTCGCCTTCGCTATCTGTATATCCCCTGCGGAAGCCGCTGCTTCTGCTCCGACGATATGTGAAGCAGCAGATACCGATCCTCTGATCATGGGGATTCGCATGGCATTGTCTGCTCCAACTGCCGTGCCGTTCACGGACGATTTGAGCAAAGATGTTTCCACCGAGAGGCCCCGGTACTCTTTATCACGAACCAAAAGCGAAGCCTCATCCTTCAATCTCGCAATGCTCGCGGCAATCTTTACGTTAACGGAAGGTTTCTCATTCCCCATGGCGCGCTGATAACCGACCGTACGATCATAGTTAAGAAAACCTCCTTCCACTTTATTTTTTAACTTAACATGATCGCCACCCCAGATATCTTCTCTCATAAATCCAAGCCCGCGGTACTGAAACGAGAATTTGTGCGCATATACAAAATCACTGTATTGCCCGATTGTGAACGTCTCTTTTCTCTCATAGGCATTCTTATATACCGAAACATCGGAGAGATGCTTCCCGCCTTCCTGCTTGTTCCGCCTGCTTCCATCATTATCCCATTTTTTCTCTAATGTGATCGTACCATTTTTATTTTCAGTTACTTTTAAAGTATAATCTGATTCCGTCACAGGCAGTCGTCCGCGCAAATCCGAAGCAATTCTTTCCACATCAATGATTTGTTTTGCCAACCGGTCTCCTTCGCATTCCAGAGATTTAACATATCGATCCTGCAAAGCGTAGTGCCTGTCTGCCAATGCCTCTTCATGTGTGCAGTTATGCTTACTAAGATAGTCAGCACACTGTTCTTTTGCACCCAACAAACGTGTAACGAGTTCTTTCATATCTCCGGTCAAAGACGGCAAAATATCATTCTCCATTTTTTTTCCAAGGCGATACGCATCCATTATTTCTGATCTGTTCGCTACCCCGTCACTTAGGAGTTTCTCCGCCTTCTCACATGTTGTCTGAATTTCAGATGCATCTGCTTTCCGATATTCGCACTTATATTCATTCCCTGTTGCCTGTGCAAGATCCCAGTTCTTCATATCGGTCTTTACGGTTGCATAATCGAGTCTGTCCTCTAATTGCTCATACTGATAATATTTATCACACAATTCGCGATATCGATCCGCATGCATCTCTTTTGTTCCATCGTAATTCATCTTTGCGATCTCATCCCACGCAGCACTCTTTTCGGCCGAAACTTCGTTGCGAATATCCTTTAGCTCAGCTATGCATGCTGTATTTTGATCCATTGCTTCACAGAGTTTTGTCTTAGACGCATGGTTTAAGTATTGCTCTTCAGAAATCTGACAAAGCACATCTGATTTCTCCAATACATCGTCTGCCTTTTTCCGTATCGCAAAAGCTTCCGATTGTTCTGATTCCTCACATCCGCCTTCGAGTTCTTTTCCCTGCTGCGTTTCAGAATATGCCTTCTTATAATCCTGATATTCTTCCTGCGTCATCCCACGCATTTCAGCCTCGTATCTTTCTCTGAAATCCGCATTCATACGGTTCAGTTCTTCTATACCATCCGGCGTACTTGCTAATTCCTGCACACGGTCATATGTCAGATCCTCAAATCGCTCTTCCTTATTTTCTTCTGTCAGATCCTCAGATCGCTCTCCCTTATTTTCTCTTTTTGTTGCCACATCTTGCATATCTTCCTTCAGATGCTCTGTTGAATCTGCAGAATCTGTATATTCCATCTCCTTCTGTTGCTGTTCCTCCACCTGATCGTTCTCTACTCTCTCCGCCTGCTTGGCTTCGCCTGCGGTTTCAGACTCTCTCTCAGATTCTCTTTCCGGATCAGCCTCTGCTCTCTCTGCCTGCTTGGCTTCGCCTGCGGTTTCAGACTCTCTCTCAGATTCTCTTTCCGGCTCGGTTTCTACTCTCTCTGCCTGCTTGGCTTCGCCTGCGGTTTCAGACTCTCTCTCAGATTCTCTTTCCGGATCACCCTCTGCTCTCTCTTCCTGCTTGGCTTCGCCTGCGGTTTCAGACTCTCTTTCAGATTCTCTTTCCGGATCACCCTCTGCTCTCTCTTCCTGCCTGTCCTCCTTGGCTGGTTCGACATCTTCCTGAACCGGCTCCATCCGCGTGGGCTCCTCATGCTTTATCTCTCCGGAAGCAGGCTCATCATCTATCCTGGACAAAGCGTCCAGATCAGTGGATTTCTGCTGCTCATCATTTTCCCCACACTCCCGGGGCGTTTCATTATCTATAACGTCCATTCGGTCCAGCTTCTCTCCGCGTGTGTTTTCCTTACCTGCATCCGAGCGCTGCGGATCCTCAAATTGCGTACTTTTTTCGGCCTCCACATGTTTCTGCTCTTCCACCGAAGGATCTTTTCCTTCCTCAACCTGATCCGCCTTGGCGAGCGCTGTTTTATATGCCTGATATTCCTCCTGCGACATGCCCCTCATCTCTGCTTCATATCTTTCCCTGAAATCGGCATTCATGCTTGTTAATTGATCTGTACCCTCTTTTGATTCCAGCATTTCATGTATTTTGTCCCATGATAAATCTTCCAGTTTTTCCTTATGATCGGAAGAATCCTTCTCGCTTTCTGTTTCGCCGGAGCGCTTATCACTGCCTCCGTCAGATGCGTCACTATTCTTACCCTGCTTCTCATTGCCCTCCTGAATCGAAGTATTCTCATCCAATTTCTTTCCGCTTGATTCATGGGTAGTTTGACGTTCCTGATTTTTGGCCTCCTCCTGTGCCTGAATCTCCTCTATCCTCGATTTGGTCTTTTCTTCTACTTCACCACTATTCTCAATTCTCATTTTATCATCCTCCTCGTGGAATTTTATCTCTTTCATCGGCACTTTACGATAACATTCCAGTCCCTTGCGATGCACTTTTATCTTCCGGAAAAGAACATGTTTTCTACGGCTCCCAGCGACAGCATCGCAGTAAATAGCAAAAGCAGTCCTACCCAGAAAATATCCTTGGGCTGTTTTTTGACGGCAATGACTCCTGCACACAAAGAGAATGCAGCAGTTATCACAATTCCCAATTCAAAAGACAGCATCGTACAAACCAGGCATGCGACAGTACCGATGGCAGTATAACTCAGGTAATTATGCTGATCCTCTCTCTTCTTAAATGTGCTTTCCACCTTGACAGCACATGTCGCGGCGGCATCTCCCTCTGTTGCCTGGCAGGTCAATATGCATTCCCCGATTCCGGTTGCTCTTACAACCAGAGATCCGTCTTCTGTTCTATCAATGACAGCGACCTCACTGTTACTTGACTTCCATTCACAAGAGGCTTCATAAGCGTTTGAAGGACTCACTGTCACCTCCATCGGTTCAGTCTGACCAACAAAGAGCTTCACATTTTTCCTGGATAATGAAATCGTGGAAAGATTCGGCAGCACCTCTATCTCGATGCTCTGGGATGTTATCGTCGTAGAAACCGTGATCCTTGCTCTTCCCTCCGAAACAGCCGTCAGATTTCCTTCCTGATCGACAGTCAGAATATTTTCCTGATCGGATTTCCACTTCACCTGATCCCGATCCTCTGCATCCTCCGGTGTAAAGCAGATCTCGATCTTTTGGCTCTTGCCGATGCCCATTTTGGCTACCTGTGCACCTAAAGTAATCTTCTCGGCAAAATGATGCTGTGTCACATTTACCTGCTTTCTCGCAAACGGGATCAATTCATTTGCTTTATAAATCTCAAGCGTTACCTTTCCCGGTGCGAGTGCTTTGAGTGTCGTACCTTCCGCGATCAGCACTCCTGTATTGGAAGATTCCACTCGCAGTGCAGGGACACATCTGCCTGCCGGAATTGTTTTCGCGGCAAGTTCCACACTCTTTCCAACCTCTATCTCCTCAATATCAGCAACTGTGACAAACATGTCGATTTCAGTTGCAAGTGAAAGCTTCTCTTTATCCTCCGGCGTTAAGCGATCCGAGATACTTTCCAGCTGCTTCGCAGCCTGAATAATCATCGGAATAATGACAAAGCGATTCGTCATTTCTCGCACAATATCCTCCAGACGATCTTCCTCGATCTGCCATTGATATTTCATATCCCCGAGAGAAGTGACCGCGGAATGATCCGATAACAAAATAACGATCGCAGCTCTCTCGACGGATGCGATCTGCTGACAAAACTGCGGATCTGCCGTAACCAGTAAAAAGGCCTCCTGCGGCGACGCAGTACAGATGAGTGATTCATCGGCTTTTAGCGGAATCTGAGAATATACCGGCATTCTGTACTTTTTCTCATCCAGCCGGATGTCATATTTTGCTGCCAATTCTTTGATCAGATCATAGCGTTCAGATGCAGAATGATTCAGGGCATATGCTTCGTTTGAATAAGATTTGCATGCTTCACAATCTTTCTGCATATCCTTAAGCAGCTTTGTCTCAAACCCTTCGCCGGAGATGATCAACTGAAAATCATCATTGATCTCCCGCTCCGCTGCATCAAGAATTTTGTCCGCCCATTTTAAGAAAGGCTCCTTCATATAATTATTCAACTCACTATAGGGCGACAATGGCTTATCATCCAATGAAGCTATGTTTACATCTTTGTATGGATTCAATTTGATTCTCAGTGTATTCATATATTTTCCCTCTCTAATAAAGTAACTTGTTTACCTCAACATAATCGATATGGTTTTTTTCCGTTTCCTGAGCATGCAAAAGATATTTTACAATTGTGTTGTTATAGTTTTCCGGCAGCTCCAGATATTGATTGAGTTCCCTGCGGAATTCGTTTTTCCATCTGTTCACGCTCATACCATCATAGATCTCGCCTTCCGCATTTGCTTTCCTGATATACGGCTCCAGGATCGGAAACAAATTCTTCGCACCGGAAAGATTCATCAATGTTTCGCAAAAGAATTCAATATCCCTTCCTTTCATGAGTCTGTCAACCGTGTATCTCATGCTGCATCGCATCTCTTCCCGCTTATACTCGGAGATATCCACACTGTCAATGATCTCAAGGAATCTGTTCAGATTCATTTTCTTATCAACAATATATTGCAGCATCAATTCCTGAACTACTTTTCCTCGTATTTCTTTGACGGCACCGTAGGATACAGTTGGCATCTTCTTCTCATACTGATCAGAAGCGGCATCGATATGAGTCAGTACAGCTTCGAGCCAGTTATTCTGCATCACAACAGCAATTCCCGTACCGAGTTTGGCCATTTCTTTTATCTGATCATCATTCAGGCCTGCCGCATTTCCGACAGCTTCACAATCTCCTTTTTCAGGAAGACGCATCAATATCTTGGTATTGGTATTTTTAATTGCGGCAATATCAACGGCTGTCGGAGACTGGTCAACAATGACAAAACCTTCACCATATGTACGCATTTCAGCGATACTGTTACAGATCATTTCTACGGACTTGGCAATCACATTGCTTCCCTGACCGGGAGTGGTTCTTTTCAGCAGATTATGTGCTTCTTCCAGTACAGTAATATGTTTCAGCTCCGAATTTGATCCGGCTGCATGCGCCATTCGATACTCCGAAAGCTTTAAGACAAGTAACCCCATGATCAGGGATTTGGTTTCGGAAGAACCTACTCTGCTAAGATCCACGATCGTGTTCTCATCAAATAACGTTACGTCGGGGATCGAATAACTGTCACAGAAAATCTGCCCTGAAATACCATTTGTCAATGATGTCACACGTGTCACCAATGCACCGGTATAATCTCCCTTCGTATCGGATGAATACCCTGAATTGTCGATGACCTTTGGCAATATCCTCATTAAATCCTGGAATGTCGGATAAGTCGGTTCACCATCGCCCAGATATACGGAATTCAGTAAATCCCATCCTTTTTCAATATAGCTCTTTTCCACTGCCTCCTTCAGAATCGCCGGCATCGCGGCATACATTTCCCAGCAGGCATTAAAGATCTCAATTAATCTGTCCAAATGCTCCAGGATATGAATTCCCTGATCAAACTGAAACGGGTTGATCTTCAGCATCTGCCCGATGAAAGGATTTGTCGAAAAGATATGGATTCCGGGCACCGCACCAAACGCTTCTTTATACTCACCTTTGGCAGGCTCGACAACCAGGAACGGGATATCATTTTGCAAAAATTTCTGCAGCAGTCCGTATGTAGTATTGGACTTACCGGAACCGGTTGATCCTGTCACAAAGCAATGGGCTGTAAAACTGTCCAGATCCAGATCAACGATACTTTCTTCCGTCTTTCCCATGTGATATACTTTTCCCAGTTGTATTTTTTTCCGTCCGGACTTTTCGTTTTGTATAAACACATTGCGCCCAAATTCCGCAATACTGCTGACCGTAAGTCCCGTCACGGATTTTTGCGGAAGTCCCATAATCATCGGAAGTTCTTTTCCACTGATGAAATTCCCGGGGGTGACTGTCTGCTTTTCATAACCCATCTCCGGAGAGATCTCGATCAGCGGATGCATTCCATATTGCATATAATCAAGTACTTTTTGCGTTTGCATAGGCGTTTTTACTCCCCATACATTTACAAACGAGTTCTCAACATCCGTATCATCCCCAAGCATTAACGCTTTATAGGAATTTGCAGCGACAACCGATGTCTGAATATCATCTGCTATGAAATATGCTGCACATTCCCAGACACCGAAAGCTTCGCAGGCTTTGATCCGTTTCATCTGCTCATCAATCTTTTCCAGAAGAATTGCTACTGATTTGTTTTGATGCTCAATGGTCAATGTACGGGAGGTTCCGTTTGTTTCCGTATCCGATGTATTCGTACCGGATCCTTTTGTGTCTGCTGTTCCCTCCGTAACGGATTTTGACCATGATGTGCCGGAAGAATATCCATTTGTCGTGCTGTGCGAAACACCGGAATTCATACTGAATCCGCCGCCTCCAAAGGAGGTTCCGTAATTGTTCCCGTCGGTAACTGACTGGCTTGTCCCGGTATTTCTTCCTGTCGTGTTGGAAATGCTGTTGTTAACTGAATGAGAAAAATTCTCGAACATTCCGTTTGTCACTGCCTTGCTGTAATTCTCACCGTATGCCAGAGATGTTTTGATAAACGGAGATAATGCGGAATACAATTCTTCAAATCCGCGTTTTCTAAGTTCAAGATCTTCCTTCGACACCGGTTTTGCAATCAAAATCGCGGTATATTCCTCCCCCTGCATGGTATCGATAAATTTCTCAATTCCCTGTACGAACTTGTCTTTGTCTTCATCACGCATCGAAGGGATCACCGTAACACAGGAAACATTTCTCTGTGTATTGACCAGACTCGACTTTACAGCGCCTTGCATTACTTCCGCAATCTCGCTGTTTTTCATCGGCCGCAGTTCACTGCCCGGAAAGTTTCCGAGAAAACTCTTCTCCAGAATCTTTCCCGCGGTCGCCGCATTCTCATCGGAACGAATTCCAACATAGAATGTCACTTCTTTTCCGCTGCCGTTGATGATTAGAAGCGTTGAACTGTCTACATTCTGAAGAGCGCTATATACACTGATCAGTTTGTCATTCACATTCTCCTTCCTGTCATAAACAAGCTTTATAATCTGATACAGGCGAATGGAGCCGGTATTCTTTTCTGCATCCTTCAATTCAATTACGTTCTGTTTGTCAATATTGATCAGATAATTCTTGTTGATAAAACGGTCCGCGGTGATCAAACCATTATTCAAAAGCTGTGCCTGCTTTTGCTCTGAAATCGTCATGTTGTTATCCATCTTGTCCCTCCTCATAAAGAAGTTTCAAAAAATAGTCACTTGCCTTTCCGGCAGGTACCTATTTCTTGCCATAGGTTACTCTGTATGTGCACCCCAGTTCCTGAAGCTTTGCAATTCTGTCATCCTTATCCGGGTGACTGCTTGCAAGCGTTGCAAAAAGACCTTTCGCACCTTCACCGCTAATGGAATCCAGCATTACACACAGCGGTTCTCCATATCCCAGATTGAACGAAAATTCATCCGCCTTATACTCGTTATCGCGGGTCGATTTCATAACAAGCCAGACACCAAATTGTGTCCAGATCTTCATAAGACCTCCGATTATGACGGTTTTTAATAAATTACCGAAACCGGAAAAGAGATTACAGAGAGCTCCCTCGCGTCCACCCGTAAAAAGCCCAATAATAGATAACATGACCTGAACGAGAGCGATCAATGCGCGAACAAACAGGATAAATCCGCTTACAAGCATATTCCCGACAGAAACGAGCAGAATCAAATCCGTATCCTTATGAGCAATATGACCGAATTCGTGTCCAAGCGTTGCTCTGATCTGTTCCTCAGGCACCTGCAGCAAACCGGCTGTAATACAAATCGTCTTACGCCCTGTCGCAAAGGCATTCGGCGTTTCATCCGAATTCATAAAAAGCCTTACATCGTTTGGGATGGATGGATCAGCCTTCTTTGCCTTTTCATAAACTTCTCTGAAAATCGGCTCGATATAATTGATCTGCTCCACTCTCTTGATCTTTCTGCAACCGCTCTGCCATCTGATAATGCATTCACCGATCGGAGAAAGCGCGATCAAAACCGAAATTCCGTAGATGATCAGTCCCGCCGTAAGATAAGGCAAAAAAGAACCTGCTCGTGTGCCCGTCATCGCCGGTAATAACTGTAGCAAATATCCCGACAGAAACACATTCAGAATCAAATAGATTAAAATCGGAATATTGTTTTTGGACGTCAGCCTTTTCATGAGATCAATAATGTACATAATAAATACCTCCATACTTTCTATATATTTGTTTTGTTTGATTTGTTACATGCACATTCTAAAACCTCTTTTATGAATCATCACGGAAAAAAAATTGCGAACCCTAAGGTTCGCAATCCAATTGTTTTATTAATCGCTCTTTTATTAATTTTACGAAACTCGCCGGTTCTGTCACCCGGATCATCGGTCCGAAAGAAAGAATTCTGATCACCATCTCCGTTTTATCATCTTCGTTAAATCTTATTGTGATCCTGTACTTATCTTTCTCTATCTTTTCAGCTTCTTTTTCGAAATGGGCAAAATGCAATAAAACTCTCTCCAGAGCATTCCTTTGATCATACAATTCAAAAGTAACTTTGCTCTTTCGTGACCGTTTAATGCGTGCCGGCTCCTCCCGCATCTCGCCTTCATATCTTTCACAGGAAAGAATCCTTCCCAGATTGTAGACACCTCCTGTCCGTTTCCCGGACGTGATCACACGGAACTTATCATCCTTCTCCGAGTATTCCAGTGATTTCGGAAGAATAATACGCTTAAGCCCCCTTCCGTTCCGGCTGAGTGTGGTGATCGTAACCGGATATGCCTTTCTGATCGCATCCATGATCAGTCTGAAATTACGTCGGTACGTTTCACTTTCATAATCATCTCCGTCGGAATATTTATCAAAAATGCAATAATCTTCCGCTGTAAAAAGTGGCTCAACATCCGGATAATCCGGTAGCTCATCAGCAAACAGGCGCACCCTCGGATCCATCGATATCGCCTTCAACCAACGTTTCTGAATTAGTGTGAGCGGCATGTTCGGGCGATGCTTTATATTTGTTGTCCCATCTGTTTTGAGTACCTGCCACCGTTCATTCTCAAAGGCCGGTTCAATGCTCAGGATACTCTCTCCGAAAGCCTGTTTTTCGATGATCTTCCTAAGCTCTTTTTTACCGATCGGATGATCCACAGCCTTTTTAATGATCGCAGCGACAGCATTATAATATGCGCTGTATAATTCGCTGAATATCACTATGGAATTGTTCTTCCATCCCGGGATCCGAAAAATGAACCTCTTTAATCCGGCAGATAAATGAGCGGATCCAGGGAATCAGTTCACTGGCATCATAAACGTCCACACTGAACCGTACTGTTTCCTCATCGATCTGCTCCAGTATGCCGCATCTTTTTTCGCGCTCCAGCCTTTGAAGGATATGCGGTTCATCTTTTTCGATGCGGACGGTAAAATCCACATGTTCCATGCGCTCCCCGGTCCTGCTTTGTACACTCACTCCCCACAAATGCTTACGCATATTTTGAAAATACGCCCTGTATTCCTCAAAAGTGTCACAGACCTCACCCGGCGTTACAGACAGAATACGGTCTATCCGCAGGGAAACAACTCTTGAAACGCGCTGCGAATACGCCATCAGATACTGACGTCCGTTCTGTGCACTGATCATCACCTGAAGCGGTACGACAAGACTCTCTGCAAGAGGGTACTTGTTTCTGTTGACCATCTCCAGTTTGATCATACGCCTGTCTCGCATTGCAGTAAATATATCGCACAGAATCTCGCTGTCGAGTGCTGCCGTAATATAGTGATGCTTAAATCCGAAAATCTCTTTATGTGAAATCTCTTTATGTGAAATCTCTTTATGTGAAATCTCTTTATGTGAAATCTCTTTTTGCGCATTCTCTTTATGCGCATTCTTCTTATCCAATAAATAAGAACCGATCACACCGCAGGGTGCAATCTCCGAGAAGAAATCCAAAATATCAGAGGCACCGGCATATACGTCTTTCGATCTTTGATAGTAGAGTATTTTTCCCTTTTTGGAAGTGACAATGATCCCTTCTTCCACATATTCCTTGAGTTTCTTCCGGATCGTTGATTCGTCAAAAGATTTCGGTTCTTCAAACGCCGAAAGATACTTATCCACCTCTTCGATAATCTCTCCGAGCGTCAGCTTTTTGTCATCCCCCTCCAAAATATCCATAAGAATAAAATGCAAAGTAATATCCCCGTCGGTAAAACTCTTCGTCTTCCAAGCTTTATACAGCGGGTTATGATGTAAAATACGGCTGTCTATGGAAATAAATACAATCTTGCCTTCCGGGGTCTGACGAAAATGCATATAATCGCCCAGCCAGCTCTCGAGTCTGCGGCGCTCATCATCATAGGACCTGCTACTCTTGCCGGTGTATTCATCACGGCTTCTGAAACCATAAACAAAAAACTCCCGCATGTAATCCCTGATACGATTAAAATTTTTCACCGTTTCACTGTATGCCATAGATTCTCCTTTGGAATAATGCTTCCCTATACTTTATAGAATAGCACATCTCCACAGGAAAGAACAATGGCATACATGAAATATTTATTTTTCAATTCTTTTTTCTTGTTCCATAGCCATCCTTCTGAGTTTCTCCACAATCTTTTCCTTTTGCCTATCATTTAAATGTAAATAGTAATCCAGGCGCACCTGAGTCTCGCCATATCCGACATAAACTCCTTTATGATCTTTCCAAAACTCATCGATGTATTGCCGCCAGACATCCGACTCCAGGTCCTGCAAACAGACGTTACAGTTTTCATATACCCATTCTTTCATATACTCTTCATCCGCTTTGCGATCCTTTAAAAACTCTTTTTTGTATTGCTCCAATGTCTCCCTGTCAATCTCATCGAAATCGTCGCCATATTGATCATCTACCCACTCCCTGAAGGTCATATGAGGATACAGATCGACATATTCCACATCCTCCCATTTTATGGTCTGTCTATAATGATGGATACCCTTTTCGTCTGTTTTTATATCCGGAAATATCAAATAATATATGAGCACCCCGAGGAAAAGGAGCACAAAACCCGTACAGATGATCGCAGAGATCACGTTTTCCTGAAACAGTGACAGAGCAAAAACGACAAAGAGCAAAAACATAAATATAAAGATCGCGACGTTACTTTTATTCAACTTTCTCATGAGCGAATCCTCCTTTGAAACTTTCACCTGCTACGATTCTGATAATATCATAGTAATCCCCGCATATCATGGAAAAAAGATTGCGACTTCAAAATACATTTTGGGCATAAATATCAAAAAAAAGAGAAATAACAAGCTGTTGTAAGCTATTACTTCTCTTTTTGCCTATACGTAATCTATTTCGTACTGTTTACCATGTCTTCAAGTTCTTGTTTCACCGTTGCTATGGTGCCGCGAATAGTATCCGTTGTCGCTGAAATCTCCTGGGCTGATGCCGCGAGATTGTCAGTCATGCCACTAACTTCCGCAATCTCCCGGGAAAGCTGCTCCGCCTTTTCCAGAATGGAAACGACCGCACTTACGATACGGCTTTGATTCTCCGAACTGTTATTTGCAGTTTGTCTGGAGCTGGCTGCGAGTGTATTGATCTCGGAAGCAACAACGGCAAACCCTCGACCCGCATCACCGGCTCTGGCCGCTTCTATAGAAGCATTTAAGGACAACAGATTCGTATGGTTTGCAATCTCCACCACCTTATTATTATCCACTGCCAGCAGATCGATCAGACCCCGGATATCATTCATTGCCCCCTGAAGCTGATCCGTGAACTCCGCAACATTTTTAATTTTCGCTGCAATATTCCCGGAATCACTCGCATTGTTATCATTTCCGGACGCCATTTCGTCAATGGATGTATTTAAGCAATCTATCTGATTATTGATGCCGGCAATATATTCTACAAGCCGTTCGTGTTCCTTTGCCTCCTCCAACCGCCGGGAATCTACTTCCTTTGCAAGATTTGCTGCATGCTCAGCTTCCATCTGCACCAAATCCTTTTGATAATGGATACAATTCTCTTTTACGTTAAAACCGTTATGAATGGCGCATACCATGGTCTCACAGGTATCATATCCGCAGCATGTACAGTTGATCTGCCTGGAATCCTTAGACAGCTTATGCATGCTCTTGAATATCTCATCCTTCTGAGCCTGCGTGGGATAATTGTAACTTGCTTTCTTGGATCGATCGGTATATTTCCGCAGATAATCCTCGAGGCGCAGATTCTTGAATTGCTGATTTAAATGCGCAAGACGTTTCTCAGGCGGATCCGGCTTGGACCATGTATCCCCTTTTTGCTTCTTTTTGGATGCCTCCTTGATCTTTAAGAGATTGTACAGAGCATCGTCCGTTTCACTCATATGCAGATCTACAGCCGTACCGCAAATACAGCCGTTTTCGCAATTGAGCGCATCGATCAGCAGGAAAGGCGTGTTTCCTTTGGCAATCCGGTCTTTATTCTTCTGCAGCCAATGATACATCCTCTTTTCACCTTCCACCTGACGAATGGACACATCATCACCCAGAAACCAATTGACATTTTCTTTTAATCCGCCGGGCGTGGGATAAAAAGAACCCAAACCATATTCTATCTCATCCTTGCAGTCCGGTCCTGAAATGTGATTGGCTTTCACATATTTCATCAAATGATCGAATGTGACATTATACTGTACAAGCCCCGCATTGTTCGGATCACTTATTTCAAGCTTTTTGGCAATACAGGGAGACAGAAATGCAAGCTTGTCCCGGATGCCGAGAACTTTTCTTGCATAAATGGCACCGCACATCAACGGAGACTGAACCGGAAAGAGCTTCGGAATCAACTCCGGCGTATAGTTTTCTATATAGCGCACCACTGCCGGACAGGGCTGGGATATTCCACCCGTGAAATTATATTTTTGCACATAATTCAAATATCCCCATGTACAAATATCAGCTCCGAAGGAAATGGATATGATGCGTTTTACACCGAGTTGTTTCAATCCACCCAAAACAGAACCATATTCACGAGGATAATTGGCCAGAAATGCCGGTGCGATCAGGATAGATATGCTCTCTCCCCTTTTCAGATCCTGGAAAAACTGTTCCGTATCATCGCTGAATTCCCTGGCATTATGCTCGCACGCATCGATACATGCCCCGCAGGATACACAATAATCACCGTTTACATCGATTCTTCGATCTGTTCCGTCGCTGGTCTCAACTGACATACAAGCTCCCATCGCAGGACAAGTTTTTACGCATTTATTGCATCCGATGCATTTACTGTTAGTAAAAACCAACGAGCCTCTATCCATAATGCTAATCCTCCTATAGGTATCTTAAAAATTATTGTATCATATATTTGTATCATTTAGCAATCATATTCAGATAAATCACTAAATACCTATAAATTTTTAGCATTTTCAATGCATACACCTGTATCCATGCATGGCGTTAACTTTCTGAAATAGTGACACTAATCTACTCTCATGTCGCAATTAGGTAGTCTAATTATATGCTTCTATTCTGCCAAATACAGCTTAACTCTTTTCTGAAT
>Ga0310786_10007260_pt1 | contig 14492 bp, 8 predicted proteins | sample AusTroGonzalo_MG_FD_203881 | JGI IMG/M metagenome (GOLD analysis project Ga0310786, IMG submission 203881) | Bovine rumen microbial communities from tropical cattle in Woodstock, Queensland, Australia - Gonzalo_03 (v2) (version 2) | ecosystem: Host-associated > Mammals > Digestive system >... | reverse complement strand
CCGTGTACGGCGTCGCGTATGTGGTGGACGGCTTCCCCGTAGACAGCATCAACGACATAGACCCGGCCGACATTGAAAGCATCTCCGTGCTGAAGGATGGTGCGTCCGCGGCCGTTTACGGCCTCAAGGCCGCTGGCGGTGTGATCATCATCACCACCCGCAAGGGTGAGAAGGGAGATACCCGCATCACCTACAACGGCTCCGTGGGTGCTTCCATGAACGCCAACTTCCCGCGTTTCATGAACGGCCCGCAGTTCGCGTATTACTACAATCTGGCCCAGATGATGGACCAGATGGCCAGCGGAGTCATTGCTTCCGAGGCCGAATATGTACCTTATTATACGCGACAGAACGTGGAGGCCATGCTTAACGGTGACCCTACCGACGGCTGGGACAATGTGGATTATACCAAACGCGTTTTCGGCACGGGTATTACCCAGAAGCACAATGTTACCGTTCAGGGCGGCAATGACAAAACCCGTTACTTCGTTTCCGGAGGTTACATGGGACAGAAGGGTAACATCGACGGCTACAATTACCGCCGTTTCAATGTCCGTATGAACCTGGAGTCCCGGATTGCCAAGCATCTGGTGTTCGAGACCGGTCTCAGCGGTGTGCTGGGCCTCAGGCAGACCCCGCGCTTCCTTTCCGGAGGTTCCGACAGTGATTCCGGCTACGAGGTGGGCTGGTTCTCCATTGCGCACCAGGTGATAGGCATGTATCCTTTCCTTCCCGAAAAGTATGGGGACTATTATACCGGTGCCATCGCCGACAACCAGGCATTCCCGAACAGCCCGCTGGCGGCCCTCTATCAGAGCGGTACCAAGAATCACCGCAGTCTCCAGGGAACGCTCAATGCCGGTCTTACCTGGGAGATTCCGTGGGTAAAGGGCTTGCAGGCCAAAGTAAGCGGCTCTTATGATTACCTGAGCTCCTATGACAAGAACGTGGATACGCCCTATTACGTGGTGGTCCGCCGCCGCAACGATGACGGTACCTGGGGCTGGACCGATCCCATGGTGGATGTGAACGGCGCCTCGGACGGCAACAAGGTGGGGGAGGGTTCCTATTACACCCAGACCGTTACCGGCCAGGCCAGCATTTCCTACGCCAATAAGTTCGGCAAAAACGCTGTGGAGGCTCTTGTGCTGGCGGAAGTCCGCGATTTCCAGACCAACAACCTGAGCGCATACGTAAAGAACGTTCCGTTCGCCCTGTTACCGGAACTGAACAACGGCACGCCTACGGCCAGCCCCGTGATTGGCTCCAGCAATGCCTCCCGCAGCGCAGGTTTCGTGGGTCGTATCCGTTACAATTATGATGAACGGTATCTGGTCGAGTTTACCGGCCGATACGACGGCTCCTATAAGTTCGCCGGTAGTGCCAAAACCCGCTGGGGCTTCTTCCCTTCTGCTTCCCTGGGCTGGAATATCGCCAAGGAATCTTTCATGAAGGAAGCCTCGGGCGTCCTGGATAATCTCAAGCTCCGCGCTTCCGTGGGCCTTCTGGGTAACGACGACGTGAGCGCTTTCATGTTCTTGAGCAAGTATGCCCTGGACACCAAGGTGGTTTATCCCGGGCAGGCGGCGGTTCCCGCCTATGCCACCTCCGGCATTCCCAACAAGGAACTAACCTGGGAAAAGACCCTGTCCTATAACGTAGGTGCGGATTTCTCCCTGTGGAACGGCCTGCTGGGCGGTGAAATTGACGCTTTTTACAATTACACCTTTGACATCCTCACCTGGAACGGCGGCGGTCATCCCAGCTCCATGGGCGGGTATTATCCTACCTATGTGAACGGCAATGCCATCGACAGCAAGGGTATTGACGTGCTCATTACCCACAAGAACCGTTTCCAGCTGGGTGGCAAACCGTTCTTCTATGAGATTGGCGCCACGCTTACCTATTCCAAGACCCGCTGGCTCAAGTATTTGGACGAACCCAATGTCCCTGAGTGGCAGAAGGTTACCGGTACCACTTACGGTTCCCACTGGGGCTGGCTGGCGGAAGGCCTGTACCAGAGCGAGGAAGAGATTGACAACAGCGCCTGGTACGGTACGCGTCCCAATATCGGAGATATCAAGTACAAAGACCTGAATGGTGACGGCCAGATTGACTGGCAGGACCGCGGTATCTTTGGAAAGAGCAACCGTCCTGAACTCACCTTCGGCCTTAACGTCAATGTGGGCTGGAACGGCTTTGACATGAACCTCCAGTTCACCGGCGGCGCCCTGTTCCAGGTGTCCATGACCGGTACGTACTTCAACGACAACGACGACGATACCATCTGGACCAAGACTTTCAAGGAAGGCGGCAACTCTCCGCTGTTCCTGGTGGAGAACGCCTACAGCCTGGATAATCCGAACGGCACCTTCCCGCGCCTTACGCTGGGAACAGCCGGCCATGGCGGAGACAACGGCCTCAGCTCCAGCTTCTGGTGGCGGGACGGTAAATATGTTCGCCTCAAGAGTGCTCAGATAGGCTATACGCTGCCTCAGTCCTTTACCAGGCGTTTCCGTGTACAGAGCCTGCGTATTTTCGTGGAAGGCAATAACCTGTTCACTATCTCCGGACTGCCGGAGGGGATAGACCCTGAATCCCCGGGCGTGAACAACGGCTATTACCCGCAGCAGCGCAATATCATGGGTGGAATCAGTATCACGCTCTAAAAGAATGGCCTTATGAAAAAGATTGTCTTCATTCTTTCACTGGTAGGCGTTCTTTCCGCCTGCAACAAGTTCCTGGACATGACGCCCAAGGACAGCATCTCCGACAAAGTGATGTGGGCCAGCACGGAAAGTGCTGAATATGCGGTGAACAGCATTTATTCCTACGCGTACGATATATATGCCAGCTGGCCCAGTGCCGTTGGCATGACGGAAGCTTTCACGGACGAGTTCAAGTACGGCTCCTATGTGAACTTCGCCATGTGCCTCATTCCCAGCCAGGTGGCTTATGGCGGGACCAACCTCACCAACAGCTTCGTGGATGTGTATCTGGGTTGCTGGGGCTCCCTGTATAACGCCATCCGCCGCACCAACGAAGCCATCTCCAACCTGCATTCCCTGGGGAAAGACCTTCCTGAGGCAGACCAGAAACGTCTGGAAGGCGAACTCAGATTGATGCGCGGCTGGCTGTATTTCGAGCTGGTGAAGCGCTACAAGGACGTCATCATCTACGACGAAGATCTCACGCAGATTGCGGTGGACAAAAAGCTCTCCACCGAGGCTCAGGGATGGGATTTCATCGCCAAGGACCTGAATTATGCCGTCTCCGTGCTGCCTGAAAAGGCCGCGGCGAAGGGACGCCTGGACAAAGGCGTGGCGCTGGCGCTCATTACCCGTGCCATGCTTTACGCCGGGGACGATGATGCTGTCATCGAAGCGGCCGAAGCTCTGGAGGAACTGGGCTATGATCTTATGCCCAAGTACGCCGAAGCCTTTACCACTCCTATCCAGAGCGGCAACAAGGAGGCTATCCTGCAGTACAGTTTCTCCTATGCCGATAATGTGACCCACGATTTCGATTACTACTATGCTCCCGGCGGAGATTACAAGCTGGTGGGGCAGCAGGGTGGCGGTTATGGTACCCCTACCCAGGAAATGGTGGAAAGCTACGAACTCGCCACCGGCGGTTTCCCGGATTGGACGCCCTGGCATGGTTCCACAACAGCGGAACCTCCGTATGCCCAGCTGGAGCCGCGTTTCCAGGCCACTATCCTCTACAATGGCGCTTCTTGGAAAGAGCGCGTAATTCAGCCCTATGTGGGCGGTGTGGATGGATGGTGCCAGTGGAACAAGGAGCCGCAGCCGCAAGGCCGCACCACCACCGGTTACTATCTGCGCAAATTCGTGGACGAAACCCACGACCTTGCCCAGCGCTCCCAGAGCACCCAGCATTTTATCCTTCTCCGTTATGGTGAAGTGCTGCTGAACAAGGCTGAGGCCTGCTACCGCAAGGGAGACAGCGCCGGTGCCAACGATGCTGTCAAGGCCATCCGTTCCCGCGCGGGCCTTCCTTATTCCAACAAGAGCGGGGACGCCCTCTGGCAGGCTATCCGCCAGGAGCGCCGGGTAGAACTTGCTTTCGAGGGCCAGTGGTACTGGGATCTCCGCCGTTGGGGAGATGCCGTTGAGAATTATCCCACCGGCCTAAACAACTATCAGGTTCACGGACTCAAGATTGAGACCACGGCTGTTGCCGGACAGTTCCTGTACACCTATGTCTCGGTGGACGACAAGGACCGCAACTTCCCGCAGAAGATGCTTAACCGCTTCCCGATCCCGGACAGCGAACTCAACTCGAATGCCTCTGTAGAACAATACCCTGAATGGAACTAATTATGAAAAAGTTATGTTTTATAATGCTGTGGACCGTCCTGATGCTGGCCGCAGCGTGCCATAAGCCCGAATATGTGGCTCCTACCGCTGACAGGCAGGGTATTACTTCGCTGGCGGCCTATTTCTCCTTCGGTCCTTATGAAGGGCAGGAGCTGGGCCGTCTGGAGATTGCAGACCCGGATGTGGACCGTTACGTGATTCCCATTCCGTGGTATTTCCCGGAAACCTCTGACGATATTACCACACCGTATATGACCAAGGTCCGCGTGCGCGCCTCCTTGCAGGCCAACTGCAAGATTGAGCCCGCGCTTACAGTGCTGGATCTTACGGAAGAGAATCATTTCAAGTACACCGACGCCACCGGCGCCACCCGTGACATCGTCATTACCGGTGAACGGGTAAAGAGTTCCAAGTGCGAACTGATCAGTTTTACGCTCAAGCGTCCTACGCTGAGCGGCGTGATTGACAAGGCGTCCAAAACCGTCTCCCTGATTACCGCCAACGACCTGTCGGTAGGGGAGGCCACCGTTACTTTGTCGGCCCATGCTACCATCTCTCCGGACCCCGCGTTGCCGCACAATTTCAACGAGGGCTTCACCTTCACGGTGACGGCCGATGACGGCGTGAGCAAAGCCGAGTATCTGGTAATTAAGAATATCCCTGAGAAGATAGACTACGGCGTGAATGTCACCAGCGCCGAGAAACTCTTCAACCTGGATCCCGCCAGCGGCCTGGGTCTCCCGGCCTACAATACCAAGGCAAACGTGTCCCTGGCCGTGCTCGAATCTGACCTTATTGTCAATATTGGAGACGGCTCCACGCCCAAGTACTTCAACAAGGTGGTGGCCACTTACGGAGGCACCATCAACCTGGGCAGTGCCGTTCCTACCGGCGCCATCGCTTCCGATGAACAGGATCACCTCCTGATTTGCAACCTGGCGGAACCCGGTGAGGTGTTCAATATCTGGAAGACCTCTTCCGTGACCCAGGCTCCGGAACTCCTTTACAGTTTCACCAACGAACAGGACCTGCAGCTGGGCCTTGAGATGAAGGTGATTGGCAATGTGGAAGGGGAGGCTGTCATCAGCATCACTTATCCGGGTCTTGAAGGGGTTACCTCTTCCGGCCGCTTCCATGCCATCCATATCGTGGGCGGTGAAGTGGTTTCCAGTGAGGTTATAGACCTGTTTACGGCTTCGGGCGGTGCATATTTCTGGGGGGCTGGTCCGGCCAACAGTACCTGCATTGTGGCCGGTGCGCCTACTATGGATGCCGGCTGGTACACCTGCGCCTACTCCGAGAACTGTCTCCGCTGGTTCAAACAGGATCTCACGCTGGGCAGCATGATCCCCGGCGAAGGTACCGGCGACGATGATGACGCACCGGGAGGAGGATATTACGTAAATGGTAATGTGGATCCGAACAACCTGGACAGCAAGTGTTTCAACAATGCCCGTTACCTGGTGCTCTTTGTTTCCAACCACTTCCCGAAGTGGTGGCCTGGACCGCAGCTGTATGTCTTTGACATCACCAACGGTTCGCTCTCCGACCGCATTTACAACAGCCCGCAGCTTGCCTTCAGTGTTCCGTTCATGTACGACCAGCAGTATCAGACGGGTAGCAATGACGGATTCGGTGCCTGTGCCGATACCATCCTGGCACCTTCGGCCGACGGCTATATGCTGTATATCTACTATTACGACCATTTCTCCGGAATGATCGGCGGTTACAGTTTGGATTGTATTAAACGATGAAAAGATACTTCTTATTAGCGCTTCTGTGTGTGGCGGCCTCATGTTCCAAGGCTGCCAGCACAGACATGCCCGAATGGCGCTGGCCGGATCCCGAGGAGCCTGAAACTCCGGAAGCGGTTGAGGCTCACCCCGCCATCGTGGCGCAGGGCTGGACCAATGTGACGGCTTCTTATACGGCCGTCCCGGAGGGAATCGACATCTATAAGAGTCCGGCGGAGATGGGCGGCCAGAAGGTCATTGCCTATATCGCCGTGGCTGATATGAACAAGGTTACCTGGGATGTGAAGAGCATCAATGATCCCACCATCCAGGGCACCGATGAGGCGCTGAAGACTCCTTCTACTTTTTATGCCGAAACGGCTGCCCCCGTGGTGGTGAACGGCGGATATTTCTTTGCCGAGGGAGGCAAACGCTACAATGCTTCCGTCGCTGTCAGTGGCGGAAAAGTATATGGCGTAAACATCAACTATGCTTCTACGGACTGGGTGACCATGTATTACCCCACCCGTGGAGTGTTCTATCAGAATAGCAGTCTTTCCGCTTCTCCGCTGGAGACAGAACCCCGGGTGGGATGGACCTATTGGTCGGGCGGTGCTAAGCACTACCTCTACAGCGAACCGGCGCAGAATTCCTGGGATGCTGCGCCACTGCAAATCCCCGATGCCCATTTCCCTGTAGATGCACAGGACTTCGCACCACAGACCGCTATCGGTGGTGGCCCTGTTCTTATCCGTGGGGAAGAGATTGTCAATACGTGGGAGGCCGAACTGCTGTACGGTGACGGTGCCGATGACAAGATGCCCAATGCCCGTCATCCCCGTACGGCCATCGGCTATACCACGGACAATCTGCTGATTCTGTTTGTATGTGAAGGCCGCGGCATGACAGAAGGCGTTGCCGGAATGACATTTGAGGAAGAGGCGAAGGCGCTGAAGGATCTTGGGTGCAAAGCCGCCCTTAATCTGGACGGCGGCGGCTCCAGTTGCCTTCTTGTCGGTGGCCTGGAGACCATCAAGGTTTCCGACGGCTCGCAGCGCCCTGTGGCATCGGTCGTAATTCTTAAAGCCAAATGAAAAGAATAGCCCTCATACTGGCTGCCATCGCCTTTTTGGCCGCCTGTTCGTCCGAGACTCCGGGCGAATTCAAGTGGCGCGATGCCTGGGACGGCCCCGTGACCCCGGAAGACCCTTCCGGCCCGGATACGCCGGAGTTCCTGGGCAAGCCCCGTTATGTCTGGGTGGACGCCGCGGCCAACTTCCAGTACTATGCCAACGATGCTGCCTATATTGCGGAAGACTGCCGGCGTATTGCCGATATGGGCTTCACCGACATCATCGTGGATGTGCGGCCTACCAGCGGGGATGTCTTCTTCTCTTCCGCCGTGGCTCCGCCTTGCACCAAAGTGGCGGCCTGGGTCAATGGCCGGTATAAGTTTGTGGAAAGAACGGCCACCTTTGACTATCTGGCTACTTTTATCAACGCCGGCCATGCTGCCGGACTGCGGGTGAATGCGGCCATCAACACCATGGTGGGCGGCTATCATTCTTCCATCGGAAACGTGGGCATGCTCTATGACCATCCGGAACTTAGGGCATATTGTTCGGTGGATAACCTCTCTGGTGGTCTGACCAACGCAATGGACGATACCGAAACCGGTCCCCGTTTTCTGGATCCCGCCAATGCAAAGGTGCAGGAGTTCCTCCTCACGCTCCTGGCTGAGTTGGCCGCTTATGAGGGCCTGGACGGCATTGTGCTTGACCGCTGCCGTTACGACGACCATAACCTGGATGCCGGTTACACTGATGCCGCCAAGGAAGCGTTCACGGCCTATTTGGGAGAGACGCCATCTTCCTGGCCCGTCATCCCGCGCGGACAGACGTATATTACCAACCCCACCACCCTCCAGAAAAACTGGCTGACTTTCCGCTGTAAAGTGATTCACGACTTTGTGGCAAAGGCGGTGGAACAGGTGCATGCCGTGAATCCCGATGTCCGTTTCGGTGTGTATGTGGGAGCCTGGTTCAGCGAGTATTATCGTTCCGGAGTAAACTGGAGCAGCTCTCAATATCAGCTTAAGAAGAACGAAGCCACGTACAAGTGGGTTTCCGACAATTATCAGAAAACAGGCTTTGCGGACCTCTTGGATTTCATTTTCCTGGGTGCATATGCCGGTACAGACAGCATACATGGGTCTACGGAATGGACCATGGAAGGCTTTGCAAAACTGGGCGCTAAGCGCCTGTGCGGGGACGTGCCTTTTGCCGCAGGCCCGGATATCGGTAATGCCACCGGCTTTGAGAACGGTCATCAGGAAGCCCTGATTCCGGACATCGTGAAAACCATGCTGGGCGCTTCCGACGGCCTTTTCATCTTCGATCTTTGCCATATCCGTTCATTCAATTACTGGGATGCCTTCAAGGAGGGTATCAATCAATATCTGGAAACACTTCAACCTAATAATTAATACATTATGAAAAGAATTCTTTTTTATGCAACCGTAGCATTGACGGTTCTGGTGGTCTCCTGCCAAAAGAAGGAGAAGACCCCCGATGCTGTAAACCTCACTTCGCCCGAAATGGTCAATGTTCCGGTCGAAGGTGACGTGGTTTCCATCACCTTCAACGCCAATGTGGCCTGGACGGCCAAGTCTTCCCAGAGTTGGCTCACCCTTTCTCCTGCTCAAGGTGAAGCCGGTGATAAGATTACGGTGAAAGCTTCTGCCGTGAAGAACGAGGCCTACGATGCACGTCAGGCCGAGGTCACCATCACGGCCGGCACAGCATCGGCCAAGGTGACGGTCATTCAGGGCCAGACGGATGCCCTGGATGTCAAGACAAAAGAATTTGTCGTGGCGCACGAAGGCGGCGTAGTGGAAGTTCCCGTGTCGGCCAATGTGCAATACCAGGTGGTTATCCCCGAGGCCGTTGACTGGATTCACGTGACCGAGCCCGATACCAAGGGTATTGTGGACAGCAAGGTGTATCTGGCGGTGGATGAAACCACGCTTTACTCGGATGAATATGCAGAGACGGGAGATACCGAGTCCATTGTCCGCTCCGCTACCGTTACTATTAAGGCCGGCGGTTTATCCACGACCGTAACAATTGAACAGAAGACTGCCTGTCCTTATTTTGACTTTGAGGGTGAATATAGCGCAATCCAGTATGGTGGTCGCATGACTATCCCTCAGGAAGGTGGCACCTTTACCATTACAGTGGCTACCAATCTTGAGTGGCGTACTCACTATGACGAGGAATGGCCGCCGGAAGATACCAGCTGGTTGGAATTCAAGCAGGAGGAAAGTTCCATTGTTATTACTGTTAAAGCAAACGAGTCTTACATCGCCCGCGACAATTGGATTTACGTCAACGCTGGCGAAGAGATTTACGGTGATGTTTTCGGAGGATACTTCCAGGTTTATCAGGAAGGCCTTGAGGCTCCGGTTGCTCCTCAGATGGAGTGGTCAGTCGCTTTCCCTGAAGCCATTGCTGCTGGATACAACCGTCTCGCTTACACTGAAGGTGACGCTCTGTTGGTCTCCGATGGCACCAAGATTCACGCCCTAAATCCTGCCGACGGCAGTTACCTGCAAGAGGTTGCCCTCTCTGGCCTGACCCCTACTTCCATTTGTAACGATGATGCCGGTAACATTATTATCGCCGATAATGTTGCCGCTGATATGAACTGGGATACGGGCGAACTTATTTCAGGGCAGACTCTCACGGTCTACTGCGCAAAGAACTTGACCGAGACTCCCAAGGTAATCACATTGCCCAATGCCCTTTATGGTACCATCGGCGGCTTCCGTGCCCGTGGTGACCTTGCAACCAAGGGTTCCATTACCGGTGTCGCCGGCGGTGCATCCTACTGGTTCGGTTATGATATTGCTAATTTTGAACCTGTAGCCAATTACTATGGCACTCAGAACAGCGGTCCTCATGCAGGTCCGGATACTTTCTGGACTCCGGATACAGGTGCTGCCATTGCTTATGGCGCCGACCTTCACGACGGTGTCCTCATGCGTGCCTATGACGGTGATGCCGGTGGCCAGCGTGTTCATTTCCGTAGCGATGCCTATACGCCCCAGTGGGCTGTGGGTGATGGTTATGAGCCTTGGAAGGAAATCACCACGGCCGGTGCTGGCGGTAACGAAAACCAGAACAATATGGATGTCCTTGACTACAATGGCAAGAAGATTCTGGCTTTCACGCAGGGTTATCACTTTACCTGGGCCGGATTCAACGCCGACATCTATGTGCTGGACATTACCGACACGGCGAATCCTCAGGTCCTTGCGACTGTCAAGACGGCCGATTGGATTACGGCCGAATGGCCTAATGGAGCCAACAGTGCAGACGTCCTTCTTCGCGAGGGCGAAGGTGTGATCGAAATGTATGTCGTTCACTCCGGTCTGGCTACCATTGCCAAGTTTATCTTTAATCCGTAATTGACTGATTCCTGATTAATGGCGCCAACAATCGGGTTGGCGCCATTAATATTATTTGAACGAACCGCAGATCCTTCCTCAGATCGGCGCCTTTTTTATAGAAAATATATTATATGATTTCTATAAAATTTTTGTATCTTTGCAAAAAGATTAAAAGATATGCATAGTCCTGAAAATCCGTTCTTTACTAAAATATTAATCCCTGACGAGTACTTTTGTGACCGAGAAGAAGAGACTCGGAAAATAATAGATTTTATTCGAAATGGGTACGATATTGTGTTAAAATCGCCCCGAAGAATAGGAAAATCCAGCCTGATTATGCATGTTTTTAACAAAGAGGAAATTCGGGAAAGATACAATACCCTGTTCGTGGATATTTACGGAACCAAGAATATGTGGGAGTTCACCCGTGAGTTCCAGAGTGCTTTCCTTCGTGCCCCTTTTGCGAAAGGGAAGCGCGGTATGGAAAAAGTGAAAAAACTCCTGATGGGGGCCTATCTCCAGGTGAATCTTACTCCGGACGGTGGATTAAGCGGTTTCCAAATGGGCGTAAATCCATCTTCTGATATGTCTGTGCCGCTTCAGGAGATGTTTTCTTTCCTGGAGAAGACCGACAAACCGAATCTCGTTGTCTTTGATGAATTCCAGACTATATTGGACTATCCGGAAAAAGCGTCGGCCATCATCCGTTCCCTGGTACAGAAAATGGTCAATACAAACTTCATTTTTTCGGGTAGTTCCCGTCACCTGCTGGACAAAATGTTCGAGTACCCGAATGAACCCTTCTACCGAAGTGCCACTCCCTTGAATCTAGGCACTATTCCTATGGAGGCCTACCGGGACTTTTGCGTACGGTTGTTCCGTGAATACGGAAAGGACGTGGATGCATCGGCCGTAGAGAAAGTTTATTTCCTTTTTTCGGCCGGAACGTACGATATGCAGGAGATCATGAAGGGGGCGTTCTATATCACCAGGAAGGGGAAAACAGCAGGCTGGGAGACCATTTTGGAGAGTATAAACGACATTCTGGACAGAAAGGACATCGATTTCCGTGACAAACTGAATCGCCTGCCCAATCAAAAAGAGCGTGCTACTTTCTTTTGCATAGCCCGTGAAGGAATTGCAATAGGGATGACATCATCCAAAATGATTTCTACCTATCATCTGGATAACGCATCTTCTGTTCAGTACGCTTTGACGACGCTGGATGAAAAGAACCTGATTAAGCGCGTTGGAAGCGCGTATATGCTCCGAGACCGTTTCTTTGAACTGTGGATTGCCCGTTCTGAAAACAGGCTGTCGCAGCTTACGGAGAACCCCCAGGAGCGCTACGAAAAAGAGTGCAGCCTATGAACCGCAGATCCTTCCTCAAAGATTCCGTCTTCCTCACGGCCGCGGTCGCGGTGGCGCCGCAGCTGGCGGCATCATGCGCACCGCGTACATCGACTCCAGACCTTCGTATCGCCCGCCGCTTCGCCTACGGCCCCGATGGCACCTTTAAGGTCCTGCAGCTCACCGACAGCCATTATATCATCGGTGACCCGCGCAGTGAACGGGCGCTGCGCTGCGTGGAGGAGATGCTTGCGCTGGAAAAACCGGACTTTGTGATCCACACCGGAGACATCGTCTTCGGCAAGCCGGACATTCCGTCGGCCCTGGAAGTGCTGCAGCCTCTGGCTAACAGCGGCATTCCCTGGGCGGTGGCGCTGGGAAACCACGACTCCCAGTTCGGTGCCACGCGTGAGGAAATGTTCGCCGCCATCCGGGAACTCCCCGGCTGCGTGAATCTGCCGCCCAAAGAAGGTGTATATGGCTGTTCAAACGACGTGATTACTCTTGGAGACGACCGTGCCTTCTACCTTTTCGATTCCATGGATGCCGTTATCCTGAAAGGGGAGGAGGAGATTCACTGCTACGACTACATCCGCCACAGCCAGATAGCCTGGTACCGGGCCTGGAGCGACCACCTGGGCCATGTGCCGTCTCTGGCGTTTTTCCATATACCTCTTCCCGAAGTGACGGAAGGTCTTGCCAATGGAGGCAAATTACTGGGCGGCACCAACGGAGAACCCCCTTGCCCGTCCCGCCTGAACAGTGGCCTGCTGGCCCAGTTCCGGGAAATGGGCGACGTGCAGGCCATCGTCACCGGCCATGACCACGACTGTGATTATGTCCTGGATTACGGCCAAATGTACTACATCTACGGCCGCTTCAGCGGCTGCGACACCATTTACAACCATCTGGGCCCCAGCGGTGCCCGCGTATTCCAATTTACCGCCGGTTTTTCTTCCTTTGAAACCTGGGTGCGCCTGATGGGCGGTGCACTAGAACAAAAACTGACGCTGGGCCGATGAAATCATTCAGACCTTTCCTCCTCCTGCTTATGGCAGTATCCTGTGTCAAAACCTACGACGTAGTAGTGGTGGGCGGCGGCACGGGCGGCACGGCGGCGGCTATCGAGGCGGCGCGCAGCGGTGCCCACGTGCTGGTGGTAGAGGAAAGTCCCTGGCTGGGCGGGATGCTCACATCGGCCGGTGTGAGCGCCATCGACGGCAACTATCGCCTTCGCGGTGGCCTTTTCGGAGAATTCACGGATTCCCTGGCCGCCCGTTACGGAGGTTATGAAGCGTTGAAGAGCGGCTGGGTGTCCAACATCCTCTTCAACCCCGCCGTAGGGGCCGATATTCTCTACAATATGGCTGTTGAGGCCGGTGTGGAGGTACGGCTCAATACCCGCTATGCCGATGTGGATGTGCGCCATCGCATTCTCATCGACGGCACCGAGCTGGGAGACGTGGCCCTGCAGGCCGGTGCCCCCATGCTGGAAGACAGTCCCACCCTGCAGGATATGACCTACGTGGCCGTGGTCAAGGAATACGACCATCCGGTACTCATCGAGAAACCGGCCGATTACGACCCTTCCCATTACCGGAACTGCTGCGACACCTGGAGCCCGGAGATGATGCTTTCTTACGGGCGCCTCCCCGACGGCCATATCATGCTCAACTGGCCCCAGGGCGGCAACGACATCTATCTGGACTATCTGTCCATGCCTCGTGAAGAGGTTTACCGCCAGGCCAAAAACCGCACCCTGGGCTATCTCTATTACCTCCAGACAGAGTTGGGCTATTCGCATCTGGGTATTGCCGATGACGTATTCCCGTCGTCCGACGGCCTGCCCTTCTATCCCTATTACCGGGAATCCCGGCGTTTTGCCGGACGGGACACCATGACCGTTGAGGCGGCCAAGCGTCCTTACGACTATGACCTTTACACCCGCGCCATTGCTGTGGGTGACTATCCTGTTGACCATCATCACAACCAGAATCCCCGGGCCGATGAACTGTCCCACCTGTGGTTTGGAAAGGTTCCTTCCTTCAGCGTGCCCCTGGGCGTGCTGGTGCCGGTTGGCATTGAGGACCTGCTGGTGTGTGACAAAAATATATCCGTAAGCTGGGAGATGAACGGTGCCACCCGGCTCCAGCCCGTTGTGATGGGGCTGGGCCAGGCTGCCGGTGCCCTGGCCGCCCTGGCCGTGCGCAAAGGCTGCCATCCGTCGGAAGTGCCTGCCGAAGAGGTGCAGGCCGTCCTCCTGGACCACGGCTGCTACCTGCTGCCTTTCCTGGACAGGAAACCCGGAGAACCGGGGTTCCGGGAACTGCAGGAGGCCGGCGTGCGCGGGGAAGTGAAAGGCACCGGCCGCAGCGTGGGCTGGGCCAATGAAACCTGGGTAAAAGTACCTGAAGATGAACAATAGAAATTTAGCGATTGACATGTTCCGGGGCCTCACCATGGTCCTGATGGTGTTTGTGAACGACTTTTGGACGGTGATTGACGTCCCGCACTGGCTGGAGCATTTTGCCACCTGGGAAGACGGGATGGGTCTTTCCGATATTGTGTATCCCATGTTCCTCTTTGCCGTGGGCATGTCCATTCCCTACGCCATCGACC